>ENA-UEYI01001715-UEYI01001715.1-human-gut-metagenome-genome-assembly--contig:-NODE-1715-length-17399-cov-3.908787_pt1 | contig 17399 bp, 19 predicted proteins | sample MGYA00242900_ERZ507916 | MGnify/ENA primary metagenome ERZ507916 (study PRJEB26167, sample SAMN06115521) | human gut metagenome | host: Homo sapiens | place: China:Chongqing | collected 2015-09-02...
TACTTCCCGTAGGGGCCGATGCCCACATCGGCCCGGCAAAACGCACCGTTTTTACGGAAATCTTCCGCAAATCCGTAATTGCCCAATGGGTCGATGTGGGCATCGACCCCTACGAATCTACCGGGGAGAATACGGAAATTCGGTAAAGGCGTTTTGGAAAAGAAGAAGAGAGGAGTCTCACCATGAAGAAATTCTTCGTGGAATTCAAGGAATTTATCTCCCGCGGCAACGTCATGGACATGGCCATCGGCGTGATCATCGCGACGGCCTTCGGCAAGATCACAACGAGTCTTGTCAATGACGTCTTTATGCCGCTCATCAGCTACATCATCGGAGGCGTTGACCTGTCGACGCTCAACATTACGCTTTCTCCCGCCGTTCTCGATGAGGCGGGAGAGGTTGCGAAGGAGGCCGTCGTCATCGGCATCGGTACGTTCCTCACGACCGTCATTGACTTCATTCTCGTGGCCTTTGTGATCTTCCTTGTTGTGAAGGCCTTCAACGCGGCCAAGCAGAAGCTTGAAAAGCCCGCCGAGCCGGAGCCCGAAGAGCCCGAGCCTTCAAAGGAAGAGCTCCTGCTCACCGAGATCCGTGACCTGCTTAAAACGAAGGGCTGAGCGGAAAATTCCATACAGTTTCAGTCAGTTCGACAAATCCGTAAAAAATTGGATCATAAATGTCGAAAAGCGTCCACAAAAACATGCTGAAAAGCGCTGTTTCGGACGTTTTTCGACATTCTTTTTTCTTGCATTTTTCGTCAAAATCCGATATGATGAATATACAGATATTACCGGATTAGTCACCTGATAAGAGGCAGATGCTACGCCAGAGCGTGCGGTAATTTTAAAAAATCAAGGGAGGCCTTCGGATGCAGAACGCACCGGATTTTAAGATTGAACTGTTTAACGCATTTTCTCAGCCTGTAATTTTCCTGCAGGATGGGAAGGTGGCCTACGCGAACCATGCGGCAGCGGCCTGTGGGGTCGACGCGTCGATGGAACTGGCGCAGGTTGTGCTGGAGGAGAACGGCAGCGTGAAGCTCCGGCTGGGAGACCTTCTTGCACCCGCGACCTGCTGCGACTATCTGGACGGCGCGCTCTATATTGCCGACGAAAACTGGGACGGCGCGCATATCTCGACCGATACGCTCCTGAACGTCGCGCAGGCCATGCGCACGCCGCTGACAGATGTGTTTTCCGTGTCGACCTCGCTTTTTTCCGTGCTCGAGGAGATGGAGGCCCCCGGGATCAGCCGCTCCATGGCGCGGCTCAACAAAAGCTTTTATCAGCTGCTGCGGCTGATGTGCGATCTGACGGAGATGCCCGCCGCCATGGAGGGGAGCCTCTCGGTGCGGCTGGAGAAGATCGAGCTGCGCGCTTTTATGCAGGAGCTGTATACGATGGCCGAGTCCCTCTGTCAGACCTGCAAGCACACGCTTACGCTGTCGCTTCCGGATAAAACCGTCCACGTCTGGGCGGACCGGGGAAGGCTCACGCGTGCGATCTACAATCTGATTGCAAACGCTGTGCGCCACACGACGGAGCCCTCGGTCATTTCCCTCCGCCTCATCCGTACCGCTACCGTTGCCATCATCGAGGTGCACGACCCGGCAGAGCCCGGCAGCCGGATCTGCGGCACGGCGCACGCGTCCGAGGATGGGCAGTATCTGCAGATCGTCGGCGCAGACGCAAGCTTCGGCTTTGCGATCGCCCGTGCGGTCGCCAGGGCCCACGGCGGCACGCTCATCGTCGGCGCAGGAGACGACGGCGGCACAACCGCAGCCTTTTCCATCACGCTGCGCGCCCCCGACAAGAAGACGCAGGAGTTCCACCTGTCGAGAGCCAAATTTGACTATACCGGCGGCATCAGCCAAGAGCTGATTGAAATGTCGGACGTTCTACCCATTGAGGTCTTCGACTCGATCAATGTCAACTAACTGCACAAACAAGCGCAGCCCTGCGGGATTCATCTCTCCTGCAGGGCTGCTTTTTGCGGTATTGGAAGGTTCGATCACACATTGTCCCGCAGATGCTTGCGGAAGAACGCGATCTGGAAGGGGATACAGATAAAAAATGTAAGAAGGTCGGACGCGGGCTGCGTTGCCTGCACGCCTGCAAGGCCCAAAAAGTGCGGCAGAATGAAGATGAGCGGCAGGAAGCAGATGCCCTGACGTAAAGATGCCAGCACCGTCGCCGGAAGCTTGAAGCCGAGGCACTGGTAGAGCTGGTTGACGAACGTCGAGTACGCCATGAACGGCATGACCGCGCAGGCATAGAGAAGCGCGACGCGCCCGATGGCGACGACCTGCTCGTCATCACGGAACCAGCCGATGATGTCGCCGGCAAAGGCGGCGATGATCCCCGCGGCCAGAATGCAGATGACAGTCCCGAGCTTCGTTGCAAAGAGAAAGGCCTCGCGGGTGCGCTTGCGGTCGCCTGCGCCGTAATTGTAGCCCGCGACGGGCTGGAAGCCCTGTCCGATGCCGATCATGACGTTGCGGACGAGGAGGTATATCTTGTTGGAGATCGTGAGCGCCGCGACTGCCGCGTCCCCGTAAATCGCGCCCTGAATATTCATGAGCGCCGAGGCGAGACTCGCCATGCCCTGCCGGGCAATGGTCGGGAAACCCACGGCGATGATCTGCCCATAGTCGCGCGCATGGCGGCTGACGTACTTCGGGTGCAGATGCACAATGCTTCTGCCGCGTAAAAACGCGATGGACAGGATCGCAAAGCTCACGCACTGGCTCGCAACCGTTGCAATGGCCGCGCCCGCTGTTCCCATCTCGAACGTGAAAATGAAAAGCGGATCGAGCGCGATGTTGATAAGCCCTCCCGAGCAAAGGCCGATCATGGACACGACCGCCGCGCCCTCAGCTCTTAAAATGCAGTTTAGAACAAACGAGCAGCACATGATGGGAGCGCCCATGAGGATGATCCGTCCGTACGCGCACGCATGCGGCAGCATCGTCTCGGTCGCGCCGAGCGCGCGCATGAGGGGCTCTAGGAAGAGAAGCCCGAAGATGAGCATCAGAAGGCCGCCCACAAGCTCAGCAAAAAAGCCGCTCGACGCGTAGCCGTTTGCATCCCTGTCCTTCTTTTCGCCGAGCCGGAGGCTGATCAGGCTGCTTGCGCCCATCGCCACGCCGAAGCCGTAGGCCTGAATGATCGACGAAAGCGAGAACACCACGCCGACGGCAGCCGACGCGCTGGTCGAAATCTGCGAGACGAAGTAGGTGTCGGCGGTGTTATAGATAATGGAGATGAGCTGGCTCGCAACCGTCGGCGCAGCCAGAGATAAAACCAGCTTTGGAACCGGCGTTTGCAGCATTCTGCGGTGCTGCTCCTCGCTGGTAAGCGTTCGTGCGATGTGGTGCTCGTGCAAGACGTCAAGCCTCCGTTTCAAACGTTGATACGTCCCGGTCCGACAAAATTCGACCGGTCGGGGCGCGCAAAAGCCGGAAACGGAAGCGTTCCGTTCCCGGTTCGGGGAATTATACGCCGGTCAGACGATAAAGCACCGTCTGCTGGTCGCGCGCGATCTGCGCGGTGAGCTCCGTCAGGGAAGAAAAGTGCTGCTCGGGGCGCACCTGAAACAAAAGCTCCAGCCGCAAAAATTTCCCGTAGAGATCGCCCTCGAAGCCCAGGAGCGACGCTTCCGCGACCGGACGCGGCAGCTCATGCACCGTCGGGTGTACGCCGAGGTTCACTGCCGTGGGATACCTTCCGAGCTCGCCCGCGTCCGCCCAGCCGCCGTAGACCCCGAAGGCCGGGACAAGAAGGGAAGCGTCCAATGCGAGATTTGCCGTCGGAAGGCCCAACGTGCGCCCCCGGCTGTCTCCATGCTGCACAATGCCGGAGATGATGTGCCCGTGCCCCAGAAAGCGCACAGCCTCTTCCATTTTGCCATCTTTCAAAAGTGCGCGCAGATGGGTCGAGCTGACGGTCACGCCGTCCAGCTTCACTTCCCCAATGACATCGCAGCCAAGACCGAGCGCGCGGCACTTTTCCGTGAGTCGTTCGGCGTTTCCGAAACCGCGCGCGCCGAAATGATAATCGTGCCCACAGACCAGATGACACGCGTGAAGCTCGCGGACAAGATAGTCCTCCACAAAGGCCTCCCAGTCCATGTTCATCATGGCCCTGTCAAAATGGCAGAAGATCACGTCTTCGATTCCATAGAGCGACTGCATCAGGTGCTTTCGCTCGTCCATGGTGTTCAGAAGCTCCGTCGGCGTTCCGAACACGAGCGTATCCGGGTGCGTGTCGAAGCTCATGGCTGCGGGAATCGCGCCGAGCTCCGTTGCCCGCTCGCAGGTTTTTTTCAGCAGCGCGCCATGGCCGATGTGTACGCCATCGAAAAAGCCAAGCGCGATAACACGTCGTTCGTTCAAGCTTTTGTTACCTCAAAAAAGCTCTTGATCGTAGTAAGAACCGTGTTCTCGACCTTGCCCAAGAGCAAGAATTCTCCTGTGATGCTGTAGACCCGGTAGGTGCCGGGGGCAAAGTGCCAATCTTTCACCTGCGCGCCGTTGCGCAGCTTTTCCGCCTGTCCGAGCTCGACGATGAGCGGCGGAAATTCGGCAAAAAGCGCGTCGACGGGCATCAAAAGCTCCTGCGGGTCGTTTTCCTTCGTGAATTCCAGAAGCTGCTCCATGGTAACGGCTTGCCCGAGGGTAAACATCCCGGCCTTCGTCCGCCGAAGAGACGACATGCACGCGCCGCAGCCGAGCACCTGGCCAATGTCATGGCAGAGCGTGCGGACATATGTGCCCTTGGAGCAGCGCACGCGGATCGTATAGTCGGCGCCTTCGCCGCCTAAGAGCTCCAGTTCCAAAATCGTGATCCGCCGGGGCGCCCGCGCGACCTCTTTTCCCTTGCGGGCAAGCTCATAGAGCTTCTGGCCGTTTATCTTGATGGCGGAATACATGGGCGGAAGCTGGTCAAGCTCCCCCGTAAAGCGCCGGAGCGCGGCCTCTACATCCTCGCGCGTGACCGCAACAGGTTTTTCTTCCAGAATCTCACCCGTTGTGTCCTGCGTGTTTGTGACGGTGCCGAGCTGGAGTCCTGCGATGTATTCCTTCTCGGCGGACTCGAAAAACTCGACTCCCCGTGTGGCGCGTCCAATGAAAATCGGGAGAACACCCGTCGCCATCGGGTCCAGCGTTCCGCCGTGTCCGACGCGCTTTTCGTGAAACACACCGCGAAGTTTTGCGGCTACGTCCTGACTCGTCCAACCATCCGGCTTGTCGATGATCAAAATTCCGTTTGCCATACTCAGCGCTCCCGGATGATCCCGCGCTGGCTAAGCAGCGACAAAATCGCGCGTCTGGCGCCTGGAATGCCGCCTGGAACGGTCGCGCCTGCCGCCGCCGCATGTCCGCCGCCGCCAAGGGCCCGGCAGAGATCGGAGGCGTTGTAATTTTCAGATGTGCGGAGCGAAATTTTGCCGCCGCCATCTTCGACCTCGCGGATCATGATCCCGATCTCCACGCCCTCAATGGAGCGCGCGAAGCCTGAGATGGAGTCCACGTCGTCCTCGGAAATGCCCAGCTCCTGCAAAAGCGATTTCGGCATCGTGCACAGCCCCACAAGGCCGCCCGCGTAGAGCTCGATGGAGTGCGTCAGCTCCGCCTCCAGTCTGAGACTTGCAAAGCTCTTCGTGTCGAAGAACGCCTTGTTGATGGGATACGTATCCGCGCCCGCATGGATGAGCTTTGCCGCCGCCTCGTGGGTGTGGGCGGTGGTGTTGGAATACTTGAAGCAGCCGGTGTCGGTCGAGATGGCAAGATAGAGTGCGTTCGCCAGCTTCTCCGTGAGCGGCACGCCAAGAAGCTCCAAGAGCTCTAAAATGATCTCGCCGCAGGCCGCACGGTCTGCTTCCACGAGCTTGGGCGCATTTAAATCATTGCTCCCGTGATGGTCAATGGCGAGGGCGATCTGATCCCCAAGCCCAAGCTCCTCCGCGTCGAAGCTCAGAAGGCCCAGAGACGCGATGTCCACGGAAAGGACCGTCGCGTGTTCCGGAAGCGTATCCGTGATGAGCCCAGCTGCAAACGGAGCGAGTTTCGGCGTAAGCTGCCGATTCTTGAGCACCCACGCATTTTTTCCGAGCGCGCGCAGCCCAAGGCACAGCCCCGCCGCGCTGCCGAGCGTGTCGCCGTCCGGGCGGCGATGGGTCAGGATGATGTAGTTGTCATGCGCGCGCAGCGCCTGCGCCATTTCAAGCCTCGTCATCGCCTGCTTCTCCCGCTTTTTCCTTCTGCTCGGCCTCTAATTTCGATAAGAGGTCAAACATGTGCGCGCCATATTTGAGCGAGTCGTCGAGCTCGAACACAAGCTCGGGCGTATAGCGAAGCTGCAGACTGCTGCCAAGCTCCCGCCGGAGCCAGCCGCCCGCGGATCTGAGCCCGCGCATCGCGTCCTTCTGCTTTTCCTCGTCCATGACGCTGATATAAATTTTGCTGTAGCGAAGATCCGGCGTGGTGTCGACGCGGGTGATGGAAATGAGCGTCTGCACGCGCGGGTCCTTGAGCGAGCGGATCAGATCCGACAGCTCGCGCTGGATCTCTTCATTGATCCGTCCAATTCGATTGGAAGCCATAGTACCTCCTTATGGATTGTCCGCTTCCCACACCACAAACAGCGTGGGAAGCGGTGGTTTTTAATCCTTGATCTGCTCCATCACGAAGCACTCGAAAATGTCGCCCTCTTTGATGTCGTTGTACTTTTCGATCGACATGCCGCATTCATAGCCGGCGGCAACCTCCTTGACGGAGTCCTTGAAGCGCTGCAAAGAGCCGAGCTTTCCTTCGTGGATGACAATGTTGTCGCGCAGGACACGAACGGATGCGTCGCGCGTAATTTTGCCGTCTTTGACATAGCAGCCCGCGATCGTGCCGATGGCAGAGACCTTGTAGGTCTGGCGGACCTCGGCGTGGCCGATGATGGCCTCGCGGAACTTGGGCGCGAGCATGCCCTTCATCGCGTCGGAAATTTCGTTGATCGCGTCGTAGATGACACGGTACATCCGGATATCGACCTTGTCGCGCTTGGCCGCAGCCTGCGCCTGATCGTTCGGGCGGACGTTGAAGCCGACGACAATCGCGTTGGATGTGGAAGCCAGCAAAATATCGGACTCGTTGATCGCGCCGACGCCCGCGTGGATGACCTTGACGCGGACCTCGTCGTTCGAAATCTTCTCCAAAGACGCTTTGACGGCCTCCGCCGAACCCTGCACGTCTGCCTTGACGATGAGGTTCAGCTCCTTCATTTCGCCTTCCTGGAGCTTCGAGAACAGACTCTCGAGCGTGACCTTCTGGTTGAGCTTGTTGGCGTCGTCCTTGATCTTCTGCTTGCGCTGCTCAACGAGCTGGCGCGCCATGCGCTCATCGGCGACGGCGTTAAATTCATCGCCCGGCGCGGGCACTTCGGTAAGGCCGGTAATTTCGACCGGAATGGACGGGCCTGCGTCCTTGACAGACAAGCCCTTGTCGTTCGTCATCACGCGCACGCGGCCGACGGCCGTGCCGGCGATGATGAGGTCTCCCTGATGGAGCGTACCGTTCTGGACAAGAAGCGTCGCGATGGGGCCTCTGGTCTTATCGAGTCTTGCTTCGAGCACGCAGCCCTTACCGGCTCTGTTCGGGTTGGCCTTGAGCTCGAGCATTTCGGCGGTCAGGAGCACCGTCTCGAGAAGATCGTCGATGCCGTCGCCGGTCTTCGCGGAGATTTTGCAGACCTCGGTCTCGCCGCCCCAATCGGCGGGGGTCAGGCCGTGCTCGGTCAGCTGGGTGAGGATGCGGTCAGGGTTCGCCCCGTGCTTATCCATCGTGACGGCCACGATGATGGGAATGTTCGCGGCCTTGGCGTGGTTGATGGCCTCAATCGTCTGCGGCATGATGCCGTCGTCGGCCGCAACCACGAGGATCGCAATATCCGTGCACATTGCGCCGCGCGCGCGCATCTCGGTAAATGCCGCGTGGCCCGGGGTATCGAGGAAGGTGATGGGCTGGTCGTTTACCTTGACGGTATACGCGCCAATGTGCTGGGTGATGCCGCCGGCCTCGCCCGCTGCGACCTTTGCGTGACGGATATAGTCGAGAAGGGAGGTCTTGCCGTGATCGACATGGCCCATGACGACGATGACAGGCGGACGGGAGACGAGCTCTTCTGCCGTGTCCTCATGATCGTCAAAGAGTTTTTCCTCAATTGTGACGACGACCTCGCGCTCGACCTTGCAGCCGAGCTCCACGGCTACAAATTCCGCCGTATCGTAGTCGATGGTCTGGTTGACAGACGCCATCACGCCGTTTTTAAGAAGGCACTTGATGACCTCTGCCGCCGTTTTCTTCATGCGAGACGCAAGCTCGCCGACAGTAATTTCGTCCGGAATCTTGACGACCAGCGGCGCTTTTTTCGCAATCTCCAGCTGCAGCCGGCGCATCTTCTCCTGCTCCTCGGAGCGGTTCTTGGTGCCGAATTTCTTCGCCTGCTGCTTTTTGTTCTTGTTGCCGATCTTCTGCTTGCCGCTCGTGTAGTTCTGCACGCGCTCGGAGACAAGGGAATCGACGCGGTCGTCGTAGCGGTCGGCGTTGACGGTAACGGCGCTGGTATCGATGACGCGGCGTTCGCGCTTGCGCTCGGGCTGCGGCTGTTTGGGTTGCTGGGCAGTCTGCGGCTGGGCGTTCTGCTGCGGCGCGGCAGTTTGCTGGGACGCATTCTGCGGGCGCGGCTGATTCTGCTGCGCCTGCGGACGGGTATTTTGCTGCGGGCGCTGGTTGTTATTGTTCTGGCCCGGGCGGTTCGTGTTCGGGCGGAACTGCGGCGCGCTCTGCGGCTTTTGCTGCTGCGCGTTCTGCTGCGGGGCAGACGGCTTTTCGGGCGCAGGTGCAGCGGGCGCTTCGGCTTTCGGCTCTTCCTTCGGCTTGGCGGCCGCGAAGACCTCGGCGATGGAGCCGATCTGGTTCTGTGCGGTGATATAGTCGAAGATGACGTTCAGCTGATCTTCTGTCAGATTCTGCGAACTGCTCTTGGGCTTATCATAAAACTTTCCGACGATCTCAATGAGGCTTTTGGCGGGCATGCCAAAATCGTCGGCTACCTCTTTGATTTTCTGCTTGATCTCAATACTCATACAGCCACCTCCTGATTACTTCTTACCAAATCTCACGTTTTTCCGGTGTGCCTTCTCCTCCTGGCGGCGCTTGTTGACGCGCTCGGTCTGACGGGTCAGCTCCTGCAAAATATCCTCATGCTGTGCGGCGAGCTCCGGGAGGCCTTCCAGAAAGGCCTTTGCAAACGGCGCGTCGGTCAGCGCACATAATGCGCAGGCATTGCAGCCGAGTCCGTTTCCCAGTTCTTCCTTCGTAAACGGCACGCAGAGGTATGGAGGCTTTCCCGCACGGCAATACGATCTTGCCCGGCGGAACGTGTGGTCCCCCGCGTCGTGCGCGATGAGAAGCAGCTTCGCCTTTCCGCTGCGGCAGGCAATTCCGCAGGGCTCCTCTCCGATTTCGAGCTTTCGCGCCTTCCGGGCAAGGCCCAGAAGCATCAGCGCCTTGTGCTGCGTCTCATTCATTCGCCTGTTCCTCCATCGTCTGCACCAGTGCGTCCAGAACCTCCGGCGGAATCTGCGTGCTGAAGGCCCGTTCGAGCGCTTTGGCGCGAATCGCCTTTTTCAGGCATTCGCTGTTCGGGCAGAGGTACGCGCCGCGTCCGGGAGCTTTGCCCCGAAAATCCAGACTGATTGCGCCCTCCGGGCTTTTGACCACCCGCACCAGCTCCTTTTTCGGCCGCATCTCGCGACAGCCGACACACTGGCGCATGGGAATTTTCTTTTGCATCCGGGCTTGTACCTCCTTGTGTGTGAAAAACGCTTATTCTTCCGTCTCTTCTGCGGCTTCCGGTTCGGTCTCCGCTTCTGCTGCAGGCTCTTCGGGAGCTTCCTCCTGCTGCGCCTCAAACTCGGCAGCCTGCGAGGCGGGCTTGATGTCGATCTTGTAGCCGGTCAGCCGTGCGGCAAGGCGCGCGTTCTGGCCTTCCTTGCCGATGGCGAGCGACAGCTGGTCGTCCGGGACGATCACGCGGCAGGCCTTCTGCGTGCCGGGGAGCACCGTGACGGAGACAACGTCCGCCGGGCTCAGCGCCGCGGCCACAAATTTTGCCGGGTCCTCCGACCAGACGATGATGTCCATTTTCTCGCCGTGGAGCTCATCGACGACCGCGCCGACTCTCGCGCCTCTTGTACCGACGCACGCGCCGACGGGATCGATGTTTTCCTCCGTCGCGCAGACGGCGATCTTCGTGCGCGAGCCTGCCTCGCGGGCAATGGACTTGACCTCGACGAGGCCCGACGCAATTTCGGGAACCTCGAGCTCAAAGAGCCTCTTGACAAGACCCGGGTGCGTTCTCGAGACGATGACCTGCGGGCCTCTTGTCGACCGGCGGACCTCCACAACGTAGACGCGGATGATGTCGCCCTCGCGGTAGCTCTCGCCCTTGACCTGCTCGGAGGCGGCAAGCATCGCGTCGGTGCGGTCGTTGGTGTTGCCGCCGAGACGGATGGTCATGTCGCCGGAGTCGGGCGCGATGCGAAGCACCGTGCCGGTGAGAATCTCATGCTCTTTGGAAGAGAACGTGTCGAAGATCATGCCGCGCTCTGCCTCGCGGATGCCCTGAATGATGACCTGCTTGGCGGTCTGGGCAGCGATGCGGCCGAAGTTCTGCGTACGCACATCGACGTTCACAAGATCGCCGAGCTCGGCGTGCTTGTTGATCTTCCGGGCCGCGTCGAGCGAAATTTCGGTTGCGGGCGTGAGCACGTCGTCGACAACCTCTTTCTGTACGTACATCTTGAGATCGCCGTCTTCTACCTCGACGAACACGTTATCGGTATAGCCTTCCTTATCCTTTTTATACGCCGCGACGAGTGCCTGCGTGATCTTGTCGATCATGTACTGCTGCGGAATGCCGCGCTCTTTTTCGAGCTGGGCCAGCGCCGCGAAAATTTCAGCGTTCATGTTTTCTGTATTCCTCCTTAAAACTCCACATACAGCCGCACCAGCGCGACCTCATTTTTTTCAAAGCGAACGGGACTTCCATTCACGGTGATCGTCATCGCGCCGTCTTCATATCCCGTCAGCGTTCCCACAACCTCTTTCCGGCCATCGACCGGCTTATAGAGCCTGACGAGCACCGTCGAGCCCAGAAACTGCTCGAAATCGGACGGGCGCTTGAGCTCCCGCTCGAGCCCTGCCGAGCAGACCTCGAAGCTGTAGCTGTCGGGGATGGGATCCTTCTCGTCGAGGATCGGGTCGACCGCGCGGGAGATGGCCTCGCAGTCGTTAATGTCCACGCCGCCGGGCTTGTCGATGTACAGCCGCAAAAACCAGTCGGCTCCCTCGCGGACGTATTCCACATCCCACAGTGAGCACCCGTGCGCCTGCACCACAGGCTCCGCGAACTGCCGGACTGTTTCCGTGATCTTCATGCAAAACTCCCTTTCTCAGCAAGAAAGAGTGGGGAAGTATTCCCCACTCTCCAGTAAAACTACTATCAAGATATTTGAATTATACCATCCATGCGCGGGAAATGCAAGAGAAATCTAGCGTATTTTTGGAAAAATCCCGGCTTTTTTCGGCGCTTTTTCGCCCGGGCCTTGTCTCATGCGCGCTGTTTTCAAAAAATTCACACGTTTTTGTCTGTAAAACGTCCGCGCGGTGTGTTATACTATAATTAGATAATGGAGAGAAGGGTCGGTCGGTATGAGGCGGAAAATCGGGTTTTCAAAGGTATCATGGCTCGGCGTTCTGGCGGGGCTTCTGGGATATTTCTTCCACGCGACGATGCGCTCGGGCGGAAGCGCAATTCCGCTTGTGGCGTTCAGCGTGCTGATGGCGCTTTTGTTCTGGCTGTCGGCGGTGACGCTTGAAAAAAAGGCGCGCTATGACGAGGTGTTCCGCCCGATGCAAAGCGATTTTATCTGCAACACCCTCGGCGCGATCGGCCTTGGCGCAGGCTGCGTGATGGGGCTGAAAGGCGGCGGAACCGCGGTTCTCGTCATCGGCCTTCTGGGGCTTTTCGGCGCGCTGGCGCTTTTGACCGGCGGCGTATTCCGGATGAAAAAAAGCGTGCCGTCCGCCGCGTGCTACGTGCCGGCGATTTTGTACTATGTATGTAAGCTGTTTTACGACTTCCGCCGCTGGATGCACGACCCGGCGATTCTGGACTACTGCTTCTGCCTGTTTGCTCTCATCTGCTTCATGATCGCGACGTATCACGCGGCGAGCTTCTCGTTTGACCATGGCGGGCGCAGAAGGCTCTGCTTCTATAGCCTCTGCGGCGTGTTCTTTGGAGCCACAGCCATGGCGGGGCAGGACCTTTCCGGCCTTCTCATCTACGGCGCAAGCGCGTGCGTGTGTCTGGCCTATGCCATGCAGGCGCTCGGAAACGGCAAATAATCCAGAATCTCGAAAATCTTCGGCGAATTTGGAGCTTTTCTCGGGGCAATGCGCGCAATCGACCCCTACGCATTGAAAGAGGCAAGCCACAATCATTCCATCGCATTGCAGCCCTGCTTATTTCGGTGGGGCTGCTCTTTTTTGCCGCAATGATTTACAAAGCTTCCGATTTTGGATATACTAAAGTGTACCCATAAAAAACATAGCGTCTTCCGGAGGGTGCGCTATGAAAAAACTCCACAGGGCCTGGGCGATATGCTCGCGGGCGTGTCGTATGGCCTTGGCGCGATGCTTCCGGCAAGCATTCTGATGCTCCGCTGGTTCTTGTCCCGCCGGGGCACGGACATCGGCATCTGCGCGGCGGGCACTGGCATTTCCGCCGTCGTCTTTCCCCCGATTTTAAGCGCGCTCATCGAGCGCTTCAGCCTGCGCGCGTGCTTCTACTTTGAGGCGCTCGTGTCGCTGCTGGCAGCGATAGCCGTGTTTCTTCTCATCCGGGAAACCCCGAAGGCCTGCGGCCTTGTCCCGTATGGAACACAGGAGGCAGCTTCTTCGTCAGAAAAACAGAAGCCCTTCATCCGGCCGGGCCGTTTTCGCTGGGCGATGCTGTATCTGGGCGTCGTCCTGATCGGCTCAATCGCGTCGCCCGGGTTCGCACACATGATGCTCCTTTTACATCCTCCGATTTTTCCGGCGCGCAGGCAGCGTTTTCCTTCATGCCCGGCGCAATCGCCGATCTCACGGGAAGCTACGCGCCGGTCTACATTGTCTTCACCCTCTTCGCCATCTTTACGCTCGCGGTCGTCCAGTCGACCTACCGTCTGGAGCGCCGGAGCGCCGTCTGAGTGCTGTGTGTCTTCGTAGAAAGAGAGGTTTTCCATGAATACCTGTATCAAATGCGGCCGTGAAATCCCGGACGGCGAACTGTTCTGTCGGGAGTGTGCGCTGAACCCCGGCGCAATTTCGGAGGACGGACACGCCATGCCCGCCCCGCGCGGGAAAATGCAAAAGCCCGTCGTTCAGCCGCCAAAGCCGAAGCCGATCCCCCAGCCGTCCGCGCCCGCCGCGCCAAAAAAGCGTCAAAGCGGCCACGGCGTAATCATCGCGATTCTCTGCGTCTTCACGGCGCTGAGCCTCGGCCTGAGCATTTACCTGATTGCAAACAGCGCCTCGCAGCGGGTGTCGCTTCGCCTGCGGGAGTCGGATCTGGAAGAGCGCGAGGAAAGCCTTGCTACGCTCGAGCAGTCGCTCCTTGACGCGCAGCAGGAGCTGCAGTCGGCAAAGGACGAACTCTCGCAGCAGGCGCAGACGATTGAAGAGCTCCAGAAAAATTTCACGTCCGCCCAGAGCACGGTCAGCCAGACGCAGTATGACATGACGACCCAGCAGGCAGAGCTCCAGCGCGTGACGGCAGAAAAGGAAGCGCTGGAGACGGAGAACGCATCGCTCACACAGTCGATTGAGACGCTGACCTCCACCAACGAGGAACTCGCCTCGACGAACCGGCGCTATGTCACCAAGTCCAAATTCATGGACGCGTACGTCGTGTTTGTGGAGAACGACGGCACAGGCTATTACCACAAATACGGCTGCGACTACTTCGCCCAGACCAGCTTCTGGGCCTACAGCCGCAAGCTCGCCGAGGCCAACGGCTATACCCCCTGCCCGCACTGTTTCGGCTGACTCTGCAAAAAATACCGCTCTCTGCCGCGTCTGCTTCGTTCCGGGCGCGGCAGCGGCATGAAAAGAGGTACATATGAACGTTCCGGCGCTGATTGAAAAAATGCTTGTTCTGTTCTTCGCGATGGCGGCGGGCTTTGTCTGCGGCAAGCGCGGCTGGCTCGACGACGCGGGGAACCGGACCATTTCAAAGCTTGTCGTCATGCTCACAAACCCCATGCTGGCGCTGAGCTCGGTGATGGGAAAAGAGCGGCTGATGTCGAATCAGCAGGTTTTGATGCTCACGGTCATCGGCTTTGCGCTGCTTTTTTGCTGCATGGGGCTGAGCCGCGTGGTGGTAAGGCTCCTGCACGTGCCGGAAGCGGACCGGGGGCTCATGCGCTTTTTGTTCAGCTACTGCAACATCAGCTACATCGGCTACCCCATCGTGCAGGCGCTGTTCGGCATGGACGCGTCGTTCTATGTGACGGTCATCGTTTTGTGCTCGCAGCTTCTGATGTGGAGCTACGGCGTGCATTTGGTGAGCGGACACGGAAAATTCCACCTGAGCTGGAGCATTTTCAAAAATCACTGCCTGATCGCCTCCCTGACGGCCTACACCATTTATCTCACAGGCCTGAAGGTGCCGAATCTCGTTGCCTCCATGTGCTCGTTTATCGGCCAGACGACCTCGCCCCTGATCATGCTCATCACAGGAAGCGCGCTTGCCCTGATGCCGCTGCGGAAGGTCTTTACAAACGGAAAGCTCTATATGATGTACACCGTCAAGCTTGTCATTCTTCCGGTCTGCGCGTATTTTCTGCTGCGCGCGCTGGGTGTGGATTCGATGCTTCTGGGTGTGATCGTCGTTGTGCTGTGTATCCCGTCGGCCACGAACGCGACGAACATTGCCTACCTCTACGGCGGGAACCACGAGCTTGCGTCCTCCGGCGTCATGCTCTCGACGCTTCTTTCGATGGTGACTATGCCGCTTTTAATGCACGTACTGTTTGGCTGAGATTTGTTTTTCGGAGGTTTTTATGACGATTTTTGAGCAGCTGCAAGCCTTCACGCCTTTTAATGAGCAGGAGGCCTCCGACCGGCGGCTGATGCTGCAATACGCCGGTCTGTTTTCGGATCTTTTGACGCGGGACAACGAGATGGCGCATCTGACGGCCTCGTGCTGGATCGTAAATCCCGACAAGACGAAGGTCCTTCTCGCGTACCACAATATTTACGATTCCTGGGCCTGGCTCGGCGGGCACGCGGACGGCGAGGCGGATCTGCTTGCCGTGGCACTCAAAGAAGCGAACGAGGAATCGGGCGTGACGGCAAGGCCGGTTTTGCGGGACATTTTCTCTGTGGAGATTCTCGGCGTGCCCGGGCACGTCAAGCGCGGGAAGTATGTTTCGAGCCATCTGCATCTGAACGTGACGTATCTTTTAGAGGCCGATGAGGAACAGGCGCTTCACGAAAAGCCGGACGAAAACAGCGGCGTGCGCTGGTTCGCGCTTCGCGATGTGGTCCCCAGCACCAGAGAGCCGGAGATGCGCGTGGTCTATCAGAAGCTGATGGACAAGTGCGACAAGCTGCCATAATCGCAATGTTTGCACGCTGCCCTTGAAACGTGAAAACGCGCCCGGGTTTTCCCGGGCGCGTTGGTTTTTATGCGGTTGCTTGCTGGATCACTGGACGATGAAGTTGACGGACTCGTCGCCCTGCTTGTCCTCGCCGTAGACATAGTCCTTACCGGGCATGATGGCATTGAGGACGATACCGACGATGGAGCCGACCGCCAGACCCGACAGGCTGATGGGGCCGAGCGCCAGAGAGCCGGCGGAGGAGTAGCTGATGCCGATGGAGAGGACCAGGATCAGAGCCGCGACAAGGACGTTTCTGGACTTCGTGAAGTCGACCTTGTTTTCAACGACGTTCCGGACGCCGACCGCGGAGATCATACCGTAGAGGACCAGGCTGACGCCGCCGATGGTGCCGCCGGGCATGGAGGAGATGATGGCCGCGAACTTCGGGCTGAAGGAGAAGCACATGGCAAGGATGGCCGCGATGCGGATGACGCGCGGGTCGTAGATCTTGCTGAGCGCGAGAACGCCGGTGTTTTCGCCGTAGGTGGTGTTGGCGGGCGCGCCGAAGAGGGCTGCGAGGGTGGTTGCCAGACCGTCGCCCATCAGGGTTCTGTGAAGGCCCGGGTTTTCAATGTAGTTGCGGTTACAGGTAGAGGAGATGGCGGAAACGTCGCCAATGTGCTCGACCATGGTGGCAAGGGACAGGGGAACGATCGTGATAACCGAGGTCAGCAGCAGGTGAGCGTCGACGTTGCCGCTTGTGAGCAGGCCGAAGACAGTCTCCTCCTTGTAGATGGGGAGCGCGAACCACTTGGCGTTCGAGACGTTCTGCACGAGGGTCTCGCGGACGGAAGCGTCGCAGATAACCGCGACAACATAGGAGCCGATGACGCCGAGGAGGATCGGGATGATCTTGATCATGCCCTTGCCCCAGATGTTGGCGGCAATGATGATGACGATGGCGACCATCGCGATCCACCAGTTCTGCGCGCAGTTGTTGATGGCGGAGGACGAGAGGTTCAGGCCGATGGCGATGATGATGGGGCCGGTGACGATCGGCGGGAAGAAGCGCATGACCTTCTTGGCACCGAACGCTTTAAACAGCGCCGAGAGAATCACGTACACAAGACCCGCGCACGCAACGCCGAAGCAGGCGTAGGGGAGCATTTCCTTATTGGGCTGGCCATCGATCATGGGAGCGATCGTTGCGTAGCCGCCGAGGAACGCGAAGGACGAGCCGAGGAACGCCGGAACGATACCTCCGGTGATCAGGTGGAACAGCAGCGTGCCGAGGCCCGCGAACAGGAGCGTCGTCGATACGTCAAGGCCGGTCAGGATCGGGACCAGAACCGTCGCGCCGAACATCGCGAACATGTGCTGGAAGCCCAGGACGAACATTCTGCCCGCGCCGAGCTCTCTTGCATCATAGATGCCTTCTTCGGGAATTTTCTTTTTACCCATTTTGTAATCTCCTTCCTCTTTTCCGTGCTTCAGATGGCCGCGCCTCAAGAGCCCAAAAAAAAGGAACTGTGAATGGAAACACCAATCACAATTCCTGTATCTTGGAAAAACACCAATCCGGCGTTTTGAAAACACTGCCGCCCGAAACAAAAACGGGAGCACCAAGGATGATTTCCGGACAAATCGTCTGTTTCATCGCCATGCACTCCCTTCCTTACTTTTACCGCCAGCCATTA
>ENA-UEYI01001725-UEYI01001725.1-human-gut-metagenome-genome-assembly--contig:-NODE-1725-length-17299-cov-143.551155_pt1 | contig 17299 bp, 10 predicted proteins | sample MGYA00242900_ERZ507916 | MGnify/ENA primary metagenome ERZ507916 (study PRJEB26167, sample SAMN06115521) | human gut metagenome | host: Homo sapiens | place: China:Chongqing | collected 2015-09-02...
GAGGAAAAGTTTATCCCAACCAAACTCGACATGTCCAGCAATCAGGTTGCAGACCAACATAGGGATGCAGCACAGCAATCCCACCGCCCATCCTTTAAGAAAGTTCCTGCGGAGTCCCCAACATTCCAGAATATTCTTTCCTTTGCACACAATAGCAACCGTGATCAATGGAATGATGCAGGACAACAGATGCTTCATCAAAGAATATGCGAAAGAACCTTTCTTGAACAGGAGAGCGGCCAAGGCACTGTCACACGACACGACACGTTCACCGACATGTACCAAAGGGATGCGTGTCAGGACATAAAGCAGTGCGAATCCAGCCAGGACAACAACTGATTTTGTTAAATTCGATTTCATAAAACCCCACAAACCATATTTGACAAGCATTTGTGTCACTACCGTGACGATACTCTACAAATTTACATAAAAACTTATGTTTATAGTAAAGGATGTTACATAAAACAATGTTTTATAAATCTGATTCATCTTAACGAATTTATCGACAATTTTGTACATTTGTATTTTCCATCTTGCACCATTCAAGGTCTCGTAAAGACGGAAATGGATTTTGTCTAAACAAAAGTACAGGATATGAACGAGTTACTATCCAAACTTCAAAGATGCGGGATTGTCTGGATCGCGGCCGTCATGCTGACACAGATGACGGCGGCGGCGCAGAGCGTACTGCTTACCGGAAAGGTTGTGGACACGGACGGAGCTCCGGTGATCGGGGCGGGGATAATCTCTATGCAGAAAAAGACCACGGGAACGACCTCGGATCTGGACGGAAAGTTCAGTTTCAAGGTTCCGGATGGAACGGAATCCGTGCTGTTCTCCTCGGTCGGGATGAAAGATGTCGTCTACAGAATCACACCGGGGAAGACGGAGGACATCACTATTGTGATGGAGTGGGAAAGCACGCAGCTCGCCACCGGAGGCTTCGACGACATATTCGTGAACGGCATCGGCAACATCAACCCTAACGACATCGAGAGCATCACCATCCTCAAGGATGCCGCGGCGGCCATCTACGGTTCCAGAGCGGCTAACGGTGTCATCGTCGTGACCACGAAGAAAGGCGAGGCTGGAAGGATGAGGATCAACTACAACAACACGTTCACCCTCTCGATCAAGCCTCAGAGAACCCTGAATCTGATGAACTCGGCGGAGAAACTGGCCTGGGAGGACGAGCTTTGGAACGAGTTCTCGGCAAGCAAGTACGAGGAATCCCTGACGGACAACACTGTGGTCTATCCGGTTGTCGGAATCGTAGGTCAGATCAGGGCCGGGCTTGTGGGCTTCACCAAACTCAGAGGCGACACGGCGGCGCAGGACGCTCCAGCAGCTTCTCGCCAAGGAGCTCACCACAATGATCCACGGGTCCGATGAATATGCCAACGCGGTCTCCGCTTCCAAGATGCTGTTCGACAACTCGACTTCCGACGAGCTGAGGAAACTGGACGAGAAGACGTTCCTCGCCGTGTTCAGCGGCGTGCCGACCTTCGATATTCAGAAATCTGACCTTCCTTGCGACATACTTGACTTCCTCGCCGTGAAGACCCAGGTGTTCCCATCCAAGGGAGAGGCCAGGAAGATGGTTCAGGGCAACGGCGTGAGCATCAACAAGGACAAGGTGGCTGACATCGAGCATGAGGTCTCCGAGAAGGACATCGTGGACGGAAAGTACATCCTCGCCCAGAAAGGAAAGAAGAACTACTTCATCATAAACGTCCTTAAATATGGAGAAACCGGCAAGCACAAGACAGCTCAAGGTCGCCCGTGAGATCCAGAAGGATCTGGCGGAGATCATACGCGGCAAGGGTATGGCCGTGTTCGGAGGCGCGATGGTGACGGTGAGCGAGGTCAGGGTAAGCCCCGACCTCTCCCTCGCCAAGACCTACGTCAGCATATTCCCGTCCGCGAAGGCCGAGGAAGTGATGAAGACCCTGAACGATAACATCAAAGTTCTGCGTGGAGAACTCGGCCATTTAGTCGCCAAGCAGCTCCGCATCGTGCCTGAGATTGTTTTTTATCTTGACACCTCATTGGACTACGCCGAACACATCGACGAACTTCTGAAAAAGTAGGTCACACTGTTTGACTGTCCTTAGACAACAGCACTCTAAAAAAAAGTTGACGCGCCATCATTCATCGGTGCGTCAACTTATTTTTTTGCGCATTGATTCCGTGCACGTTACCGGATTTTATCAATCATTGACCGGATTTTTCCATATTATAATAAGGGAACAAACTATCTTTGGTCTACGAGATCCGCATAGGACCACACTGGAACTAATAACAACACATAAAAGAATGAGAAAAAGCCTTATCGCAACATTCGCTCTTCTGCCGCTCGTATTCGGATGCGGCGGAAAGGAATCTATGTCCGATCTGACGGACAGGGTCTTCAAAGTCGCCGAAGAACAATACCTCGCAATGGAGGAGAGATTGACCGGCGACACAATGCCGAGGAGTTTTTCCAATGAAGGAGAATTCATCGCTTCCAACATCAAATGGTGGTGCAGCGGATTCTACCCTGGAACGCTCTGGTACATCTATGAATATTCCGGCGATCCACAGTTCAAGAGCCTAGCCAGGAAGAACACCCTCAAGCTTGACACGCTCAAGACGATGAAAGGAACCGACCACGACCTTGGTTTCCAGATGAACTGTAGTTATGGCAATGCCTACAGAATCACAGGGGACAAGGAATACTTAGAGCCGATCCTTACCTCTGCCAAGACCTTGGCCAAGAGGTTCTCGCCAGTGACTGGAGTTATCAGAAGCTGGGATTTCGTGCGCAAGGGAAGGGACTGGAAATACCCTGTGATCATCGACAATATGATGAACCTTGAACATCTCTGCAACGCCGAGAGCATATTCAACGATGATTCGCTGAAAGTGGTGGCGGTGACACACGCCAACACGACGATGTGCAACCACTTCCGCCCGGACTACACAAGCTGGCATCTCGTGGACTACGACCCGGAGAGCGGCGAGGTGAGGAAAAAGGAGACCGTCCAGGGTTTCAGCGATGACTCGGCCTGGGCGAGAGGGCAGGCCTGGGCATTGTACGGATTCACGATGATGTTCCGTGAAAGCGGTCACGACAGTTACCTCACACAGGCAAGGAACATCGCTGATATGCTGCTTTCAAGGCTTCCGGAGGACGGTGTACCTTACTGGGACTTAGATTCGGACAAGATTCCTAACGACTTGAGGGACGCTTCCGCAGCAGCGATTATGGCTTCCGCTTTCGTGCAGCTTAGCACATTGACCGACGATGAGGCCAGCAATGCCAAATACCTCGCTATGGCCGAGAAGCAGCTGCGCACTCTGGCCGGACCGGAATACCTGGCGGAACCAGGCACAAACGGGAACTTCATCCTGAAGCATTGCGTCGGCTCGCTGCCTGACAACTCCGAGGTGGACGTTCCGCTCACCTACGCCGACTACTATTTCCTTGAGGCTTTGCTTAAGTACAAAAGCATCACAGACAAATAACTGATAACACATAAAACAAAACGAAATGGCAAGAAAACTTACATCATTTCTGTCTATGGCATTGACATTGGCCGCCAGCATCTTTCTAAGCTGGAGTCCAATGTACGCCGCCGGCCCGGAAAAAATCACGGGAAAAGTCACCGATGCGTCAGGGCAACCTTTGGTTGGAGTCGTCGTGATGGTGTCAGGAGACAAGACCTCCGGAACCTCGACCGACATCGACGGAAACTACGCTATCAATGTGACGGGCAGTGGTTCCGAACTGGAATATTCCTGTATGGGTTATGTCACTGTCAATGAGAAAATCAATGGCAGGAACGTGATCAACGTCTCTCTGTCCGAAGACAATGAGCTTCTGGACGAGGTCGTTGTCGTCGGCTACGGAGTCCAGAAAAAGGTTAACCTCACAGGATCCGTCGCATCAATCGACTTCGCTAAGAAGAGCGAGGGCCGCGTCATCGTCAGCACCTCGGCCGCTTTGGCCGGCCTCGCAGCCGGTATGAATGTCACACAGTCATCCGGACAGCCAGGAAGCAACGGAGCCACAATCAGGATCCGTGGTATCGGCTCGTTCACATCGTCTTCAAGCTCACCTCTTGTCCTTGTCGATGGAATCGAATGGAATATGGACAACATCAACCCGAACGACATCGCGTCCATCTCCGTGCTCAAGGATGCAGCCTCCACAGCGATCTACGGTACACGAGCCGCCAATGGTGTCATCCTCATCACGACCAAATCAGGATCAGCCGACAAGCCACAGATCAGCTACTCCTACAAGGGTATCGTCCAGATGCCTTACAATGATCTCCACTTCGTGTCTGACTATGCCAGACATATGGAACTCATCAACGAATCCTGCGACAACGTGAACACCAGCAGGGTGTTCTCACAGAGCAACATAGATCTTTGGAGGGAGAAGGCTCTCGATCCATATGGAGTGAACGACGCCGGCGTGCCGAACTATGCGGCCTACCCGAACACCGACTGGTTCGACGAGATCTTCCAGACAGGATATTCACAGGAGCACAATCTCTCGGTTTCAGGAGGCTCCAAGAAAGTGAAATACCTCATTTCCGCAGGATATCTTGACAACCAAGGTGTTATGGGAAGGTTCGGAATCAATTCCTCCACCCAGAAGGCCAACTTCAGGACTAACCTTGAGGCAGACGTGACCGACTGGTTCACTATCGGTACCAGGATCTTCGGCCAAAGGCAGAACTACGGTCTGGCAAACATCTCCAACGCATTCAACTCTCTCTACCAGACCACCCCTGGTGTCTATCCAGGTGATGTGAACGCCTGGGGAAGGCCGGCCCTCAACGCAGAGGAATCCTCCAACGCCAACAACATCTTCGGAATGATGTACGGCTCAGGAGGTTACAATGTGACTTCAAGAGTGAACGGAACCCTCTACGGCAAACTCAGGCCAGTCAAAGGACTCAGCATCGAAGCCACGGTCAACTATTCCCCTCAATTCGGAGAGAGACACACCTACGGCCGTCAGAACGGCTATTGGGACTATATGAATGACGTGCGCTACTCAAGTTCGGAGCTTGCCAACGCATCCGTCAGCAACACCACAAGCCGCAACTACAGTATGTCATCAGAAATCCTGGCAAGATACACAAAGTCCTTCGGAGATCATTTCCTCGGAGTGCTCGCGGGATATTCAGCGATGGAGTACCGCACTTGGGGATGGGGTGTCGGCAAGAAGGGAGCGACAGACTGGACTCTCAATGACCTGTCCACCTATGAAAGCCTGGAGACTTCCTCCAGCACTGCAAAGGCCGGATGGGGCCTCAGGTCATACTTCGGCCGTGTGAACTACACATTCAAGGACAAGTACCTGTTCGAGGCCAATCTCCGCGCCGATGGATCATCAAGATTCGGAAGCAACAACCGCTATGGTATATTCCCGTCTTTCTCAGCAGGTTGGAAGATACACGAGGAAAACTTTATGGAGAACACAAAGAGCTGGCTCTCAAACCTCAAGCTCAGGGCATCCTGGGGACAGGCGGGAAACAACCAGGGAATCGGCAACTACGCTTGGCAGGCCGTCTATGCAGCACAGAATATGGTTCTGGAAGGGCAGCCGACAAAGGGTCTGTACATCTCATCCCTCAGCAACGCCGACCTGAAGTGGGAGACTACCACGACTACGGACATCGGCATTGACGCCGGCTTCTTCGGCAACAAGCTCACCACCGAGATCGACTATTATTTCAAGAACACAACGAACATCCTCTACACCCCTGCCATCTATCTCACGATGGGAGAGGTCTCCGGTGTGCCTTCAAACCTCGGAAGCCTTGTCAACCAAGGTGTCGAGCTCTCGATCAACTGGAGAGATGTCATCGGCAAGGACTTCAGCTACTTTGCGGGCGTAAACTTCTCCTACAACAAGAACAAGGTCACCAAATTCAAGGGAGATCTGGTGAAGGAATGGGTTGACGGAGTATATTCCAACAACCTCGCCAACGTGACAGCCAACTCAGGCAGCGGAAAACTCTGCGAAGGCCATCCGATGGGAGAGCATTATCTCAGAAGGGTTTACAAAGGAAGCGGCAAGGGTTACACAGGCGGTGCCGTTGACCCTGGCGCAGGTCCTAAGGACGGTATGATCAGGACCCAGACCGACTTCGACTGGGTGCAGGCTATGCTTGACTCCGGCTACAAGTTCAACGGTGTCACATCCTTGAACAAAGACCAGCTCTGGTACGGAGACCTCATCTACGAGGACAGGGACGGAGACGGCAACTACGGAGACGATGACGATATGGACTTCAACGGACACACCAGCACCCCTTCATACAACCTTGGAATCAACCTCGGATTCGCCTGGAAAGGACTGGACTTCAGTATGACCTGGTCTGGAGCGTTCGGCTTCCACATCATCTGGAACACCTTGTACTACAACGGAACCCAGACGACCAACGGACACGGAATCAGCGAGAGGGTGGCCAACGACCACTACTTCTTCGATCCGGACAACACGGAGGACACAAGGACGAACATCTACGGAACCTACCCAAGGCTCACCTACGGAGACCCTCACAGCAACAGGCTCCCAAGCGAGTTCTATGAATATAAGGGTGACTACCTGAAGCTCAAGAACGTGCAGCTCGGCTACACGCTGCCGGCATCGCTGACCAAGAAGTTCTTCGTACAGCAGCTCAGGTTCTTCGCCTCAGGAGAGAACCTTCTCACCTTCACAAAATATCCGGGACTTGATCCGGAGAAGGGTGCCACGATCGGCTATCCTCTTATGAGACAGGTGACATTCGGAGCACAGATAACTTTCTAAACAGCACGGAAATGAAAAATATTCTTAAAAACATAGCACTTGGAGCCATTGTCCTCACAGCGTCAGCCGCCTGCGCAGATATGCTCGACACAGCTCCTTCCAACCAGATTTCGAGCGGAAATATGTGGACCACACCGGAACTTGCGCAGAAAGGAATGAACGGAATCTATGAGACGTTCTACAATCGCAAGCAGAGCAACGGCACGCAGGTCCGCAGTGAAAACCTTGACGGACTCAACAAGTACGGAATCGAGGCGTTGGGATTCTGCACCGACTACTATGCCAACAACTACCCTATCCAGCTTCTGTACAGCGAGGCTAAAAGGGCCAACGACTGGCTTGTGACATTCGAGTGGAAGTTCTGCTACACGATAGTCCACGCCACCAATGATGCCATCGCCAATCTCGGGAAGGCCGGCCTCGACACCCCAACCTACGAAAGGTTCCAGAGCGAGACGCATTTCCTCAGGGCGTGGGCATATTCTAGACTGAACAAATTCTATCAGGGAGTGCCTCTGTACCTTGAGCCTGTCACGAACGAGAACTGCACCAAGGTTCAGTCCTCCGCGGAAGAAATCTGGAAGACAGTGATCGATGACTGCACCTATTGCATTGACAATGAATATTTCCCTGACAACACGATCACCAACTACATCGGCAGGCCTTCCAAAGGAGCGGCGTATGCGCTCAGAGGGATGGCGTATATGTGGATGAAGGAATATGCCGCCGCGGAGTCTGATTTCGAGGCTGTGGGCAGATGCGGCTATGACCTCTGGCAGGGCAGATACATTGATTTCTTCACCCCGGAGAACGAGCACAGCCCTGAGATGATCTTCGCCATCCAGTACGACGAGGAATCCGGCTACTGCGACAACATCGAGCAGGCGCTTGGCGCCAGGGACACCTACGGTGGATGGACCGAGGTCAAGCCGGCGGCCGATTTCGTGGACTATTACGAGAATGCGGACGGCACCAAGTTCGACTGGAGCAAGGTTCCTGGACTGGAGGATTGGAACAACCTTACCGCCAAGCAGCGTGCGGTGTTCTTCTGCAGGGACGGACTCAACTCCAACAAGGCTCTCGCGTCGCAGAAATCACAGGCGATCAAGATCTGCGGCAGTGATGTCTTCAACCGCTACTATCTTGACAACGGCAACGAGGCCCGCATCAAGGCCGCCTACGACAACAGGGATCCACGTTTGAAACAGACCATAGTGACCCCTTACGAGCCGGTTGACTGCTACACCCCTAACTACAACGGGGATGAGAATATGATCGGCAAGGCCCTTCGCTGGCCTCTTTACAAGCAGGGCACAAGCGGCGGAGACTTCTGGCTGGACAAGAGGACTTCCGGGTACTACTGCTACAGGAAGTACGTGCGATTCCTCAAAGGCGAACTCATTGACAGGTCACGCTGCCACACTGACTTCCCTCTCATACGTTACACTGATGTTCTCCTTCAAAGGGCAGAGGCGCTCGTGGAGCTGAACCGTCTCGATGAGGCCAAGAGCCTGATCGACCTTGTGAGATCCCGCGCCGGAATGCCGGGTGTGACTCTCGGAAGCCAGGATCAGATGCGTGAGGCAGTAAGGTACGAAAGAAGGGTCGAGTTCCCGGTGGAAGCGATAAACTACTTCGACGAGGTACGCTGGGGAACCTACAAGGAAAGCAAGTTCCAAGGCAAGGACATTCACGGCGGACAGTCATGGTGGGGAGACGACACCGTTGAATATGCCTGGTACTGGTCAGACTGCCTCTGGCCTTGGACAGCACCTCAGAACGAGGTTCAGAAAAATTCAGCCCTCACAACAAGAGAAGGATGGGTATATTAACAAATCTTATATTGTAATATTATGAAAAAGAATATATTATTGGCGATTGTCGCAGCAGCGGCGTTGTTTTGCTCCTGCGGTAAGTCCGATGAGCCGACGGCGGAGACCGAGCCTGACGTAAAGATCGAGATCAGCGGTCTGGCCGACAATAAGGCGACAGTCTCGGCCTCCCTGACACAAGGCGATTTCTATGGTGCGAAAATCGTCACCGGAATCAGGGTTGACAGACTTGACTTCGACTACACCAAGGAAGTGAAGCTCACACAATGGGTTCAGGAGAACGGCAAGGACATCGAGTCTTTGCCGTACACCGAGGAGCTTTCACAGCTCACTTACCAGAAGGACTACATCTCGGCTGTCATTGTCTATAACAAGGAAGGCAGGGCCTGCGCGGCGGCGTTTGAAACCTGGACGGCCGTCGGAAAGCCTGACGGAATCAGCAAGGACAATTCCGCCGGAGAACTTGGTGAGAACGTGATCCAATAACTCTTAAATATTCAAGATAATGAAAAAGACTCTATATGGTATCGGTATCGCGCTGATCGCATTGAGTTCGTGCAGCGTGAAGGAAGAAGTGGTGGAAAGCCACAACTCCGCCGTCAAGGTGACCTTCCAGGGAACGGCGTTCCCGCAAACAAGGACCAGCATAGGCGAAAAGAACGGGAACAGCTACCCGGTGCTTTGGTCGATCGGAGACAAGATCGGAGTGGTCTCGACATCATCGGAACTCTTCGCGAACGCCTCCGCAAGGCTGATTGACGAGGACTCCGGCAAGAACAGCGGAGTGTTCATCCTGGACAACGAGACAGAGATTCCGGCCGAGACGGAAGCCGTGATCTACTATCCTTTCAGCGAAGCCACAACTTTCGAGGGAGACGTTCTGAAGTCTTGGGTTCCGATGGAGCAGAGACAGAGCGCGGCCAATGCAAGCGACGGCACCGGAAGATACAGCCTTGCCTACGATGTCAGGAATATCCCCGCGACGGTCGTTTCAGACGAATCATCGTACCAGCCGCCTGTGACATTCTCACTCAAGCACGCCACGGCATACGTGAAACTCGTGATCTCTTCCAGTGAATATGCGTCCTACAAGCTTGCCGGAGCCTCCCTTTGGTCAGAAGGAGCCGAGATCGTCGGCAAGATGGATGTCAACGTCAGGACCGGAAATCTTAAGGTGACCAATCCTTGCGACTACGTCACTGTCACTGTTGACGAGCCTTCCGCTCTCAGCTCTGAGCAGACATTGTGGCTTGTCACCCTGCCTGTAGACCTCACCGGAAAGGATGTTTATGTCTCAGTCTCAATGACCGACGGAAAGAAGAATGTGACGATCCCGGTCAAGGTCAACGGCGGAAAGATCCTCGCCAACACGGTCAACACCATCACCATCAAGAACGTCAGCAAGTCCGACAACAAGTTCGCCTGGTACGAGCCGGCGGAGACCAGAATGCTGGCCGAAGGCTGGGCCTACGGACCGCAGAACACGTTTATGGCCACAGAGGGCAACAATGAATTCACAATTGATGTCAAGGCTCGCGGTTTCTTCAACGGTTGCGAGGAGCCTAAGTACGCAAAGATCATCTATGCCCACAACCTTAACGGAAGCAACTATCCGATCGTCATAAACGGCAAGAGGAACAACCCTAAGTCACCTGATGACTACGCCGAGTTCGTGGAGATCAATCCTGACTACACCCTTACCATCAGGGCGAACAAGGATGGCTATACCGGTTATGTCGGCAAAGTGGGAATCTGCAACGCCAAGAAGGAATATATCTGGTCATTCAACATCTGGTACGTGCCGCAGGGCGTTCAGGAGCATCAGTACAAGAACGGTGTCGTGATGGACAGGAACCTCGGAAACGGCTATGCTCCGGACTACGACAACTGGCACGGAGTAGGTATTTACTGCCAATGGGGCCGTCCATTCGGTTTCAGTTGGGGAAGCCAAACCTACAAGAAAGCATCCACAAATGTCACAAATCTCAAGGTTTCGGCGAAGAATCCAGATGTGTTCTTCTACACTGACGGAGCGGACAACCATCTTGGTGACTGGTACCTCGGATCACAGACTGGCAGCAGATCAGACCGCAAGGATGACTTCTGGGGGAACCCTAACAATGGTGATTCCGAGGGCTCGGTGGAGAACGGCGAAAAGACGATTTTCGACCCTTGTCCTGCCGGTTGGATGGTCGTCTCCCCTGCCATCATCAAGGAAGTCATTGATGGTAGAGAACAGGATTTCAAGAACGGAAGCAAGATGAAATGGCTCGTCTACAAGTACGACGGAGAGCACGAAGCCTACTGGCCGTTCTCCGGAGTGAAATGGGGGAACACGGCCGGAAACCCAACCAATCAGATGAACGACATTGTCTCCTGCTGGTCCAACTCCCCTTCCGGCGGCTACAACAGCACCGATCACAAAGCCTACCAACTCTGGTTCAGGTTCAAAAGCAGCCAATGGGCTTCCACCGGAACACGCGCGTCAGGACAGAGTGTAAGGTGTATGAAAGACACTGAGAACAGATAATCGATAAAAAAAATGAAGCGATACCTTAAGACACTGGCACTGATGGTATCCGCCGCCATAGTTTGCTTGGCCTGCTCCATAGAACCGGAAACATACAAGCCGGGGGGCGGGTCAAAACCAGGCGGAGGAGGCACGGACAAACCGTCCACCAGCAAGCCGGACTACTCGAAGCTGACTGCGTCCAACCACCCGAGGGTGATACTGACAAAAGACGCTGAGGCATCTATAAAGGCCAAGATCGAATCAGGAAGCGATGAGAACGTCACGATGCTCCACAAGTTGATGATAGACTATGCGAACTCCGTCCTTAACAAGAGGGATCTTACGTACCAGAAAGTCGGCAAGCGGCTACTGGATGTCTCCGTGGAGGCGGCGAACAGGATCATCGCCTGTTCGTACGCCTACAGGATGACAGGTGACGGAAAATACCTCACGAAAGCGGAGAAGGACATCAACACAGTCTGCGATTTCAAGGACTGGAACGCCCCGACCCACTTTCTCGACGGAGCCGAAATGGCGCACGGAGTCGGAATCGGATACGACTGGCTCTACAATGAGCTGAGCAAGGAGACTCGGAACAAGGCGGAGAAAGCCATCCAGAACTATGCGTTCTACTGCGCTCTGAACAGCAAATGGAACCTTAATTTCTACACGACGGCCTCAAACTGGAACCAAGTCTGCAATGGTGGACTTGTCACCGCTGCGGTGGCTGCCTATGAGGCCTGCAAGACAGACGCTCAGAAAATCATAGACAAAGCCATCGAGAGCAACGCCAAAGTGATGGAAACAATCTATAATCCGGACGGAAACTATCCGGAGGGATATGGATATTGGGGATATGGAACGGCTTTTGAATGCATAATGCTTTCCGCGCTTGAGACCTGCACTGGCTCCAACAGCGGTTTGTCCGAGATCGCCGGATTCAAGAAGACAGGCAAGTGGATAATGTTTATGGAGGGAATGAACAAGAAGGCGTTCAACTATAGCGACTGCGCTCCTTCAAGCGTGGCGTTTGCTCCGTTGTGGTATCTGGCCTGGAAATTCAACGATCCTTCATTGGTTTACATCGAGAATCTCAAACTCAAGGACGGAAGGTACAACAGCACCGGTGCCTACAAATATTATCCGATGGCGATCGTCTATGCCGACAAGCTGAACGCCGGCAAGGTCCAGGCTCCGTCCGACCACGTATGGTCAGGAAACGGAATCAATCCTGTCGCTCTCGTGCACGGTGATTGGTCTTTCTCTGATTCTGACAAGTTCCTCGGAGTCAAGGCCGGAAGGGCCAACTACAGCCACGGGCATATGGATGTCGGATCTTTCGTCTATGACGCTATGGGTGTCCGCTGGTCAGCCGATCTGGGACTCCAAAGCTACAGCACGATCGAGAACGTCATCGCCGGGATGGGTGGCAATTTCAGCGACTTTGGCCAGAACTCGCTGAGATGGGATGTCTTCCGCTACAACAACTTCAACCACAGCACACTGACGATCAACAACGCCAAGCACAAGGCTTCCGCCGAGGCCAAGATCACTAAAGTCATTGACGAGGAAACATCGAAGGGCTGCAAGGTTGATATGTCGGACATTCTTTCCGACCAATGCGACAAGGCTTACAGAACCGTCACGATAGAAAACAACAAAGACCTTGTGGTTGTTGACGAGATCTCGGCCAAGTACAACCTTCAGGCAAAAGTACGGTGGACGATGGTGACAACAGGACAGCCGACCGTCGAAAAAGACAGGATCGTCCTCAAGAACGGAGGCAAGACGATGTACCTGAAAGTCAGCTCAAGCGGTCCGGAGGTCACCCTGAAGACGTGGTCAACCAAAGGCAAGGATTACGATGCCGACAACTCCGGCTACTACGAGGTCGGATTCGAGGCCAACGTGACAGTCAACAAGACCGCCACATTCACGACAACACTCACACCTGAATCTTGATGAAACTAACAAGACACATATTGGCAACCCTCGCGATGGCTGTGGCATTCGGCGCCGCGGCCATCGCCGGGGATAATACCCTCCTTGACGTTTACCAGTCCTCAAAGGAGGTCAGGAAATCCTTCAAGACATGCAAGGACTGGTTTCCACTTCCTTCCTACTATGACAGGGCCGGATGGGCCAACCTTCTCGGAAGGGACTCGGCCTCCCTTGTCAGGCGAGGAGAACAATACCTTGGCTATCAATGGAAGGTAATACCGGCGACCGCATACCTTGACTTTGAGAGGACCGGCAACAGACGCACGATGGAGAATCCGCAGGGCGCTAACAGAGGCGCGTTGATCTCATTGATGCTGGCGGAGCTGGCAGAAGGCAAGGGGCGGTTCATAGACCAGATTCTGAACGGTGCCTGGCTCGCGACCGAGCAGACATCGTGGGTTCTGTCGGCACACCAGCCAAGGCAAAGGACAAAACGTGCCCTTCCGGATGCGAGGGAACGATTCATCGACCTCGGATCCGGAAGGTACGGCGCGATAATCGCCATCATACATCACTTCTTCCACAGCGAGTTCGACAAGATCGACCCTTCGGTCTCAATAGCGATTGAAGATGCGGTGAAAAGGAATATTCTAGATCCTTATCTGGACATCAAGGAGCGCAAGGCCAACCAATGGCTCGGCTACTATGGAGGAATGATCAACAACTGGAATCCTTGGTGCAACTCAGACGCGATCCTGTGCTTTCTGCTGATGGAAAAGGATCAGGCCAGGCTGGATGCCGCCGTGCGTCAAGGAATCGAGTCAATCGATATGTTCCTTGACTACAACACGTCAGATGGAGCCTGTGAGGAAGGCCCGGCGTATTGGGACGCGGCGGCCGGAAAGCTTTACGATTTCCTTCAGATTCTCTACGACGCTTCATCTGGAAAGTTCGCCATCTTTGACAACCCGAGGATCAAGAGAATGGGAGAGTTCATCTCCAGATCCTACATCGGAGACGGATTCGCGGCCAATTTCGCCGACGGGAGCGCCCTGGCGACATCAACACCGGAAATGGTCTGGGCATACGGCAAGGCCGTGCGCAGCAAGGAGATGATGGACTTCGCGCTTTGCCGCTACGCCGACAAGAGCAAAGGAATATTCAGAAGTCCGCACCCTGTCGCCAACGAGGGCTACAGGGCGATGAATTCGGCACGGTTCATTCCGGAGATCGCCAGACAGACCGACTCTCTGAACAGGATCCTCTCGGCGGCATCGGAGAAAGACCGTCCGGAGGCTATGGAAAGGATTCTCGGTGACCTGAGGAAGGATGTTCCGATGTCCACGTGGTATGATGAGACAGAAATGTGTTTTATGAGGAACTCCAGCGGATGGTTCTTAGGCGCCAAAGGAGGACACAACGATGAAAGCCACAACCACAACGACATCGGAACCTGCATATTCTCAATCAGGAATATTCCTGTTCTTGTGGACGCCGGGGTCGGGACCTACACCAAGGCCACCTTCGACAACAAGGAAAGGTACAAGATCTGGGCGATGCGGTGCGAATGGCACAACCTGCCGATGATCAACGGGGTACAACAGGAGTTCGGAGGAAAATACAAAGCCGCAGATGCCAGATGCGACATAGGCAAAGGCCGTTTCTCGTTGGAGCTTAACAAGGCATACCCGGACTCAGCGGAATGCGTCTCCTGGAGGAGGGAATATATTCTCAGGCCTTCCGGCAAGCCATCACTTGAGATTACCGACACTTATAGCCTTAAGGAAAGGGTCGCAGCGGATGTGTGGCATTATCTCGTACAAGGAAAGGTTTACCTCCCGGGCGAGACCTGCGGAAAGCGAAAGATAAAGGAAGGAGAGATACTGATAGAGAACAGTCACGGGGAAGACAATGTTTTCGCCCTGCTGTCTTTCCCGGCCGGACTCAAGTATGAAGTCGAGGCCAAGGTACTCGATGACGCGGCCTTCACGAAAGTCTGGGGTGAGCGTCTCTACCGTATCACCCTCACTGATTCCGGCAACGCCCCTCTCAAGGGGAAGGTCGTGATGAATATCACAGAAATCAATCCTTTATAAAATGATGAAGCATATTTCCATACTCTTGCCTTTGCTCCTGGCTCTTGTCTGTCTCTCCGCGTACGGAGCCGAGTCAGGCAACGAGTATAGGAAATATGATGTCCGCAGCGGGCTGTCAAACAACAGCGTGAAGAGCATTCTGCAGGACAGGAACGGCTACGTCTGGCTTGCGACAAAGGACGGACTCAACAAATTCAACAGCAAAGATTTCGAGGCTTTCTGCTCCTCGGCGTCCGGGCACGGCCTCAACATCGATGACATCTGCGAGCATATTTCCAGAAACGAGATATGGATGGCTAGCACCGAGGGGCTGTTCGTCTTTGACGCGGCGCGGGACAGCACATATTCGGTAGAACCAGGAGGGGTGCATATTCAGAATTGCAACTGCCTGTGCTATGGCAAGGACAGCTGCCTGTGGATCGGCAGCAACAACGGCCTTTACAGATTCAACGAAAGGTTGGGGGAAATCAGGCACTACAGCTTCTGCTCGGATGCGGAGAGATCCCCGATAAGAATCGTCAAAAGCCTCTTGGTGGACGAGACAGGGAACATCTACGCAGGAATGGAGAGCGGACTTGTCCGCTACATCCCAGAGCTGGACGCGTTCGACGAGCTGTGCAGGCTCAGGCCGGGAATATGCCTCAACGGTGACAACATCGTCACGGCGATGCTCCAGGTCTCCCACCGCCAGATTCTGGCCGGAACACAAAACGGATTGGTGGGAGTGTTCGACACAAGGAATAACACATTCACCGAAAGCATAGTACGTGACAAGGACGGAAGGGGGATTTCTCTGTCAAGGATCCACTCCATCTTCAAGAAATCCTCGACAGAGATCTTGTTCGGGACCGACAGCGGTCTGTTCACATTCTATCCGGCCACTCAGACCTGGGCAAGGGCGAAAGGACCGCTCGGAAACGAGAGTGTCTATACATTCTGCGAGGACAGGGAGAAAGGCCTGTGGATCGGGACATATTTCTATGGAGCGAGCTATCAGTCGGCAATCCAAAGCAAGATCAGCTGGTTCCTGCCCGGTTATGCTGTGAGTGAGATGTGCGAGGACAAGTCCGGAAATCTCTGGATCGCCACCGAGAACGGTGGGCTGCATTACTTCGACACCAAGTCTTCCACCCTGATTGACAAAGGAGTCAAGACACACGTCAACATCCACGCCTTGTTGCTGGACGGTGGCGGACTCTGGATCGGCACTTTCTCCAAAGGGCTTGACTGCCTGGACCTCAAGACCGGAAGCATCCGCAATTTCAGCAACATTCCGTCCGACCCGACCTCACTGTGCAACGACTATGTCTATTCCATACTGAAATCAAGGGACGGGCGGATCTTCGTCGGCACGATGTCCGGACTATGTATCCTGGACGAAAAGTCCGGGCGGTTCTCCAGAGTCAAGGAACTGGAGGAAATGTTTATCGGAGACCTTGCAGAAGACAGCGGCGGCAACATCTGGGCTCCGACAAGAGACCACGGAATATTCCGGCTCACGGCACAAGACGGGAAGTGGGTCTGTTTCAGACCGGTGGAAGGCAGGACTGACTTGCCGGCTGATCTGAAATACACGAGGGTCAACATCGGGGAAAGCGGAGCCGTATGGTTCTGCGGAGAAAGGTATGGCATCACTAAGTACGATCCGGAGACCGAAAAGTTCACAAACTACGGCTCATCGCAGGGATTGCCAGAAAGCATCTACTACGGGGTGCTGGAAGACGGTAGCGGCAACCTATGGCTGTCTTCCAACATCGGGATTGTACGCTATAACCCGACAACCCATTACATCAGCACCTACACGGCCGAGGACGGACTTCAAAGCAGCCAGTTCAACTATAGGTCCTCGCTAAGGACAAGAGACGGGGCTATGTATTTCGGAGGAGTGAACGGCTTCAACGGTTTCAGCCCGTTCGATCTCCCGAAAAATACTGTCAGACCGGGCACTGTGATTTCCTCTGTCGAGGTCTATGACATCATTCGCGGCAGCAAGACAATGACCAAGAGGAAGTTCCATCCTGCAGGACGAATAAGGCTTCCGTACAACGCGGCCAGTTTAGACATCAACGTGGACTGCCTAAGCTTCTCGTCTCCGGACCACAAC
>ENA-UEYI01001747-UEYI01001747.1-human-gut-metagenome-genome-assembly--contig:-NODE-1747-length-17177-cov-56.236491_pt1 | contig 17177 bp, 15 predicted proteins | sample MGYA00242900_ERZ507916 | MGnify/ENA primary metagenome ERZ507916 (study PRJEB26167, sample SAMN06115521) | human gut metagenome | host: Homo sapiens | place: China:Chongqing | collected 2015-09-02...
GGCTATACAATTCCCGCTATTAGGGCTTGTTAGGGACTTGCACCCATTAGATTAAGCTCATGCCGAGCATACCACAATTTGGCGAGACCTTTGATGGTCCGCCATCCTTAGAGCGTAGCGGTTCCGAGCACCGAGTAGGGCGGTTTCCTCCCTCTCCCCTGAGGGTGAGAGGGTCGGGGTGAGAGGTGGAGCCCTCTTTAAGGGTAAAGAGGGACGGGGTGATTTTCGAAGATTTTTGATAGACTTTATAAAAGTCGCAAAGAACATAGTAATAATCCACCAGTTGCCTTAACCCAATCCCCTCATTCATCAGATGAGCATAGATATGAGTCAACTGGAAGATGAGATTGAATTCCATTGTCGGAATCGCAATCTCCCCTTGCTCCCCCAACATCACCCGATGCGAGAACTGCTCCTTCTTCACCCTCTCATAATATTTCTGAAGCTTTCTGTTATGCCAGAAGCACAGCAGGAAGCTAGGTCGATAATGCACTTCAACCTCCACACCCTTATACGATGGGAACTCGATGTGGTGATAGCATGCCTTTTCATGAGGCGAGATAGAGCGGACAAAGGAGATGACCCGCTTGTCGCCCCCTTCCACCCAGATATCAATATCACCAGGAGTCCGGGAATAAGGATTCGGATACATCAAGGCATTCCCCTGCCCTTTCAGGATACAGGTTCTGAATCCCTTCTTCCTGAACCACTCAGAAACCTGAATGGCAGCATCGTTCAACCGAACATTCGCTTTCTCCAACATCTGGCTTTCTGCCATCCATTGGAGCAGCAACTCCTTCTTCATCCCTACATGTTCAGCAGGCAACTTCTTGATACCATCAAAGAGAACCCCCATCAGGCATTGCTTCTTGGCGATACGATATATCTCCTGCCAATCCGCTTCCTTCAAGGAATCAGGTATCTCCTTGGCAGAACCAATACAGAATCGCAAGAAATCAAAGAAAATCTTTTGTTGTTTCAACATAAAGCTGTACTTTTGCACGCATGAAACAAGCCATACGCATCATATTATCCTACATGGCAGCTATCATCCTCCTTCCGATAGCCTTGTTATGTAAGTTCTTCCGAAGAAAGTAATCCTACTTTTTTCGGAAAGGATCCTTGTATATTCCCAAGAGCTGCTTACCGAAGTAATAGAAGAACTGCATGTCATCCACGAAGTAACGCTTGAAGAGGCGCTTTGGCTCCTTCATGCAACGATACAGCCACTCCATACCGATTTTCTGCCAAATCTTTGGCGCACGTTTCAATGTTCCAGCTTCAAAGTCAATGGTAGCACCCAGAGCCATGAATACCTTTACTCCAGGCATCTTATCACGATACTTCATAATCCACTTCTCCTGTTTAGGCGCACCTACACCAACGAGCAGCACATTAGCACCACACTCATTTACGATGCGAACCAGCTCCTCACATTCATCCTCATGCTTCTCGAAACCGAAAGAAGGCGAATGAGCACCAACCACCATCTGGCGCCCTACCTTTTCATTGATACGTTCCATTGCCTTGGCAGCAATACCCTCCTTAGCACCAAGCAGGAAAATCTTGCAGTCTGCATCATCCTTATGATACATATAATAAGAGGTGAAGAAGCTGGAACCCGGAATCGCTTCCTTGATTGGAGTCTTCAACAACTTACCGAACAGGTAGAGGATCTTACTGTCACACACCACCCATTCCGACTTCTGATACACATCATAAAACTCCTTGTCCTTCTGAAGCTTAATCAGATGATCAAGATTAGGAGTCACAAGAACACCCTCCTTCAGGTTCTCCAAAAGTTCCTGACGAGTAATATTCTGAATATCTATATTTAATACTTTTACTGTTTCCATTTTTATTTTAGATATAAACAAATGATTCTAATTCGTCTTCTTTCACTCCAACATACCATTCTCCTATACAGTATTTTTTGAAAGACTCACTATTAATTGACATATCCTTATCTGGAGTATCCTTTCTAAAAAGCCAAATGTTCATTTGACGATCACCTTCTGCATATTTTTCCTTAAATGCAATCATAAAGTTGATAACCCATTCCTTGTTTGGTGGAATAACCAACAACTTTACATAATAATTATCTGTAACGCCATACTTGCTTAAAATCGGCTTAGCGTATGAAGTTTCATTTAAGTCAGAAGGCTTCTCGAAGATTTCATCCAAGACATAAGTATAGCCATAATCATCAGTTTTCCTTTTCAGCTGATAAAATGTTATATTTCTACCCACCAAAACCTTCTTTATTTTATCTTTGTCTTCATCACTCATTTCTGAGCCAAAGATAATTCCATGAAGGGCAGAAGGAACTATTTTCTGAAAGCCAAAATTATCAGTGATAATTCTCACTTCTTCTTCAGCAGACCAACTTTTTTCTTTGGTCCCATACAGTTTTTGAAGTAATTTTCCAGAAGGGATATCCATTAAATTTGGTCTTGGAAGATTATGAGAGTATGACACATTCAACATATGTCTATCATTTTTATTGATAGGACCTGCAACTTCCATCAAACCTTCCTTATTATAAATCACACAATACCCTTTTCTTTCACTAGCATACAATGCCCACATCATCCCTGAGCATGGATTCTTGCTCAAAGAGAAAACACCTATCTGATTCCGAAACGCAACAATACTTTCAAATTGCTCCCTTACTTTTGATATTACTTGGTCATTGTTTGGGAAAGTCTTCAATAAACTTTCCAAAGAAGCAATAAACATTTCACTATTAAAATAGCATTCTTGGTCGTCATTAAGGTGTTTAATATCAGAAGCATAAAAAGAATCATTAGATAGCGTTTTCAAATCCCGATCCAAACATTCAATACTCCTATATTTATACAAATATGTTTTAGCCATATCTTATTATTTTTTAAAACATTCGTCCTTGAATTTTCTATAATTTCCAATAGAACCAAATAGACTACAAATCTCATTATCTTTCTGCTCCTGAGCATAGTTTGCTTCATCAGAATATAATTCGACATCTACATTATCAATATTTAGTTTTTCAAATACGTCAATCGCTTTAACATCTTCGCTCTTGTGTTCTGAAAAATGCTTTAAGAGAATATCATATATCAAAGATTTATAGTCAACATAATCTAAAGTACCATCAATGTCCACAAATGAAGTTTGAAAACAAGACTTTTGGACTATATCATACAACATTGTCTCTGAATCAATAACATCAGAAGCATCAAGTTTGTTATGAGCTAAATAGCTGGAGAAATTAAATCTTACAAGTCTCTCAATTTCGACATTTGACAACAGTGTATCTTCATTTTTTTTATTAACAACATACATCTCGTGGCAAAATGAAGCTACAGCTAAACAAGACAGTCTTATAACTATAGGTGATTCCAAAGCTTTAATAATCTTACTTGCAAGTTCACTCCTGATAGCCTCCTTATAGTTTACTTTCATCAGTTTTGAATAAATAAGCTGCTTATAGAAATCCTCTTTGCAATCTTTTACGGCTAAGAAAATTAGATATACAAAACGCAAAGCCTCATTTAGTTCAAAGCCATTAGTATTGGTCATCAAAATTCTATTTCCCATAGAACTGATCAATTTAGCACTTTTCCAACTTTGATACTGATTATATATTGCATCCAAGTCCTCATTCCTATATAATACATCTAAAAATTCACTTTCTGCTATATGTCTTGCCGACATACCATAAGAGAAATATTTATCAAAATTCTCTAAATAGGCAATAGAATTGCGACCACGAAGAATACCATTTCTCACAGGAAACAATTGCTGCAAAATTTGTTTTTCCAGAGTAGATAAAACCCCATTATCTGAATCTTTCTTTAAGCAATAATATAGAAGACCATATTTATACGTACCCTTTTTACACTTATCTAAATAAGAATCTGGAGACTCTTTCAACTTGGAATAGCATTCTATATCTATAAACTTCAATAGCTCCACCCAAAGCAATTCCGACAACAATATATTGATACTCTTATTAGCAACATAGCTCTCTGTAAATTCCATAGCAACGACAATTTCTCCAGCAAATCGTTTTGCTTGCCTAAAACTACCCAAACAACTATCCAATAAAATCCTTTGAGAGAAGGTAAGCGTATCAAACACCTCCAAAATATACCCATTATGAGTTAGATTCTCTATATCTTTCATCAAGATACGAGTATTAGGATAATCTGCATAGACTTGTGGTAAATGAAATTCAATCATAAATATCTTTTCCAAATACTTGGGTTCAACTCCCTTACTTTTCAATTGATTGACGATATACGTCCTATCACAAGCCACTATAAATTTCACGAAAGGGAAATTTGCCGTATTTCTGATTATTTTTAAGACTTCCAATATTTCATCTGCATCCAACCTATCAAGGTCATCAAGCAAAACATACACATGTTTTTGCATTGTCCTTAAACTTACAACAATCTTCTCTTTAGCTTCTGAAACGGATTCATTCTTATTAGGAAAGAAAAATTGGACAATCTCTTTGTATATATTAGGAGTATCAAGCGAAAACAGCATGCTTGAGTATTTGTTTATCATGCGAGCTAACGAGAAGTCATAGCTAGCCAACTCTTTTCGTAGAACATCCATGAAATCCATTCTTATTTGGTTTACAGAATTGCATTTCCATGGATTAAAGTCCATTACTATTTGACCTTTAGCCAGTAATACTCTTCTCATCTCCTGTAAAAACACAGTCTTACCAGAGCCCCAAGCTCCATAGATAACAACAGCAAAAGATTCTTTGTCATTATGGGTAGCAATCAATCGATCCGTAACTTTATATGCAAAGTTCTTTCGGATACCCCTCATTTGAATTTCTTCATTGCTTTGTAGAAAGCCTAAAGAAGAAATTTCAGACATCTGAAGGCACATTCTTTGATCCAAACAATAAAAATACTGAGCAAGACAAGAGATGAAACATAGCAGAAGTAACAAAGCTACTAACAAAGCAAAAGGCACTCCAAATATGCCACTATCTACATTTATCCATCTTGAACCTGAAAAACAGATAACCCAGAAAAGAACTAATGTTATATTTATTAAACCTAATGAAACACATGCATATTTTCGAACCTTAAGAATCACCTTTATGCCAAATATCACCAATAAAGTTGAAACAATTCTCTCAAACCACACATGAGTCCATAAAATTGGCACAATTCGTTTTACGGCAACCGGAACCATATTTAGAATGCCGTTCTCTACCTCTACATGTATAATGCTATACATATAAATGCCAAGAATGACACTTACAATTTGACATATTTGCTTTGAAAATTTCATTTGCATTACCACTTTATCTTCTTCACCACCCAGTGATACCCTATAGCCACCACATACGACAGCACCATGAGCACGCACCAATCTACATAGAAAGGCATGAAGCCCCTTGCAAACTTAAAATAGATAGAGATTACATTATTATTTTCCAAACTCTTTAATTCTCTGTTCCTCTTTCAAAGAGCAAACAAGCAATTGTCCATTCTTCTCGGCTACGATATAGCCATCCAATCCTTGAATTACCACCTTGCTTTCATCAGCTGCATGAACTACGCAGTTCTTGCATTCATACAAGCGGATATCCCTGCCTACCTTGGCATTGCCAGCCTCATCCTGTGGAAGCAAGGTTCGGAGACTGCCCCAGCTGCCTAAGTCGCTCCAGCCGAACTCGGCTGGCAAGGTATAGATTTCCTTCGACTTCTCCATCACGGCATAGTCAATGCTTATCTTCTCGCAGGTTGGGAAGAGTTTGCCTACTACCTCTTTCTCCTCTTCAGTATAGAAAGAAGGTGCCATCTCGTCCATGATGCTGGCAAGCTGAGGCTGGAAGGTGCGGATTGCCTTGCTGATGGTATCAATGTTCCATACGAAGATTCCTGCATTCCAATAGTAATTGCCAGCGGCAAGGTATTGCTCGGCTGTCTCCAAGTTTGGCTTTTCCTTGAAAGCCTCAACCTTATAGATTTCAGCTACGGATGTTGGCTCTGCTGAGGCTATATAGCCATAGCCTGTTTCTGGGCGGCTTGGCTTGATACCGACAGTAACGATGGCGTTCTTATCGGAAGTATAACTCAGTGCCTTGCAGAGCACTCGCTGATACTCGGTGGTATTGATTACCAAGGCATCGGATGGTGTCACCACGATGTTGGCATCAGGATGCTTCTTCTGGATCTTCCAGCAGGCATAAGCAATACAAGGAGCTGTATTGCGAGCCTCCGGCTCTGCTAATATGTTATCTACTGGCATATCAGGGATTTGCTCCTTGACAATGCGAATGTATTTCTCGTTTGTCACTACCCACATGTTCTCAACAGGACAGATTGGCTTCAATCTATCTACTGTCAATTGTATAAGGGAACGGCCGACACCCATCACATCTATGAACTGCTTTGGGTAATCGGGGGTTGACATAGGCCAGAAGCGGCTACCTACGCCGCCAGCCATGATTATTAACTGAATATCGTTGTACATAGTATAACAAATTCTTATTTCTTTTGCAGAGAATGAAACACTTTCTCCCATTCACTATAAATCTTCTCTACGGAATATTCTTTGCTTTTCTTGATAGCAGCCAAAGCCATTTGCTCACGTTTACCATCATCCTTCATGATATTGACAATCATGCCAGCAGCCTCTTCTGCTTGATATCCATTCTTATGATAAGGAAGCACGATACCATCCTTGCCATCATCTATAATATCACATACTGCTGAATAGCTGTTATATACGGCAGGAATCACACCAAAACTCATACATTCAGCAAGCACCAATGGAAAACCTTCGAAATCAGATGTAAGGAGAAGAATTGAAGCACGCTTGTAATAGTCTATCGGCTTTTGGAATCCCTCAAAAGAAACTCGTTTCAAGCCTAAATATTTCACATGATTCTCCAAGTTCTCCCTATCCTCACCATCTCCCACAATGGTCAAACGCCAATCTGGAAAGCGTTCTTCCAAATAGTTCCATGTATCAATCACACGATATACTCTTTTCTGAACAAAGTCCAAACGACCCACATAGATGATTTCTTTCTGCTTTTCATTAAAAGCATACTCATAGCCATTATGCTCTACTGTTATAGGATTGGTCAACACTCGAAGATACCTGCCATCACTCACACCTGTAAAGCGCTTAAACTCCTCTATATAGCTTGGCGATAACACAAGGAACAAGTCACTATGTCGATAAATGTAAGCCATAGCCCTGCTCGTCACCTTCTTGAATGCAAAGCGCATCAAGCGTAAAGCCAAACGCTTCATAAGATTCTCGCATCCCATTAAAGCTATATTTAATTTTTGGATTCTACCATTGAAACTCGGCGCATTGTGATATACGGAAATGATTTTTACATCGAGACCTTTAGCAGCCTTTCGTGCCGTTTTGATTGGAATATAAGGCAAGCCCCATTGGTTGATGATGATATCTATCTTATCATCGACCAAAACTTTTCGCAACTTAGCAACATTTTCTTTACTTTGGGAATAGTCGTCTTGCTGATAAAGTTTGATACGAGCATCAAATCTATCGGCAATGGAATGTTTTCCGCCAAGAAAAGAAAAAACACTTACCTGATGACCTTCCTCTACAAATTTATTTGCAAGAACGGCAGTCACCACTTCCAGACCACCTATTTCAAGGCCTTTCAACAAAAAAAGTATGTTCGGTTTGTTCATTATAAAGCGAACCAGTATCTATAAACTTGTTTGTAATCTATATCACGATTGCGCTCCCTAATTTTCTTGGCTGGGTTACCACCCACGATAGACCATGGCTCCACATCTTTTGTAACCACACTACCAGCCAAGACAATGGCACCTTCACCTATTGTCACTCCAGGCATCACCAATGCATTAGAGAAGATAAAGACATCATCCCCAATATGCACGGGCGCACCTTTCGTAGAAAACTTCGGGTCTTTCAAATCATGACCTAACGTATAAATCTTAGTATTATGGGCAATACCGACATTGTTTTCGATATAGATACCCCGGCGATTATCAAGGTAACAACCAAAATTAATGACAGTATTCTGTCCCACACTCATCTTACCAACATGAAAGAACTTACATCCTCGATGGATACAAGACTTGCCCCCCCATATCCGTATTCCGAACAAACGCAGATACCAATTTCTGAGAGGATTCGGTATCAATTGATAAGATACATTAAGAAATTCTACCAATAGGAATTTACATTGAAGAAGTATTGCTTTCATCATTTAAAAATAAACTTAAATATTTCTTAGCACAAATTTTCATACTATATCTTCCTGTATAACATTTCATGAGTTCATGTTTGTTCATAGACTTATTTACAGCAAGCTTTATTGCTTCAAGATACGAAGATAAAGAAGTATCATGGGACAAGATGCCGAAACGACTATCACAAATAACATCTTTAATTCCACCTACAGGAGTACATATTGGGCAAACACCTAGATTTCCAGCTTCAAGAAGACTTATAGGTAACCCTTCCCATAGAGATGACAAACAAAAGAAATCAGAACAAAGCAAATAATCACCAACATTATGCTTTTCTCCTAAATAGAAAATATTATCAGAAGTTTCTATCATCTTTTTAATATCATTCCAGGCATCAAATTTGTGACCTATAATAAACAAAACAGAATCTTTGTCTATACTCGAAAAAAGATTAAAGGCATCAATAAGCATTTTTTGATTTTTTTGCTTAGAAATTCGTGCAATATTAATAAAAACCTTAGTATTTTTGGTCTTCTTATAAGATTCTATTTCATTTTTAACGCAATCAAACAAACTAGAAGGCTGGAGACTTCGACATCCATTTTCTATCGTACAAAAAGAATTATAACCATAAAAGTTAGTAAACGAATGAGCACACTCATTTGATATAGTAATTGGAGCTATTCGTTTTTTTAAAAAAAATCGACGAATTTTTGCACCAACTCCTAAAGAAGTATCATTTTCTGCTAAATTATGAACTGTATAATAATACTTTATATTTCTATAGAAAAAAGAAACAAATAAAGCATAAGGAAAAGCCAAAGTATGACAATGAATAACCTCCGGTTTAAATTTACGGACATAAGACAATACTACAAAGAATTGAAATAACTTCGAAATCAAAGACCATGATCCAGAATATTCTTTTAAGCATACCTGAGGTAACAGTTCATCCTTATAAAAATTAAGATTATGAGCAGCTCTAAATGTAAAGATTGACACGTCATTACCTTCTAAAGCAAGTTCATTACTCAAATCTGTAACAAATCTTTCAGCTCCTCCTGAAGCTAAATTGGGAATAAGTTCTAATATACGCATAACTATATTTAACTATTAATTAGATACGGCATTAAGTTAGTTTCATACCAAAATGATTTTGCTGACAAACGTTGGAAAAACCAACCGTAAAAGATAAAACATATAACTATTAAATAAACTACATACCATTTCTTATCTTTAGGTCTTATTATACCTAGCAACAATGCCCACATAACCAGACGGGGGATATAAAAAACCTCATACCCCCTCCATATTCCAAATACACTACATATGGGAATTAGCATCATATCAAAAAGACATGCATACCATATGACATTAAATTTATTATAGCAAATAGATTTTAATGAATTCTGCTTATAGTGTAAAGCTTGTTTGTTTAACAATAACATAAGCACACCTAAAACTATTTGTTCAAAAGCTATTTTCCAAAAATTACCTAGGAACCCCGTTTCCATAGCATTTTCAGAATAATCGCTATAATGATCAGTAAATTCATCCCCTAATAAATTGCCGCCAAAGACAAATGTCGTCATAGCTGTTGTCAACATTGATATACCAATAATAATAACTATAATATACTTCAACTTTATTGTTTTTCTCTGAGCATACCAATAAAATGGAATAAACAAAGCATACAAAATCATCATTTTATGGAACAAAACTGCTAAAATTGCAACAATAATACTTTGTTTATATTTATTGTGAGCTAGATAAACTAAACTTATCAAAAGTATGGCTGCAGCACAATTGGAACGGATAGTACAAAAACCTCTAACATACCAAAAAACAATCAAGAAAAATGGAATACAATTCATTTTTTTGAACTTGAATTTATCCACAAACTTAATCACACATGCTAACATGATACCATGAGTTAAGAACAAATAATAAAACTGATTATCTGAAAAAAGTCTTAATATTCTATTATACCATCGGAACCCTAGATTAGAGTCATAAAGGCCTAGAGGGGATAATTCCCATCCTCGAATATCAAAACACATTTTAAAATATGAATAATAAGCTATAGCATCGGTACCTCCAGCATTTCCGTCTATCATTCTAAAAGCAGCGATTAGCGTCCAAATAAAGAACCAAATTAGATAATATTTATTTTTCAATAAAGGACGTTGGGAGTTGTTTAATGAAGACTTATAAATAGCCCAAACTCCAATAATCCCCATGAATGTGTACAATAAAGTTGTGCCTAATGTCCAATGGGGTATAAAACTATATAAAATCATTTTTTAATTTTTTTGTAAATATCAATATATCTATCAGCTATGCTATGCCAAGAAAAACAACCAGCTAACGACGCTTCTTTAATTTTCGATTCATATTTACATAATTCTTTTGAATTAGATAATATATTTTGTATTACATTAGCCAGTGCGTTGCTGTCTCTAGCTGGTACTACAGGCCCATATTCACCATATCCAAGCATCTGTGGCAATCCACCAACATTCGTACCAACAACAACTTTTGCTAATGCATAAGCAGACATTATAACGCCACTTTGAGTTGCATCAACATAAGGGCAAGCAACAATTTTACATTTTTTTATCAAAGAATACAATTCATCCATCGTTAAGAATTTGTTGATAACCTTTATATAAGGTTTATCTTTTAGTAAATCTTCGAAATAAAGTTCACCTCCACCAGCTATAACTAAATTAACCTGTAGATTATCTTTATGAAGTTTCTCCATTGCCTTAATTAAATACTCTATGCCTTTATAAGGAGAAATTCTACCAAAAAATAAAACATAGTTATCAATACCTGTTATATCTTTGTCATTCTTAAATTCTTGCAAACAAGTATAAACTCCTAAAGAAGCCTGATGTATGTACGAAGAATCCAACTTGTTTTCTGATACAAACTGTTCTATTTGTCGAGTATTAAGCAAAAGAAAATTCTTCACTAACTTATATTCCAAAGAACGTAAAAGACGCTTTTTAAAAGTTTTTTCTCCAGAATGTGGAAACGGATCATGCACTATTTGTAGAAGTTTATTTCTATATTTATAAAGGAAACTATCAGATAAATCTACAAAATCTGTACATTGAATAATGTCTGGATTATATTTTTTTATAAGCTTCCAGAACTTATAACGCATCAAATAGTTTGCTGTGTGATAAATTTTACAAGTTCTATTTAAAACAAAGACATTATCAAGAGATATATAATGCGAAATGAATGCTAATTCTGAGTATGCAGAAGCATTCATCAAATCCGTTTTTGGAATTTGACTTGAAATATTGACCATTGTAGATTTTAGCTGGTAATATGGTAAATCTATTACCAACTTTACATCTACTCCTTTATTGATAAGTTGCTCAACAAGAGGCAAATCACAATCCAAAAAATATGTATGAGTATAATAAAGTAGTTTCATGTTTAAATAAAATACCTTTATGTCATAACAATTATGAAAGAGAATGTTCAAGGAACTTTAACGATTTTTCTCGTAATATACTCAATGTAGTATTTACAGAATCCCAATCTATTTCTTTTTCTAAGATCTCATTTAAGGTCAAATCACCAGAGAGTACTCTATCTTGCAAATCTAAAAGACTCAACATGTTTAGAAATCTATCAGCTCCACGAGTTCCATTCACTAATACAAGAAACGGTTTATGAAATATAATAGCAAATACCATTCCATGAAAAGAATCTGTAACAACAAAACTAGCATTTTTTATATATGTAAGCCAATCTTCAATTGACGGTAATGGTTTATAATCACGTTGAATGTTAGAAATACCATATGCCGGCTTTTTGATTATTTCTTGAATATCACTTATAACATTTGATATATATTGATTTTTATCTAAGACGTAATAAAATATGCCAGCGTTAATTTCTTCCTCTTCGTATGACAGAAGCTTTGTATAATCTCCAGAATTTAACAACAATGTTGGATCTAAAACAATTTCTAAGTCATTATATTCCCAACAAAAGTTTGTAAAAACATGTTTTCCGGATTTTTCGCGTAAAGAAATAGCATCAAATTGTGGAATCAGTTTACAACAGATTTCCTTCTCTTCTTGCGTATATTCAGGATTTTGCGTACCGAAAGATGCGGCATAAGCTATGCGTTTAACATTCCAACCTAAAGTAAAATCTAAGAAATAATTCGCAATATCAGGCACATATATAGCTCTCCAAATTTGATCGCTTCCAACAATATAAGCACCAAATTTTCCTTCACAATATTTTTGCAAATCTTCAGATGTATAAAGAAAAGGAGATAGAGGTTGCATTCTCTTATCAACAAACTGATGCATATTTGAGCCCAAATACTCGAAATCTCTTTCTGTTTTATATATCAAAGGACACAACTTCTTATTTTTAAATGAATGATATATGCCCATAATGAAATATTTTATTACAGCTTTAAAGAACATTCTTCTCTTATTCTGCCGTCGCATAATAAGTGTCGGCTCATGACCCATTTGTTTTAAAACGTTCATTAAAGCAAATGCTTGAAGATAACCGCCATAATTATTATTAAATGGTACTGTTAATATTCCGACTTTCATAATTGTAAGATATTTATAACTCTATATTATATATTACCAAAACAATATTTAGAAACATATTTATTACGATTTAACACTTTTCCTATTTTATAACACAAATAGGTTATAGCTAAACAGATTGGAAATCCAATAAAAAACTGAGTAACCACGGCTGGTGCAATACCTAAACCTATTATACTCTCAAAATACTGACCAAAGAGAGGTATTTTTATCATAAAGAAAAAATGTAATATATAAATATCTTTTGTACTCTCTCCGAAGCTAATAATCATTTTCTTTATATGACCATCAGATAATAATTGAGAAATATTTGCAGTGAATAATATTGCAACTAAAGGGAAAAAAACATATATATTTTTTGGATAGACAACGTGAATGATCATAAATACTAAGCAAACTGGTAGGACAAAATCATTTTTACATATATCATAAATGTTCTTTTCCCTTCTTAAATACCATCCCAGTATAAAATAGAAAAAATTCCAATCAAGATGAGAAGAATCTAAAATGAGATCAACTGCCCCCCCCATATCTTTTACAAATTTGACTCAAGCCCAATATAACACTAGAAAACAATACAGGAACAACTAGATTCTTATATCGTGATTTTTTCACTACTTTACCTAATATTGTATCCAAGAAGAACACCAACATTAGGAATATGGCTAAAGTTTTAAAATACCAATACTGCCCCAAAATATTTCCTATATTAAACTCCTCCCTATATATAGAGCAAATTACCCCAAATGTTACCAATGGAATAAGATACGATGTACACCTTCTTCCAACTTTCAACAACGTATACTTTTTACAAGGATTGAATACTACAAAACCTGAAACAAACATAAAAAGAGGCATATGAAAGCTATATATATACTTCCAAAGAACTATTTCATTATATGGCATCGAATCAATTCTTACTAAAAAATCATCATAAAACCAAGCCAACACATGGCCTAAAACTACCAACATAATGGCAATACCTTTCATCACGTCGATTTCTACGAATCGAAAAGATTTACTTGTTTCTAAATTTTCCATATTGTTTTAAAATGAGTCCCAGCATGCTCCCTGCCACAAGCAGAAAAGTAGCTTAATAAAATTGCTCATGACAGTTTGCATGTCTGAGACTCTATAAGTTATTAATTCATTATTCTATCCTGGACTCTCCATTCGCCCTTCGTAAGCCTAAAGCCTTGTCTTCTGCGATATTACCGCAGATGCTGACGATTGCGTTGTCGGGTGCATAGAATTGCCGGAAAAAAGCCCCGACATCTTCCAGAGTTGCCCTTTCTATATGTTCCGGCGATACTCCGATCGTAGCCCATCGATAAGGGTGCACTTTGTAAGCCAGGGGACGCAGCTTCAGCCATAGGTCTCCGTAAGGATTATTCAGATAGCGTTGTTTAAATTCTTCGATAACGACGTGTTTTTGTATATCCAGGGAAGATGGCGAAAGGTTCAAACCTGCCATACGGTCGGATTCCAGCCAAAGAGCTGTCTCGATATTCGAGGCAGGTATGGTGATGTAATAGTTGGTCAGGTCATTGGTCGTGTAGGCATTGCTTTCTCCCCCGGCCAGCTGCACATGTTTGTCATAGTCTTCGATATGAGTGGAACCGCTGAACATCAGGTGTTCGAATAAATGGGCGAAACCGGTTTTGTCCGCTTGTTCATTGCGTGAACCGACCTTATAAAGTACGTTTACCGAGACGAAAGGGGTACTTTTGTCGGTATGGCAAATAACTGTCAGGCCATTATCGAGAATATGACGGGAAAATTGGATCATGGTATATCATTATTTTTATTTTGCCGGAAGTCAGAAGGAGACTGAATTGCTGCATCGGCTTATACTTTGGTTATAATCCCGGAGCAAGTCCTGCATGATCTCGGCAACACTTTCTTCGCCCTTGAGCATCGAAGCGATTTGTCCTATTTCGAGTTCGCCCTCTGCCAGATTGCCTTCGAAGATCCCTTGTTTAGCTCTTCCTTTGCCCAGCAGCTCTTTCAGGGTATCGGAGTCTGCTCCTTGGTCTTCCAGTGTTTTGACTTGTTCGTAAAATTCATTTTTAATCAATCGGGTTGGGGCTATTTTTTTCAGGGCCAGCATCGTCCCTCCTTCAGGAGTTTTCCACACCTGCTGTTTGAAATTCGGATGAGCGGACGATTCGGTAGCTACGGCGAACCGGCTTCCGATCTGTACCCCTTCGGCTCCCAATATCATGGCGGCCAGCATTGCTTTACCGGAAGCGATACCCCCTGCAGCGATCAGCGGAAGGCGGCAATGAGCAGCGACGTTCGGGATCAGAGTCAGCGTACTGGTTTCTTCCCGTCCGTTATGTCCTCCTGCTTCGAAGCCTTCGGCAACTATGGCATCACATCCGGCTTCTTCACATTTTTGAGCGAATGAGGCGCTGCTGACGACGTGAACGACCGTCATACCGTGAGATTTCAAAAAAGAAGTCCATTTTTTAGGGCTACCGGCAGAAGTGAACACGATCTTTACCTGTTCGTCCGCTAGTATTCCCATGAGTTTATCGATTTCCGGATAAAGTAACGGCACATTTACCCCCCATGGGCGGTCAGTGGCCTCTTTCATCTTGCGGATATGCTCCGTTAACGTATCGCAATGCATCGAGCCGGCGCCTAATAAACCGAGACCTCCGTTATTACTTACGGCCGAAGCCAGCCGCCAGCCACTGCACCATACCATTCCTCCCTGGATGATGGGATATTCGATACCGAATAATTGAGTGATTCTATTCATCATTTACTTGTTTTGCAACTATTCAACAAATTTACAAAAAATAACGGGAATTACATCGTAATTCCCGTTATCTGATTTATCATTTCTTATTTCTAATCTTTCTTGATATTGGGTAATTCCAAACCATATCCTTTTTTCTTGTCCTCTGCTTTTAACCACAGACCCAGGAACAGTGCGAATACGCCGAGGCTGGCGAAAATCAGCATCGGAACGGTGTAGTTATATTGCAACGGATCTTCGATACCGGGGTTTACTGCTGCCAATACTTTCCCGATGATCATCGGGAAAGCGAATAAACCGATATTCTGAATCCAGAATATCACGGCATAAGCAGAACCCAATAGACGGTTGTCTACCAATTTGGGAACACTGGGCCATAACGCAGCCGGTACCAGAGAGAAAGAAATTCCTAACAGCACGATAGAGGTGAAAGCGACGATCGGCCCGGCAATACTGCCTTTTAAAGCCGGTAAGGCCAGGGCAAAAGCCAGATGACAGATAATCATCAGAAAAGCTCCGTAGATTAACATCGAAGCACCTTTCCCTTTACGATCCAGGAAGTTACCTAATAGCGGTGTAATGGCTGCCGCTCCTAAGGGAAATACAGAAAAGATCATACCTGCTTTTTCGGCTGTAAAATCCAGATTACATTGCAACATATTGATGGCATATTTCTGGAATGGGAAAATCGCGGAATAATATAACACGCACAGTAAGGCGACGATCCAGAATACTTTACTGGAAAAAATCAATCCCAGGTCCTTGATTTGGAAGGGTTCTTCCGGTTCTTCTCCACTTTCTCCCATTTGTTTTTCCAGTTTTTTGTCCATGACAAAATAGACACAGAAAGCAATAAAACCGATGAGCAATAGGATGACACAGAATAAAACAGAGCGGGACACATCTTTTACACCTCCCATATTGGCGATTGCCGGAGAGATCAGTACGGCTGCTGCAACACCGATACGGGCGATAGCCATTTCCAGTCCCATCGCCAAAGCCATTTCTTTACCTTTAAACCATTTGACGATACCTTTCGATACGGTTATACCTGCCATTTCTACCCCACAACCGAAGATCATAAAGCCTAAAGCAGCCATTTTAGCCGAAGAAGGCATGCCTTCATAGAAAGGGAAGAAATTCCAGAAATTTTTGAGATATTCATCGGTAGCCCCTCCGGTGAAACCGTCGGATACGGCCCAGTATTTGAGGTAAGCACCGATTACCATCAGGGCGCCGGATAGTAAGGCGGTGTTACGTACTCCGATTTTATCCAGGATAATACCGGCAAAGATCAGGAAGAAAACAAAGACATTCAAAAAGGGTTCACTTCCCTGATAGGTCCCGTAGGCTGCCGGGTCCCAGCCTTTTGTTTCTTGCAGCATGGCCTGTAGAGGTGATAAGATGTCTACGAACATGTAGGCAAAGAACATCGCCGAGGCTAATAATACCAAGGCTGTCCAGCGCATAGCAGGAGAGTCTTTCAAAAGTTTGTAAATTTTTTCAGTCATAGTTTTTTATTTAGATGAAAATATAAGCCCCACGATGCCGCCAAAGTTATAAGAAATAAATAAAAAAGAGCCGTTTTTA
>ENA-UEYI01001749-UEYI01001749.1-human-gut-metagenome-genome-assembly--contig:-NODE-1749-length-17148-cov-148.503134_pt1 | contig 17148 bp, 11 predicted proteins | sample MGYA00242900_ERZ507916 | MGnify/ENA primary metagenome ERZ507916 (study PRJEB26167, sample SAMN06115521) | human gut metagenome | host: Homo sapiens | place: China:Chongqing | collected 2015-09-02...
TATCGTGCTGTATGTGATACAACAAAGATACAATTATTTTTAGTTTTATGCAATATTTAGATGTTACAATATACTAGTCGCTGAGCAAATCCTCGGTCGCTGAGCCTGTCGAAGCGACGTTACAAGTTGAAACGATCATGTCGCTTCGACAGGCTCGGTGACCACAGGCTGTCATTGGTAATATTCAGGATAATGCGTTAGGTCTTTGGTCGAGCCGTCACGCAGGCGGATGTACGAATCGAGTTTCCGTTCGCCCTCATGGAGCACGATGACTCTGCTGCCGTTCATTCCGATGTTGTTGTAAACTGTCGCCGCGCCGCTGTACCGCCCGTAGGCCAGCATGATGCCGTAGTAGCCGACAGAGCAGTCATTGTCGTGGTCGTGCCCGCAGAAGACCGCCATCACGTCCCCGCACTCAAGCATCTTGCAGAAAAGGCCCGAGTTGAAATGCGAGGAGCAGATTGTCTCACGGTGGGTGCCGTACGCCTTGAAGTTCAGGTCTTCTCTGTACGCGTAGGCATATTCAGGGAGAGGAATATGCATGAACGCCACGGAAGGAAGCGGCTTTCCGCCGTGTGCTGAGGTGATGGTGCCGCTTGTCTTGCCGTACCATTCCACCTGGTCAGAATGGGCGTAGTCGTAGTCATAGCTCTTGATGGCTTTCTTGGAAAGCGGCGATTCGCTTCCGGTATCGAAGCACCATACGACAGAGGCTGTCGTGTCCGCTGAGTGAGACTTTACCTCAAGGAAATAATTGCCTTCTCCGTGCAGACCCGGGGTGTCTCCGGCGACGCAAAGCGGTCTGGTCATCGCATCTTTCAAAAGTGCGGCGTTGGTCTGGTCAAACTCCTTGTCGTGGTTGCCGAAGACAATCCCGTAAGGCACACCGAATTTGTCAAGGGTGTCGAGAAGGATCCTGTAGTTCTCAAGAGCAGGCTTGGCATAGACTTGGTCGCCAGTCAGCATGATCAGGTCTGGCTTTTCCGCTGTGATGGCGTTCCTGATGTTCTCCCAGACAAGCGGAGTTGTCTCATTGGAAGGAATTAGATGAGTGTCAGTGAATTGAAGAATCTTGAATTCTCCATCCGAACCGAATCTGAGTGTCGGTTTCAACGGTTTCTTAGCGGAAACCGAAACACAGGCGGTGATTGCCATCAATGCGGAAATTAGTCTTTTAATATTCATGATCAATTATTTGGTCGTTGTTTCTCCTATAATTCTGACTGGCCCTATAAGTCCGGCCGGGAGCAGCGGCTCCTCGGGCTTGAAGAACTCCATCTGGGTGTAGGTGATCTTCTTCGTCACACCCGGCTGGACATCCCCGACGAGGCGGTTGTGCCACATATTGATGACCTTGACCTCGATGGTGTTTTCTCCGTTCCTCACTGCCTTGGTGATGTCAACCTTGAACGGGGCGTTCCAGAACACTCCCAGATTCTTTCCGTTCACGGTCACTTCCGCCAGATCTTTCACATCACCTAAATCCAGAATGACGGAATCCTTGCCTCGAATTTCCTTCTTTTTTAACTTGAATATGTTCGAATATGTCACCGCTCCGGAGAAGTACTTGATGCCCGGCTCGGAACTCTCGGTCAAGGATGCGAGTTGATTGAAAGTGGCGGTTTCCGGCGCTCCGCGTCCCTGCTGGAACTTGACTGACCAAGGAGTGTTGAGCTCCACGATTGTCTCTTCGCTTGTCTCAGGCAGCTCAACTTTCGCCACATCGGTGTTTTCTGTGAATATGACGAAGGCAGACTGGTGCTGTGTCAGGCTCATCTTTACGTTGGTCCTGCCGTCAGCCATCTCATAGCTTACAGGCTCGGTGGAAGCGTCGTCGGCATTCCAGATGACCGGCTTCTTGCCTGTGGTCCTGAACGAGGCCGTGATGTCTTTCGTGTCCTTTGAAAGGTTTGTCACCCAATAGATTTCGCCATCAGAAATGCTTCTGTGGACGAACTTGATGTCCTTGTTGTTTCCGCTTGCTATGCTGAAATCGGGTTTGAGACTCATGGCGGAAAGGACTTTTTCCGCCGGCACTCCTGCCGTTACATTCTTGCGCCCGGAGTTCCAGATGTCTTTCACAAGAGCCTTGAACTCTTCCTCCGTGCCGGTGTTGCCGGCGAGTTTCAGAGGCTTGGCTCCGTAGATCACGACTCCGGCGTCCGCGAACACCTTGATCTTCCGCAGGATGTCGATTGACATGTGTTTCACGTTGGCGTCAAGCATCAGAACCTTGTACTTCATTCCGCTTGGCACAGTGATAAGCCCGTTCTCGGCCTTGGCCAGATCACGGATCACGGACGGGCTGAAATAGTCGTAGTTGTAGCCGTAAGGAAGGGCCGGGACTTTCTTGAGCATTATTCCCGTTGCGTTGTTGTCCTCGCCGTAGTAGTAGGCGACATCGGCCACGAAACGACCTTGCTGAAGCATATAACAGCTGCGGGACAGATAATCCGTCCATGCCTTCGCCTGGTCGGCCCAGGTCTGGTGACGGTCGAACCATTGGCCGTATTTTCCGAGACCGAGTCCCGGGACCTTGTCGTCAACCGGCTGGTGAGGTGATGTGTGGATCACGAATCGGTTCAGTCCGGCGGCCATCGCTGCATCGGCTGTTGGTTTGAGCACGGCAGGGGAGAAGACCCAGGCCCCGTCCCTGTAGCCGTCGGATGTGAACGACTCCGCGGCGGCGATGTTCTGGCCGTAGATGTGAGCCACGGAGGCGGATTCGCGCACGTCGGCCTCGAAACGAGGATTGAATATTTTTCCGTTCTTGTAGTCCATCCAGAAGGCTGACATCGGAATCTCGGCGTACCTCTTGCAGTCCATTCCGTCGGAGAGGTTGGCGCGGTAGTTCTCGTGGCTTTCCGTGTATCGCTTCATTCCGTAAGGCTTCAGGATCTCGTTCTGGAGGTCGTAGTGATATTCGGAGATCATATCCCCGATTGTCCTTCTCCAGTCGAACAGGAAACGCTCGGTCTCCTCGGTGTTGTTCAGAACCATTCCTGTCAGTGCTGGCATCCAGCGGAGAAGATCGTAGCCTTTTCTGGCCTTGAACTCTTCGAACATATTCCTGGTCCACGTCTGCGCTCCCGCCTCGTAGCTGTCTGTGAGGAGATATTCAATGCCACCCTTGCCGAGCTTTCCGCCGGAGGCATCGGCATAGGTCTGGAGGTAGTTGTGGAAATATTCAGTGATGGCCTTCGGGTCGAGTTTGTCCACCTCAAGGCCGGTGGCTTCCGGTGAGGCGGGGTGGTTGGTCTTGCCGGTCAGGCTGTAGCCGAAGCGGAATATTCTCCAGTTGCCTTCCGGAGCGTTCCATGTGAGAGTGCCGTCCTTGACGTATGGTGTGAGATCGACCACATCCTCAAGCCTGGCCGCCTCACTGCTGTACGGAGTGTCCTCCATCCAGAGCAGACGGTAGAAGCTGTTTCCGGCCTTGTCGCCCGCAAGCTGGATCCTGGTGACGGTGGAGAGGGCGAACTGGGCGACTCCAAACTCGCAGTCTTTCTTCCCTTTATTGTCTTTAAGGCTGAGCCTGAAATATTTGGCTGTGGTGGCCGGGATCGCGTATGTCCTTTGCGCCGTGGCCTGATAGGAAAGGTTGATGCTCTTGAAGTTGACTCCGTCATCGCTGTACTGGAGTTCCTTTGTGTGGACGTAAGGGTTCGTGTCCTTCCTGAGCTCGGAGACCACAACGGCCTTGATGGTCTGAGGCTCAGCGAATTCGTACTGGATCCAGCACTTGCCGTTCTTGTCGGCTTTGACGTCGAGGTAGTCTCCGACGCTGTCACCGGTGATCCTTTCGAGCATTTCCTCGCCTGTGGCATCGCAACCGCTTGAAGTGATTACAGGATGCAACTCTTTGAGGTTGATGTCCTTGTCACTGAGCTTCACTCCGACAACGGCAATGTCCCTGTAGAACTTTTTCCTGAGGAAAACCTGAGATACTCCATCGAACGAGCCGGTGAAATCCATAAACGGTCCGGTGATGTCGAAGCCCTCCGGGAGTTTCAGGCTGACAGGCTGTCCGCCCTTGATCTCGACCTGTCTCCAGACGAGTTTCTTCATAGCGTCCTCGTCCTTGACCCACGGGCCGCCGGTCTCGCTCCAGCCTGGGGAACTTGCGATGGTCATCTCCATGTCAAGGCTGTCCGCGAGGTTGATGGCGTACTTGAAAGCGTCCTTCCATTCCGGGGTCATATATATGAGCCTCTTGTCCACAATCTGCGGGGTCTCAAGGCCGGCGTCGAAGTTGTGGAATCCCACGATTCCGGTCTTCTGCATCCACAGAAGGTCTTTCTTGATTCCGTCCTTGGTGATGTTTCCGTTCATCCAGTGCCACCACACCCTCGGGCGGGCGGACTTCGGCGGATTCTGGAACTCCTTGTAGAGATCCTGCCCGGTCGCTGAGCCTGTCGAAGCGCCGGCGGCCACATTCTCTTTACTATGCGCGAAAGCCGCGACCGACAATGTCAGCGCGGCGATCGCAGCAGCAATATTCCGTGATTCCTTAATCATAGATGCTGTTGTTCTTCAAATATTTATAAAATACTACTGTGCGAGCAGTTCCTTTACGATAGTCGAGATCAAACGGCCGTCAGCCTGTCCTGCCAACTTCTTGGTCGCCGCTCCCATAACCTTGCCCATATCTTTAGGACCGGTCGCTCCGACCTCGGCGACAACCTCTTTAAGAATATTCCTGACCTCGTCCTCGGAAAGTGCCCTCGGCAGGTAGGCTTCCATCACCTTCATCTCGGCGAGTTCTTTCTCGGCGAGTTCCGGACGGTTGCCCTGGGTGTAGAGCTCAGCGGACTCCTTGCGTTGCTTCACGAGCTTCTGGATGATTTTCAGCACGTCAGCGTCTGAGAGTTCGTGTTCCGTTCCTGATGTCTTCGCGAGGAGAATCTCTGACTTGATGCCTCTTGTCGCGTTAAGGCGAGACTCATCGTGAGCCTTCATCGCCTCCATTATGTCCTTCTGGATCTGTTGTTCGAGTGCCATAGTAAAATGTGTTTTTAATGTTCGTTCTACAAATTTACACATTTTACCACCAATTATGTAATCCTTAAAGAATAACTTGGCTATCTTTGAATGTCTTTTCGGTCTATATGTCTTTTCCCATCAGCCATGTGCCACCGGCACACTCCTACCTCCCAAAGGCATCATCCTCTAAAATACCGCCAAATCTTTACCAAGATTATTTCACCTCAAAGAACATTTCAAACTATTCAAAGCTGCATCTTATTTATTAACGCTTACTACTATGTTTGCGAAGTTTCCTGGAAGCCCTTTTGACTCTGTCTGTAGTTTTTTGGCAAATTACTTTTCAATTTCCTAAATTTGGCAAAAATTTGATTTTATGAGACAGATAAGCACAGAAAAGGCTCCTGCCGCCATCGGCCCGTACAGCCAGGCCATCGAGCATAACGGTTTCATCTTCGTTTCCGGCCAGCTTCCTATCGATCCTGCCACCGGTGCGTTCCCGGAAGGGGGAGTGGAGGCCCAGACCCGTCAGTCCCTGACCAATCTCAAGTCAATCCTCGAGCAGGCTGGCTCCGACCTCAACAAAGTCCTGAAGACCACCGTGTTCCTCGCTGACATGAATGATTTCGCCGCGATGAACGGAATCTATTCCGAGTTCTTCAAAGCCCCGTTCCCGGCCCGCTGCGCCTTCGCCGTCAAGACCCTCCCGAAAGGAGCCCTCGTCGAGATCGAGTGCATCGCCGCCGCGGAGTAGCTTCGCTGGTTCCAATGAATAGGATTACCGTCTCTTTAAACAAGGGACTCGAGTGCATCGCCGCCGCGGAGTAGCTTCGCTGGTTCCAATGAATAGGATTACCGTCTCTCCAAACAAGGGACTCGAGTGCATCGTCGCCGTAGAGTAGCTTCGCTGGAGCGCACAGCCTTTCATCGAGCCAAGATCGCAGATTTGGATTATTATTTCAAGCTGAGACATCACAGTCCAAACGAGCTTTTTCGGAGGGCTTGGCAGGTAACGCATTGATTATTAATTAAAAAGGCTTTCTCGTGGTTCCTAAATGATAACCACGAGAAAGTTTATTTTGCACATTATCAAGTATTTAGGTGCCAAGGCGATTCTGGATAATGTGCAGGAACTTCATCGCGTGGCATTGCCTGACACCACATTGGCTGACAAGTTCGTCTAAATATTCCACTAACTTTCCTAATGGGAGATTGATCACCTCGCCGATTGATTTGAACCTGTTGTCCCTGGCCAGATAGTCCGCCATTTTCCGGTATGCCTGACCGGAATGCGGGTCAAAAGGCTCGCTGATCTCGTATTCACTTCCAGTGTTGCTGGCGAATGCTATAAGCATCTTGTCGTAATCGCCATAAAAACTGATGGCCTGGCGGAAATCAACGATTGCATATTCATTGATTATCAGGTCCACCAGTTGTTGTTTTTCTTTTATGGCAAGCGAGTCGAAGAGGTTGTCAAGCACTTCGTATGTCAAAGGTCTTTCGGTCGCATGCAGGTACTTCACTTTGGCCACCGCTCTCCTCAGCCTTCTTGATGCAATGCCTAAATTGACCTTCTCTGAATATGGGTGTTCAGAGTCCGAATATGCCAGAAAGTTCCATCGCCACTCCTCGGCTTTCCCGCAGATGTGATCTTCGACCGGGTTGTTGTTGACGTAAGCCAAAGCTGTCCTAATGGCTTTGTCTCCTTTCTTCAGCGACACACCGTAGCTATCGAACAGCACTCCGGAAAGCCCATACCTGCGGTTGTATGATTTGCAGAAGTACGACATCAGTTCCTTGATGAACAGTCTTATAGATTCTTTGTCATCTGTGTCCAGCAGAATGTGAACATGATTGTACATCAGGCATAGTGCCAACACCTTGACACCATGCCGTCGGGCGATAATACAAAATAATGTGATGAAAAACAGTGAATCTTTGACGTTGTAGAACACAACGAATCCATTCCGCGCCCTTTGGAATATGTGTGCCACAGTGTTTCCCTGATGGCTCCCGCACCTCGACCCTATCATAGTTATTAGTTTAAAGTAAGTGTTTAAATTTGATTCGCCGCTTGTTGGAATCTGTTTGATTGTTTTCTTAGAAGAGTTTTCCTCACAAAGAACATTTCTAACAAATCAACCTTTAATCATTTACAATATAGACAATTCTGCACTGACTCCAAAATATTTTTGTGGTGCACTGGATATTTTTGTAATGCCCGGGCTTGGGCACTGGCCGTTGCACTAGCTGCACGTGAGAACTGGATGGGTGAGGTTGGCAGATAATGTATTGATTTCCAATTGATAGAACTATTTCGTGGTATGGTTTCTTACACCACGAAATAGCCCTTTTGCTTAATATTCAATTAGTGGAGTGCCACGGCTGCTTTTTACTACTTCGCTTCCCTGAAAGTAGAGCGGGCTTGAGGTGATGATCCGGAGGACGATTGAGGCTGAATTAGTGATACAGTTGAGAGTCAAGGGTTGAAGTTGAAGTTGGAGGCTGAGTGTGCCCTGAACGCTCGTGGCAGATAACATCTTGATTGTCAGAGAAAAGAAATATCTCGTGGTTCATAAAATTGGACCACGAGATACCTTTTGATGCTCATTATTAGTTGGTTAGGTGCCACGAGAAGAATTCGAGCAGCCGCGCAACGTCAGATGTCGATGTGCCAAGTTCGTGGCTGTGCATCGGCTAAAACAGGCTAAAGCTCCACAGCGTTCAGCTGGGCGAGTGCCTGATGGTAGTCTCGCTCGGCGGCGAGGGTCTGCTCCAGGGCTTCATAGTACTGGTCGGTCTCGACGAGATATTCAATCATCGAGATCTCGCCTCGGGACTGGGCTGTCAGCAGGTAGTCACGGCTGTCGGTCTCGTTTAGGGAGGCGCGCATCAGTTCGGAGTTCTCCTTGAGGCTGGCGGCGCGGTTGTACTGGACCAGAAGGTCGAAATAGAACTGCTGCTCTGCGGCAGCCTTGCGGGATTCTGCGGCGGCGATCTTCGCGCGGGACTGCTTCACTTTGTTGGCGTTGCTCCACAGAGGAATATTCACACCCACTGTCACGCCTCGAAACTTGTCTGATGTCGTGAGCTCGCTCATATAGCCGACGGTCAGTTCAGGTACCCAGGCAGTCTTGTCGATGGACAACTGTTTTTTGCCTACAGTAACCTCCTGACGGACATATTGCAGGACTGGATTTTTCTGCGACGCCGACTCGTACCACGAATCGAAATCGGATGGCAAGTTGTCTGAAAGGCCGTAGGCGGAATCTTCAAGAGCGATGTCGTTCCCACCGTTGAGGCTCTTCAGTTTCGCCAGTAGGGTCTGACGCTCAACTTCTACTTGTGAGATCTGGCCACGTACGCTTGTCAGATGCACCTTGGCCTTGTTGAGGTCGATGACATTGGCTCCACCGGCTTTCAGCCTTTTCTCAAAAGACGACACGAGAGTCTGTGCCTGTGCCAGATGAGTGTCCAGTTCGGCTTTAAGGGCGTTGTAGTAGATGAGATCGATGCAGGCTTGCTTGGCTTCGAGTAGCACGTTAAGCCTCTCGGCTTTGTATTGCAGTGTGGCAAGTTCGTTCTGTCCGGCTACTTGTCTGGATTTCATACCGGTCAGAGTGGCTGCATCGAACGCTTGGGTAACGCGGAAGTCACGTCTGTTGCCGATGCCGTCGGCTCCCCACAGGTAGTTGAACTCGAACTCCGGGTTCTCCAGCAATGCGTCTGCACGGTTGGTCAGTTTCTCGGCTTCCACTTCAGCGGCTGCGGCTTTCAGCTGCGGATTGTTTGTCTCTATTTGCCGGAGGACGGCTTCTGTGGAGGTCTGTGCGTAGACCGCAAAGGTGCTTCCTGCACAGATATAAATAGTTAATAATAACTTGTTAATATTACGGTGTTTCATATTAAAATATTACTATAATTCTTGTTGTTTTGGTTGGCTCGCCTCGACGGGTTCCGCGACCAATTGAGTGTGTGACGATGATTTTCAGTCGCCTCGACGGACTCAGCGACCAAAGTGTTGCTTTTTCGGTCACTGATCTTGTCGAAGTGACTTTTAGAAGCTGTTTTGATTTGTTTGTCTGAAAATGTGAGAGTGAAAAACATCAGTTTCGACCGCTTCTTCCAAGTAAGACAATGGTGCTGTCTTACTGAAGAAGCGGGAAGAAAATGAAGAATTATCACCTTAAAGTACATTTCAAACAATTCAAAACAGCTTCTTTTTCATCAGCCATGTTTCTTGGACTTGGAGTTGATGAGATAGATCACCGGCACGACGAACCCGTTCAGCAGGGTGGAGGAGAATAGTCCGCCGAGGATCACCTTAGCCATAGGGGACTGGATCTCATTGCCGGGCAGGTCGCCACCGAGTGCCAGCGGAAGCAGGGCAAGAGCCGAGGTGATGGCTGTCATAAGAATCGGGTTCAGCCTGTCCAGCGAACCGATCATCACAGCCTCCTCGCGCGAATGCCCCTCCGATGCGAGCACATTGTAGCGGTCGATCAGGAGCATACCGTTGCGGGTCGCGATGCCGAACAGCGAGATGAATCCGATGATGGCCGGAATGCTCAGGATTCCGTCGGTGAAGAATATGGCGAACACGCCTCCGATGAGCGCCAGCGGCAGATTCAGCAGCACGACGAGCGACTGCGAGATGTTCTTGAACTCGCCGTACAGAAGCATAAAGATGATGAATATACTGAATATGCTCACGAGGGCTATGGTCTTGGATGCCCTTTCCTCGCTCTCGAACTGTCCACCGTATTCAATATGGTAACCTTCAGGGAGTTCGATGTTCTCGGCTATCTTTTCCCTGATCGCTCCGACTGCCTTGGCGAGCTCTCCTCCGGTAGCGTTGCAGGATACGACCAGCTTGCGGCTGACGTTTTCGCGGTTGATAGTGTTCGGTCCGGCTGATGACTTGATGTCGGCCACATAGGACAGTGGAACCTTCTTGCCGTCACCGGTGTCTATGGTCAGATCGGAAATCCTCTCGATGCTTGAGCGTGCGTCATCATTGACTTTCAACGTGAGGTCGAACGAGCGGTTGCCCTCATAGACTGTCGAAACGACTTCGCCTTCCATCATCACCCTCACTACCTCGGCGAACTCCGGCAGTGATATTCCGTAACGGGCAAGCATCTCGCGCTTCGGGGTGATGTTCAGCTCCGGCCTTTCGACCTGCTGCTCGACATTGATGTCGGCGATGCCCTCCACGCCTGAGATCGAGTTCTTGATCTTCTGTCCGATCTCGTACATCTTGTTGAGGTCGGAACCGAACAGCTTGATGGCGATGTTGGCCTTTGTCCCAGAGAGCATTGCGTCGATTCTATGTGAGATAGGTCCTCCGATCTCGATGTTCACTCCAGGAAGCACGGCCAGTTTCTGCCGAACCTCTTCGGTGAGTTCCTTACGGGTTTTCCTGCCAAGTTCAAACGGACATTCAAACTCGGAACTGTTCACTCCGAAAGCGTGCTCGTCAAGTTCGGCGCGGCCTGTCTTGCGGCCCACGGTCTTGATCTCCGGAATGCTGAGCAGAAGTTTCTCGGCTGTGCGTCCCATCCGGTCAGACTCCTCCAAGGATATTCCAGGAACAGTGCTGATGGAGATTGTGAACGAGCCTTCGTTGAAGGCCGGGAGGAAGCTTCCGCCGAGGGTGAAGAACATCACCACAGCAGCCGCAAGCAGCGCTCCGACGCCGAAGAGTAAACTCTTTTTGTGTCCTACAGACCAGTTGAGGGCCTTTTCATAGTACTTCTTGAGCCAGCGTACCAGAGTCGGTTCCTTGCCGGTCTTGTCGCTGTTCTGTGAGCCGAGAAGGAATGAGCTAAGGACAGGTGTGACAGTCAGTGCCACAAGCGTGGATGCCATCAACGAGATGATGAACGTGATTCCCAGCGGTTTGAGCATCCTTCCCTCCATTCCGGAGAGGAAGAAGAGAGGCAGGAAGCTCGCGATGATGATGAGCGTTGAGTTAAGCATCGGCATACGGACCTCTTTCGAGGCCTCGTAAACAACTTTGATTACGCTCTCCCGCTCATTTTCAGGTTTTTCTCGGTTCTGCCGCAATCGCTTGAACACATTCTCCACGTCCACAATCGAATCGTCCACAAGCGAACCTATGGCGATGGCGATTCCGCCGAGGCTCATCGTGTTGATCGTCAGTCCCATCCAACGGATCGCCAGCAAAGAGAAGACGATGGAAAGCGGGATTGAGATGAGGGAGATGATGGTGGTGCGCCAGTTCATCAGGAATATGAACAGCACGATTATCACGAATATCGCACCCTCGATCAAGGACTTCTTCACGTTGTCGATCGAACTGTCGATGAACCTGGACTGGCGGAAAATCTGTGAGTTGATCTTAACGTCAGCCGGGAGGTTCGCCTTGAGCTCGTCAAGTGCGTTGTCAAGCCTTCCGGTGAGAGCCAAAGTGTTGGTGTTCGGCTGTTTGGTCACGGTCAGCAGCACGGCAGGCTTGCCGTCGTTGGAGGCCACGCCGAGAACCGGAGTCTTGGGGCCGATACGCACGTCAGCGATTGCGTCCAATGTGATCGGCAAACCGTTTTCCGAGGTCTTCACCACAGCCTTTTTCAGTTCGTCTATGTCGTTGGTGGACAGGAGGCCACGGACGATATATTCATTGCCATATTCATAGAGAGTGCCGCCGGAGGCGTTCTGGTTCATTCCTTTGACGGCGTAGATGACCTCGTCCATCGAGACTCCGTGACGGCGCATCTTGCCTGGGTCCATCAGGATCTGATATTCCTTGATGTCTCCGCCCATCACCGCGACTTGGGCAACGCCGCCGGTCGAGAGGAGTCTTGGCCTGATCGTCCAGTCGGCGATCGTGCGAAGGTCCTGCATAGAGGTCGTGTCGGCGGTCAGGCCGATGATCATCAGCTCGCCGAGGATTGAGGCCTGAGGTCCGAGAGTCGGGTTGCCGACATTCTCTGGAAGGTCAGCACCGACCATCGCTATTTTCTCGGAGACGATCTGGCGGGCTTTGTAAATGTCTGTTCCCCAGTCGAATTCGATGTTGACGATAGAGAATCCGGTTGCGGATGACGAGCGTACGCGGCGCACGTTTGTCGCACCGTTGACGGCGGTCTCGATAGGGAAAGTGACGAGTCTTTCGACCTCTTCCGGAGCCATCCCTTCTGCTTCCGTCATCACGACCACAGTCGGCGCGTTCAGATCCGGGAACACATCGACTTCAGTGTGCATTGTTGAATATATCCCCGCTACGAGGCAGAGTGCGGCGATCACAAGGATCACCATTCGGTTGTTGAGTGAGAACCGGATGATTCCGTTCAACAGTCCGTTTTCGTGTTTGAGCTGTTCCATAGGCCTAATGATTGTGTGTGTGACCTGCCGGAACGGCTGTTATGGAAGCGAGTTTCACCTGGATGGCACCTGTGGCCACAACAACATCGCCTTCGTTCAATCCGCTCTTTATCAGGACTCTCTGCCCGTCAGACTGTCCGAGTTTGACCTCGCGTTTGAGGAAGCCGGTCTCGTCATTCTGCACGAAAACGTAGTAAACTCCCTGATCCTCGACCACCGCTCCGACCGGAACGCTTATGGCCCTTGAGGACGAGGATGATTTCAGATAGACATTCACATAGGATCCCGCAATAAGGTCTCCCTTGTTGTCGAACTCGAATGTCACAGGAATATAATAGTCCCCTCCGGAAGCCTTTCCGTAGCCGATGAGCCTGCCGTTGAGATCTTTGAGGCTGTAGGCCGCGTCGCTGTAGGATGTCGAGAAGTTGGCGTCATTGATGCCGCTAAGAAGTCCGTAGTATTTCTCGGACACGTCAGCGCGGAGCCTGAGCCTTCTGTTCTGGCTTACAACTGCGATCGGGGTTCCCGTCTCGACATAGTCGCCTTGGGAGACTGAGAGTTTCTTGATGAATCCGCCAAGTGGGGAAGTGACGCTGACGTTACCATCCTTGGATGTGCCGGAAGCCAGCGCATCGTACTCTGCCTTAGCCTGTTCGTATGCCAGTTTGCTTTGATCCAAATGGCTTTCGCTGACAATGTTGTCCTTGCTCAGTTGAATGTCTCGTTCATATTCTTTCTTCGCTGCCTCGTATGTGGCTTTTACCTTAGCAAGCTGGTCTCCGCCACCGAGTTCCTTGGATGAGATTGTCGCGATCAGCGAGCCTTTACCTACGGCCGAGCCCTCTGCCAGTTTCCCGAAACTGACGACTCCGGAACTTTTCGCCACTACGGTCATCTCGTCTCCCATAGCGGATAGAATCTGTCCGCTTGTGTGGATCACCTCATTGAAATCACCCACGGCTACAGTGTCGGTCGTGATTCCGAATGTTTTCTGGCGCTCAAGGCTCACCTCGATCTCGCCATCGTGCCCGTGACCGTCCTCGTGCCCGTCAGCCTCACCGTGGCTGTGTTCGTGTTCGTGGTTATGCCCCTTGCAGGCCTCGCCACTATGGTTATGCCCGTGCTCGTGCTCCTCGTGAGCCTCAGCCTCGTGATCGTGATTGTGATCCCCGTGATTTGAATGGTTACCGCACCCTGCCAAAATAGCGCAGAATGCCATCAACGTTATTATCGTTTTCTTCATTTTAAGTGAATATATGTTTTTAAGTGAATATTTGAGTTATAAATATCCTAAAATTATTGAATAGGCTGATTCCGCCTCTCTCTATTCATTGTACGCGTCCCGACCTGTTAATTAGCATTATTGCCTCCGTTTGACGCTTATCACATCGCACGGATGGTCATTCCGTAAAAATGGCTGTTTTCCGTACTGTGTTGATAATCAGTATATTCGTAAGTCCTGCCCTCCGATTTAGCCGGGCAGGGATTTGCAACCGGTTAACATTCAGTAATTTGCGCTTATCGCACTTGATGCGGAACTAAGATGGTGGACTGAATGTTACGCAGCGACGGGCGGGGCGTTGGGAGCCATTGAAGAGACCAATGGCGGTGCGATAGATGGTATGAGATCCCCGGAAGCATATTCATTAGCGGTGCTTTCGGAGGTGATGGTCAGTAGGTTGGAGAGAATGGCAAGGATCGGGAATATGTCGCCGGCGTCAATGCCAAAATCTTGATTGTCAATGTGCAGCCTTTCCGACGGGCAGTACTGCTTGTGCGCCACGCAGTGGCTTTCGTCCTGGTTGTGGTTGGTGTCCGAATGGTGCGTGTGCTCGTCATCGCAGCACCCGTCCATCCCGCAGACTTCCTCCACAATGCAGATCATTGTCTGATGGTGATGATGCGGCAGCACAGTCGCCAGCGTCATCATCATCATCGCCAGAAAGATCGGCACTATGGACAATTTCCTCAACATAAAGTCTTTCAGACAATCCGAGTGCGAATTTAGCAATTATTTCTGAATATGTGAAATTGTGAGATGGTGGCCGTCAATATATTGGCTGTGGATAATTAATGAATATGTAAGTTTAACTGATAATAATCCCCTTTGGGTGACTTTGGCTCCCGAAGAGGGAGGGAACCCGCTTTAGCGGGGAGGATCACCCGAAGGGGATTATTGCAGTTGGTCCCTATTCTAATTCCTAAAAATATGATTACTTAAGAATATAGGTAATTGGAGCGTAGCGACCGAAGGGGATTCGGGGAATCCTTTCCCCGTGCCCCACCGGGGCTGTCCCGTAGGGACTGGGGGTGAAGTATATCTCAGTTACTTGGAACTGAGATATTCATCAATCGCCGCCGCTGCCTTGCGCCCCGCACCCATCGCGAGGATCACTGTCGCGGCACCGGTGACGGCATCACCGCCGGCGAATATGCCCTCTCTGGTCGTGCGGCCTTCGGCATCAGCCTCAAGCCCGCCACGACGTGTGGCCTGGAGTCCCTTCGTCGTGTTGACGATCAACGGATTCGGAGCAGTTCCAAGAGCCATGATCACGGTCTCAGTCGGGATCTCGAACTCGGATCCCGGAATCGGGACAGGGGAGCGGCGACCGCTCGCGTCAGGCTCGCCAAGCTCCATTCTGATGCACTTGATCGCCCTTACCCAGCCTTTCTCGTCGCCGAGGATCTCTACCGGGTTGGTAAGCATCTGGAAGTCGATGCCCTCCTCCTTGGCGTGATGTACCTCCTCCTTTCTTGCAGGAAGCTCGTTCTCGGTACGACGATAGACTATGGTGGTGTCGGCGCCAAGCCTCAGGGCTGTTCTCGCGGCATCCATCGCCACGTTTCCTCCACCGACGACACAGCACTTCTTCCCGGCGTGGATCGGGGTGAGATAGTCCTCGCGGAAAGCCTTCATAAGGTTGTTTCTCGTCAGGAACTCATTGGCGGAGAAAACCCCGTTGAGATTCTCGCCAGGAATGCCCATGAATTTCGGCAGACCGGCTCCCGTGCCGACAAACACAGCCTTGAAGCCTTCCTTGTCCATCAGCTGGTCGATGGTGACCGTCCTTCCGACAATCACATCGGTCTCTATTTTGACTCCGAGCGCCTTGACAGCGTCGATCTCGCGCTTGAGGACGGTGTCTTTAGGAAGCCTGAACTCAGGGATGCCATATTCCAACACACCGCCGGCCTTGTGGAGGGCTTCGAAGATCGTGACATCGTAGCCTTTCTTGGCCAGGTCGGAGGCGCAGGCCAGGCCTGCAGGTCCGGAACCGATGATGGCAACCTTCGCGCGGCCAGGGGTCGGAGCGGCTGGCGCCTCGACAGGATTGGCGCCGGTCGTGGCAGAGTAGTCGGCCACAAACCTCTCCAGTTTGCCGATGGCCACCGGCTCACCCTTGACACCGAGGATGCAGCTGCCCTCGCACTGGCTCTCCTGCGGGCAGACACGTCCGCAGACGGCCGGAAGGGAGGAGTCCTCGGCGATGATGGCGGCGGCTCCGGCGATGTCACCTGCGGCCACCTTGGCGATGAATTCAGGAATCTTCACGCTGACAGGGCAGGCCTGCACACAGCGGGGATTCTTGCAATGGAGACAGCGTGTGGCCTCTGTCGTGGCTTCCTCAAGGTTGTAGCCGTAGCAGACCTCTTCGAAATTATGCGCGCGTACCTTCGGATCCTGCTCGCGTACCGGTACTCTTGGTATTCTCTGTGCCATTATATTCCCATTTTAGATTTAACCTCCGTCTCCTCGGGCCTGTACTGTCCGAGACGCCTCATGGCCTCGTCGAAATCAACGTCGTAGCCGTTGAACTCAGGACCGTCCACGCATGCGAACTTCACTTTTCCGGCCACGGTCACGCGGCATGCACCGCACATTCCCGTGCCGTCCACCATCAGCATGTTCAGGCTCACGTCCTCAGGGATGCCGAGTTTCTTGCAGGTCAGGGTGCAGAACTTCATCATGATCATAGGGCCGATTGACACTGCCTGGGTATATTCCTTACCCTCATTGACCAGTTTCTCAAGCAGGCCGGTGACCATTCCGTGGAATCCTTCCGAACCGTCGTCAGTGCAAAGGTAGAGGTTGTCACAGGCGGAGGCCAGCTCTTCCTTGTAGATAAGAAGATCCTTGGTCTTCGCTCCGATGATGACATCGACCGCTATGCCTCTCTCGTGCAGCCATTTAGCCTGAGGGTAGACCGGAGCGGTGCCGACACCGCCGGCGATGAATATGTACCTTTGGCCTTTCAGCTCCTCATCCGTCTTGTCAACGAAGGCGGAAGGGTTGCCCAGAGGTCCCACGACATCGCTGAAGAACTCGCCTTCGGCCTTGGAGATGATCGCGGCCGATGACGCTCCTATGAGCTGGGTGACGATGGTCACCGTGCCGTTCTCCCTGTCGTAGTCACTGATGGTAAGTGGTATGCGTTCGCCCTTTTCGTCGGAGCGGACAATCAGGAACTGCCCAGGTTTGGCGGCCTCGGCAATCCTTGGAGCCGACACCACCATCTTGCAGATGTTAGGAGTCAGCATCACTCTTTCAAGAATCTTGAACATAAATTTCTGAATAGCGTTATAAATATGTAGTCGGCAAATGTAGGAAATTAAGTCGATATTCCAAATTATTCCCGAATATATGATGCAGGATCGCGCCCGGTAGTTTGACACTTTAAAATCCGAAAAAAGTTAAAAATATTTGATGGAGTTCGTTCTGAACTCTTTTTTTTGTCAAATTTAATTCTTATATTTGTATTTAGATAGTGTTAGACATTACGATATTTTGATGCAAATATGACTCTCCAATTGAAGAAA
>ENA-UEYI01001768-UEYI01001768.1-human-gut-metagenome-genome-assembly--contig:-NODE-1768-length-17035-cov-6.464559_pt1 | contig 17035 bp, 10 predicted proteins | sample MGYA00242900_ERZ507916 | MGnify/ENA primary metagenome ERZ507916 (study PRJEB26167, sample SAMN06115521) | human gut metagenome | host: Homo sapiens | place: China:Chongqing | collected 2015-09-02...
AACCTTATTTGCATCCACGTTTTCTTTTGTCGACACAAAGATATATCTTTTTTAAAGGAAAAGTCCCACGGAACTCAAAGTTTTTTGTAATTTTGCAACTTAATAGTTGTATTATAATTGAATTCTAATCCAAAAATTATAACATTGTGGGAGAAACAAAGTATATCTTCGTTACTGGCGGAGTAGCCTCATCATTAGGCAAAGGCATTATATCCTCATCTGTGGGTAAATTGTTGCAAGCTCGTGGATACAACATTACCATTCAAAAATTCGACCCCTATATCAACATCGACCCGGGTACGCTCAATCCGTACGAACACGGCGAATGCTATGTTACCGTAGACGGTCAGGAAACGGATTTGGATTTAGGACATTACGAACGTTTCACCGGAATCCAGACTACCCGTGCCAATAATATAACTACCGGTCGGATATACCAAAGCGTTATCGAAAAAGAACGCAGAGGGGACTATTTGGGTAAAACCATTCAGGTCGTACCTCATATCACGGACGAAATCAAACGGAACATCAAATTGATGGGTAAAAAATACAAGTTTGATTTCGTAATTACCGAAATCGGGGGAACGGTAGGTGACATCGAATCCCTGCCCTTCCTGGAGGCCATCCGCCAATTACGTTGGGAATTGGGCAAGGATGCCATCAACCTGCATCTGACCTACGTTCCTTATCTGGCGGCTGCAAAAGAGTTGAAGACCAAGCCGACCCAAACATCGGTCAAGCAATTGCAGAGTTTGGGTATACAACCAGATATTTTGGTACTTCGTACGGAACATGAACTGAATGCGGACATCCGGAAGAAAGTGGCTCATTTCTGTAATGTGGACGAAGAAGCAGTCATTCAAAGCCTGGACATGCCGTCCATCTACGAAGTACCTCTGAGCATGCAAGCCCAGAAGCTCGATGCCATTATTTTACGCAAGATGAATATGCCGGTGGGTGAAACGCCCCAACTCGGTCCATGGCGCTCCTTCCTCGACCGTCGCAACAAAGCTACGGAAATCGTCCACATCGCCCTGGTTGGCAAATATGATTTGCAAGACGCATATAAGAGTATTTTAGAGTCACTCGCACATGCCGGAACCTACAATGACTATAAAGTCAAGACACATTTCGTCAATAGCGAAAAACTGACCCATGAAAACGTGGAAGAGCAACTGAAAGGTATGGCGGGAGTGGTTATCTGTCCGGGGTTCGGGCAACGGGGCACCGAAGGTAAAATCATTGCAGCCGAATACACCCGCACCCACGATATTCCGACGTTCGGTATTTGTCTCGGCATGCAAATGATGGTTATCGAATTTGCACGTAACGTATTAGGATACGTAGATGCCAACAGCCGCGAAATGGATGAAAAGACTCCGCACAATGTCATCGACATCATGGAAGAACAGAAAAATATCACCCAAATGGGAGGTACAATGCGTCTGGGGGCCTATGATTGTGATGTACGTGAAGGCAGTAAGACTTTTGAGGCATACGGACAAAAGCAGATTTCCGAACGCCACCGTCACCGCTACGAGTTCAACAACCAATATATTAAGGAGTATGAAAAGGCCGGCATGCAATGCGTCGGCACCAACCCCGACAGCAACTTGGTGGAGATCGTGGAAATCCCGACATTGAAATGGTACATCGGTACACAATTCCATCCGGAATACAGCAGTACGGTACTCAAACCGCATCCATTGTTCCTTTCATTCGTAAAGGCAGCCATTGAGAATTCATTGAGCACCAAAAAGCAATCTAAAGACAAATAAATAAGAATATGGACAAAAACACGCTTACAGGATTTATCCTCATTGCGGCAGTACTTATCGGATTCAGTTATTTCAGTCGCCCGAGCGAAGCGGAAATGGAAGCCCAACGCCGACAGGACTCTATCGCTACCGTGGCTCAACAAAAGGCACAGATGGCACAAGAAGCCAAGGAAGAGGCTGAAATAGCGCATCAGGCACAAGTAGCTTTAGACACGACGTCATTGTTTTACGCCCACAGGAGAGGAGAAGCACAAAACGTCGTATTGGAAAACGAACTGATTAAATTAACGTTCAACACACGTGGGGGAACCGTCCAAAAGGTTGAACTCAAAGAATATAAGAACCAACAGGGCGGCCCGGTGACGCTGTTCGACGAAAAAGACGTACGCATGCAATTCATGTTGGGTGGGAAGACGGAGAACATCAACTCCGGCGACCTCTTTTTCACCCCAATCAACGTCAGCGACACGACCCTCACCATGCGTCTCCAGGCTTCCACAGGAGGCACACTGGATTTCGATTACAAGTTGTTGCCCCATTCCTACATGGTCGACTTTACCATCCAGGCCAACGGTTTGGGCAATATCTTCGCTCCGTCTATGAAAACTCTGGACATCGCATGGAATGAAATGGCACGCCAACAAGAAAAAGGCTTCGATTTCGAAAGCCGTTATTCTTCCCTGACGTATAAAATAAAGAATGAGGGAACGGATTATCTGAGCGAAACCAGTGCCGAATCCGAAAAGATCGCAGAACCCTTAGACTGGGTCGCTTTCAAGAACCAGTTTTTCAGTTGTGTATTGATAGCACATCAGGATTTCACAGAAGCCCACCTCAGCAGCACGCCGCAGCAAAAAGCCAGCGGTTACCTGAAAGATTACGAGGCCGACATGAAAACGTTCTTCGATCCCAGCGGAAAGACCCCTACTCAAATGCAGATGCTGTTCGCTCCGAACAATTACCATCTATTGCAACACACGAACAAACTCAGTGCCAGTGACAAAGACTTGGAATTGGAGGACCTTGTTTATCTGGGCTGGCCGCTCTTCAAGTGGATCAACCGTTTCTTCATCATATACATTTTCGATTGGTTGAGCAGTCTGGGACTGTCAATGGGTATTGTCTTGTTGTTGCTCACGATATTGGTGAAAGTACTGGTCTACCCCACCACACGCAAGTCTTACTTGTCTTCTGCCAAGATGCGTGTGCTGAAACCGAAGATTGACGAGCTTAACGCCAAATATCCGAAACCGGAAGACGCCATGAAGAAGCAGCAGGAAACCATGCAGCTTTATAGCCAGTACGGGGTCAGCCCGATGGGCGGATGCTTGCCGATGCTGTTACAGATGCCTATCTGGATCGCTTTGTTCAACTTCGTTCCGAACGCCATCGAATTGCGCGGAGAAAGTTTCCTTTGGGCTTCCGACCTTTCGGCATACGATGACGTAATACGATGGGACAAGTCCATCTGGCTTATCGGAGACCACCTCAGCATTTTCTGCTTGTTGTTCTGCCTGACCAATATCGTCAACACTTGGATCAGCATGCGCCAGCAGCAGAACAGCATGACCGGCGAACAAGCACAGCAAATGAAGTTCATGCAGTATATGATGTATATCATGCCTGTAGCCTTCTTCTTCATGTTCAACAACTACTCGTCCGGATTGAACTATTACTATTTCCTTTCCGGTCTGACTAGTATTCTTATCATGTGGTTCCTACGCAAGACCACCGATGACAAGAAGCTTTTGGCTAAGCTCGAAGCCAACTACCAAGCTAATAAAGCCAACCCTAACAAAAAGATGTCGGGAATGGCCGCACGGTTGGAAGCACTGCAAAAACAGCAGCAAGCCATCTTGGAAGAACAGAAAAAGAAACAAGCTCAAAACAAAAAATAACAATATATCCAAAAGAATCATTCCGGGCTATCCGCAACCGTCCGGAATGATTCATTTTTTTAGCTCACATCTATTATGAATCTCATTCATGTTATGACCGCAGCCCTTACCTTGGCTTCCACCAGTCCGGTATCCGGAGCCAACGACGGACAAATCATCGGAAAAAACCAGATTACACTTACCGGAGACCGCCTCACTCCCGAGGCATTATGGGCCATGGGACGGATCGGAACTTTCGCCGTCTCTCCGGATGCCCAAAAGATTGTGTACACCGTCAGCTATTACAGCGTACAGCAGAACAAGAGCCATACCGTCCTTTACCTGATGGATGCCGACGGCGCGAACCCTACCCTGCTTACCACCACGGCCGACAACGAAAGCGAACCGGCTTTCACTCCGGACGGACAAAAAATCACCTTCCTGAGCGGTAAAAGCGGAAGCAGCCAGATATGGGAAATGGCTTTGGACGGCACGTCACGCCGTCAAGTCAGTTTCTGCCATAAGGACGTGGAAGGATACAAGTTTTCCCCCGACGGGAAAAAAGTCATCATCGTCCATTCCGTAGACACTTATACTTCTATCGAGAAAAAATACGACGACCTGCCATTATCCAGCGGTATGGTCATCACCGACCTCAACTACAAACATTGGGACCGTTACGTGACCACCATCCCCCACATCTTCGTGGCGGATGTCCAAGACGGACGGACGGGTGACGGCATCGACCTCCTGAACGGCGAACCGTTTGAATGCCCGATGTTACCGTTCGGAGGCAGCGAACAGTTCAACTGGAGTCCCGACAGCCGTTATATCGTGTACACCAGTCGCAAAAAGACAGGCCGGGACTACGCTATCAGTACGGACAGCGACATCTACCGCTACGATACGGCGACCGGACAAACCGAGAACCTATGCAAACCGGCCGACTACAAAGAGCCTGAAATAGACCCGTCGCGTTCTATGGAACACCAAACCATAAACCATCTGGACCGGGATTGTAACGTGGGCTACGACACGAACCCGGCTTATTCTCCCGACGGGAAATATGTGGCGTGGCTCAGCATGGCGCGCAACGGTTACGAAAGCGACCGTACCCGACTGTGCGTCCTGGACCTGAAGACGGGTGCAAAAACTTACGTTACGGAAGCTTTCCAATCCGGAGTAGACGGATTCTGTTGGGCAGCCGACAGCCGCTCGTTCTATTTCACCGGCGTATGGCAGGCACGTAGCATGGTACACTCCACCAACCTCAAAGGCGAAGTGAGACCGCTGACCACGGGGGATTTCGACTATGGTGCCGGACTGGCCTTATGCGGTAAAAACCTCATCGTCACCCGCCACAGCATCAGTGCGCCGGATGACATCTACAGCCTTTCCTTTAAAAAGAAGAAAAATGCGGAAGTCAGGCAGCTCACCCGGGAAAACCAATATTTTCAGGAACGCCTGAAGATGGGTGAAGTCAAAGAACGTTGGGTCGCTACCACGGACGGCAAGAAGGAACTCTGTTGGGTGGTTTACCCGCCTCATTTCGACCCGTCCAAAAAATATCCGGTACTCCTGTTCTGCGAAGGAGGCCCGCAAAGCCCCGTCAGTCAGTTCTGGAGCTACCGTTGGAACCTGCAAATCATGGCTGCCAACGACTATATCGTCATCGCTCCCAACCGCCGCGGCCTGCCGGGCTTCGGCATGGAGTGGCTGGAAGAAATCAGCGGCGACTACAGCGGCCAGTGCATGCAAGACTACCTGAGTGCCATCGACGACATTTGCAAAGAACCGTATGCGGACAAAGACCGCTTGGGATGCGTGGGGGCCAGCTTCGGAGGCTACAGCGTGTACTATCTGGCCGGGCACCACGACAAACGCTTCAAATGCTTCATCTCGCACGACGGCATCTTCAACACACAACAGCAATATTACGAAACGGAAGAAATGTGGTTTCCCAACTGGGACCTCGGCGCAGGCCCTTGGCGTAAGGGCATCAGTGCCGACCCGGACAACGCGGAAAAGGTGAACGACGGGCAGAAGGTGAACCCCTTCACCACCAGTCCCCACCTCTACGTAGACCGTTGGGACACGCCCATCCTTTGCATCCACGGCGAAAAAGACTACCGCATCCTCAGCTCACAGGGACAGTCGGCTTTCAGTGCCGCCGTCATGCGCGGCATCCCTGCCGAACTCTTGTTGTATCCCGACGAGAACCACTGGGTATTGAAACCCCAAAACGGCATATTGTGGCAGCGCACTTTCTTCCGCTGGCTGGACCGTTGGTTGAAAAAATAAATTAAACGATAAACGTCATGAACCAAACTTCGAATCAAAAATTAAATGACAAGACGTGGGCACGTTGGTCTGCCCTCTTCGTTGTGGCTTTCACCATGATGGCCGCTTACTACGTAAACGACATCATGGCTCCGCTCAAAAGCATGCTCGAAGGCGAACTGCACTGGACAAGCGGTGAGTTCGGCTTCTTCACGGGAGCCTACAGTTTCCTGAATGTCTTCCTGCTCATGCTCATCTGGGGCGGACTGATTTTGGATAAATTCGGCATCCGCTTCACAGGTATGCTGTCCGCCATCCTGATGGTAGGCGGCACGATATGCGAATACGCTGCCATCACCCGTTTCGGCGGAACCGAAGAGATGCTGTTCGGTTACAAACTGGATGTTTTCATGGCTTCGGCCGGATATTCCGTATTCGGTGTCGGTGCCGAAGTGGCCGGCATAACGGTGACAAAAATCATCGCCAAATGGTTTCACGGCAAGGAAATGGCTTTGGCCATGGGCGTACAGGTCGCCCTGGCCCGCGTCGGCTCGCAAGTGGCATACGCAGTAGCCATCCCCGTAGCCAAGAACTGGCATCTCGACACTCCGTTGCTCATCGGTGCCATCCTGCTCGTCGGCGGACTGATTTCTTTCCTGTGCTTCACTTTCATGGACCGCAAGCTCGACCGCCAGGTCACGATCGACACCTCCTGCGGCGATGATGAAAAATTCTCCTTCAAGGATGTGGTGGCCGTAGTCAGCAATCCGGGATTCTGGCTCATTGCTCTCCTGTGTGTCCTGTTCTATTCTTGTGTATTCCCCTTCCAGAAATTCGCTACCGAATTGATGGTGACGAAATACAACGTATCCGAAGACATTGCCGGTACCTTTGCGGGCCTTCCTGCTTTGGGCGCGCTGTTCCTGACTCCTGTGTTCGGCGGAATGATAGACCGGAGAGGAAAGGCTGCTTCCATTATGATGTTGGGAGCTTTTATGCTCATCTGCGTGCATGCCATCTATGCCATTCCTTTCATCCACGCCTCTTGGGTAGCCATCATCCTGATGATTATCCTGGGCATCGCCTTCTCCCTCGTCCCGTCCGCCATGTGGCCTTCCGTGGCCAAGATGTTCCCGGTCAAACAACTGGGTACGGCATACGCCCTGATATTTTTCATCCAGAACATCGGATTATGGGGTATCCCGGCTCTCATTGGCAGCGTACTCGAAAACTATTGCATCACGGGCCAGGAAGTGGTAAACGGTAAAACAACCAATCTTTACGACTATACCCTCCCCATGTGCATTTTCACCGGTATAGCCATTCTCTCCCTGTTGGTGGCCTTCCTGCTCAAGTCCGCCGATAAGCAATACGGTTACGGATTGGAAAAAGCCAACCTCAAGAAATAAATCTTCCCACAGCGGGAAAAGCCGGTATTTGGAGGTACGCCGAAAAATACCGGCTTTTGTTTTTCCCTTTTCTGTCTGTCCGGTTTTATTCCTCTTGGAAATACAACGTAAAGGTCTTAGCCGTCCCACAAAATCAGCATTATAAAAAGCTGTATTTCAAATACTAACAAAACACAAATTAATCTCCGCAGAACGAAAAAAAGATTGGCTGTGATTGAAAAATCAATCGGCTGAGACTAAAAAATCGTTTGGCGCAGAACCGTGTAGCGATGTCCTTACCCCTCTACCGTGTTGTAAAAGAAAAGAAATCCAAATACTGAAATTCAGAGGAACCCTCATATATTAATATAATATAAAATAGAGTGAATATATTTCTTCTTATATTAAAATTACTATATTTGCAAACGAAATAGTACATTCATGCTCAAGGAAATGAAGGGAAGCATTCCCGTATGCATGCAAGAAAAATACCGTTAACTTCCCACTTAAACCAACTAAGCAATGAGAAAAAGACTATTCTATTCTTTATTTTTAGGTGCGGCATTGTGTATGACAACGGCGTGCAGCGATGATGACAACAACGGAAATGAAGGTTCGGGCGGTGGAAATGGAAACGGTAACGTCCCCGTCACGACCGTAGAGCAGGCACAAGAGGAGATAGACCGTGTGGGCAAGGCATTGGCCGCAAAGATAGATGTGGAACGCCTCAAACCAACCATCTCGCTGTTGGAATATTGCGAAAACACGTTCTTCAACGAGGATGACGAAGTCATGCTCCCCGACAACCCGAACCGTCCGGATTACGGTTGGAGAAGCCTCATGCGCACCATGCGCCTTAGCGCACAAGGAGACATTGCCGCACTGGCCTCCAAGCGAGCCATCGGCGATGTGTACGAAATCAGCCAACTCCACGGAGAATGGAAATGGAACGAAACTACGGAAGAGTGGGATCAAATTGCCGATGCATCGATGAGGAATTCCGCCATCTATACGTTCAGATACGAAGGAAAAAACTGTGTAGCCGAAGTGAAAGGCAGCGGCCAAGAGTTTGAATTCGTCCGTAAAGATGCAACCGGGAATGCCTATTCCGAAACCATCAAGATTCCGGCTACCCTTACAGGCACCGTAAAACTCGACGGCAAACTCATGGCCCAGCTTACCGTCAACACGGAAGCCTGCGACTATGTCGGCAAGCAATATTCCGCAAATGCAACGTTCGAGGCTGCCGATGCCGGTTATAAAGTCACCCATTCTTTGTTTGACAATAACAGCGAGGCTGCCGTGAAATCGGAACTTTACAGCGGAAACGAACGACTGATTACCATGTCATGCAGCGTGAACGGGCATAATTTGGCTGACATAGATTTGATCGAATCCGGATATTTCGACGGAAACGCCAACTTGAAAAACGGAATCCTGGGTTGCAACATCATGGACGACATAAGCCTGAACATCACTGCCGACAACAACAACGGGCTGGTAGATGCCTTCGACTATGACGGGTACTATTATTACTACCAAGGAAATGCGGAAGGTTCTTTGGAAAGCGTAAAAGAGGCTGCCCGATTGGAAACACAAAGGGCTGTCGATGCCGCCAACCAATACGTACAGGCTGCGATGTTCTTCAAGAACAGCACCTATTCCGTACCTCTGACATGGCAAGCCGTCCATTACGATTATTCATATCCCGGAAGCTATTATTATTCCGGTGAATGGTCGGCCGAACCGGTATTGAACTTCGAAAATGGCACGACCTACACGTTCGGAGAGTATTTCACGGTTGCACGTTTCCAATCTCTGACTGCTGCGTATGAAGAATTGTTCGGGCGCTTCGAGAATTTATAACATACTTTTTTAATTTAACCATGGCAGGCTGACTCGCGTTTCCACTTCGTGGGAATCCGTTGTCGGCCTGCTTTCACGTGTGTCCGGCATACTCGCATGTACAAAACCATTAGCACTTTGTTCCTGCTCGTTGGGCTTCACCAAAATCTACGTGCCTCGCTCGCAGACAGCCTGCAAAGCGAACGAATGGAAGAAGTGGAAGTGAAGGCTTACAGTCCACGCATTTTATCGGACGACCAGAACGGACGTTTGTACTGGAACATGGAGTCGCTGGCAGACATGCCTCATGTATTGGGCAGTGCAGACCCCTTACGCAGCTTGCAACTTCTTCCGGGAGTAGCCACCAACAACGACTATACCTCCGGCATCCACATACAGGGATGTGCAGCTTCCCAAAGCGTATTGAACATGGACGGGGCACCGATATTCAACGCTTCCCACCTGTTAGGCCTGTTTTCCGTATTCAACGCCTCCCACTTCCGCGGCATGGCATTGGTCAAGAACCGTCACGATGCCGCTTTCTCCAACCGTTTGGGCGGAGAAATTTCTTTCTACCCTACCGATTCCATAGCCCGTAAAGTCCATCTTGATGCCACTGTCAGTTTTATGGAAAGCGAAGGTACGTTGACGCTCCCGACCGGCGAGCATTCCACGCTCTACTTATCCGGACGGGGAAGCTATTTGAACCTGCTCTACGGCAACCTGTTGGAAATAGACGAGATGCAACTCCGCTATGGCCTGCAAGACTATAACCTGACTTTTGTGCAACAAGCCGGAGCGCACGACAAAATCCGCCTTAGCCTGTATCACGGACAAGACCGTATGAATCTGTTGCAGGAAGACTTTGCAGACGAAAACAAGCTGAATTGGCAAAACACGGCTGCCGCATTGCACTGGCAACACCATTCTTCCCGGTTTATCCTCCAACAAAACGCCACTTTCAGCCGCTACCGCAACACATTGGATATGGGTATCAGTTCCGTATCCCTCAACCTGTCTTCCGGAATCACGCAAGCCGGTTACGCCGCCCGTTTGGAATGGACACGGGGCAATCTGCAATGGAACGGCGGTGTGGAATACAACTATTACCATTTCCGTCCCATGCAGTTCGAAGTCTCCGGTTCGTTCATCGAAAACGAAACACCCAAATTCCGTGAAGATGCCCACGAAGCCAATGCCTACCTTCAGGCCGACATTTCCCTCCACCCCTCCTGGTCGGTACTCGGAGGATTGAGACTGTCATCCTACCACAGCCATGGCCGCAGCTTCATTTCGCCAGACCCGCGCATCACCCTGCACTACCATCCCTCGTCCTCCCATACTTTGTCCGTACATTACGGTCTGTACCACCAATACCTTCATCAAATGTCCGTCTCCAACGGTGGGTTGCCCGTAGACTATTGGACCTCTTCGTCTCCTTCCGTACGCCCCCAACAGGCTCATTCCATCGCCTTGGGTTATCATTTCCGGTCGCAAAAAAGAATGATGGAAATCAGTGCGGAAGTTTACTATAAGAAGCTGAGCCATCAGCACGAATATTCAGGTTCCATATTGGATTTCTTCACGCAGGTCTACCACATAGAAAACAATATGATACATGGGAAAGGCTATAACTACGGTCTGAATCTCATGCTGAAAAAGAACAGAGGCAAACTCTCCGGTTGGGTCAGTTATGCCATAGGAAGCAGCCGACGCCGTTTCCCCGAACTTAGTCCGACAGAATGGTTCAATTCGACTTTCGACCGACGCCACGACTTGTCCGTAGTAGTCAACTACCGGTTCAACCGGCATTGGAGCTTGGGAGGAGATTTCGTATACGCCAGTGGCACGCCCTACACCAAAGCCAAAAGCGTGTACGTCATCAATAACAATTTGGTGAGCGAATACGGAAAGTACAACGGCTCCAACCTTCCTGCCACCCACCGCATGGACATCGCCCTGACCTACCGTTTCACTCCCCGTGGGCACAGGGAGCAAAGCCTGAACCTCTCCATTTATAATTTATATGCCCGGCGTAATGTCCTTTTCAGTTACTTGGGCTTTCAGGAAGAGAACTTCGGCTACAAACATGTGTATTCCCTTTGCCGCATGCTGCCTTCCATCGGTTATACTTTAAATTTCTGAGTCATGAAACCATATTGCATATACACACTCGGACTGATACTTCTGGCATGTGCCACACTTACGGCCTGCATGGAGGAAGAAGACGCAGAACTCCAAACGCAATTAGTCGTAGAGGGATGGATTGAGGACGGCGGCTACCCCGTGGTCTTATTGGGCGAAACCCATGCCATAGACGCCGGTATGCAGAATATTGAAAACTATATCGTACGTTGGGGGAAAGTAACCATCTCTGACGGGACCGACAGTGTGATTCTGACCGGAGGATATGACAATGACTTCTTTCCGCCCTATAAATACACGACATTCAAAATGACCGGACAGGCCGGAAAAACTTACACGCTGACTGCCGAGTATCGGGGGAAAAAAGCTACAGCCGTCACGACCATCCCCCAACCCGTCGAACTGGACTCCCTGCATGTCGTCCGCAGCGAAAGCGACACCTTATTCTATATAAAAGCTTTTTTTGAAGACAATCCCGACGAAAGGAACTACTATGGACTGTTCAGCAAAAGACACGGAAAAGACAAAGCTTTTCTCTTATCTTTCATGGGGGTATTCTCGAATGAAGTCATCCCCACGCACGTGGCGGCCGACGTGTACTGCGGGACCTCCGTCTATACGGAAGCAGACAGGAACGCATCCGCCTATTTCAAAAAGGACGACTTGGTACAAGTAAAACTCTGCCGTATGGACCAGGCCTCTTACGAATTCTGGAAAAGTTACTCCAACCTGAACAACCTGTCTTCCAATATGTTCTTCCCCTACACTAACGACTTGGAATCCAATGTACAAGGTGGAAAAGGCTATTGGTGCGGATACGGAGCCAGCACCCTATCTGTGCGCATCCGCTGACTACAATCACAACGCAATCAAATCGGCATATTCCGCCCTTGCCTCATCCAACAAATTCCGGGGCGACAACTTGACCTGCAAACCGCGCTGCCCCGCACTGACATAAACATAATCGTACTGTGCCGCCGTCTCGTGCACGTAAGTGGGAAAATGTTTCTTCATCCCTATCGGGGAACATCCGCCACGGATATAACCGGTCGTAGGCAAAAGTTCCTTCATCGGCAGCAATTCGCATTTCTTATTGCCGCTCACACGGGCCGCTTTCTTCAGGTCTATCTCATGTTCTCCGGGTACTACGCAAACAAAATAACCGGTCTTGTCACCATACAGCACGATAGTCTTGAACACACGTTCCACATCTTCGCCCAACTGGGCGGCCACGTGCACGGCACTCAAATCCGATTCGTCCACCTCGTATGGAATCAATTCGTATGCGACCTTGGCCTTGTCCAACAAGCGTGCCACATTGGTCTTGTTAATCTTTTGCCTTGCCATAAAGCACCTCCTTTAAATACGCGGCTGTATAACCTTTCCCATAACGCACCAGTTCCTCGGGCGTACCCTCGAACAAAAGCTCGCCGCCGCCACGTCCGCCGTCCGGTCCCATATCGATGAGGAAGTCTGCCGACTTGATGACATCCAGGTTGTGTTCGATAACCATCACGGTGTTGCCTTTGTCCACCAAACGGTTCAATACTCCGAGCAACACGCGTATGTCTTCAAAATGCAATCCGGTGGTCGGCTCGTCCAATATATATATGGTTTGCCCCGTGTCGCGCTTGGACAGCTCCGTGGCCAACTTGATGCGTTGGCTTTCGCCACCCGACAACGTGGTAGAGGGCTGCCCCAGTTTGATGTATCCTAAGCCCACATCCTGCAAAACTTTGATTTTATTCAGAATCACCGGCTGATTCTCGAAGAACTCCACTGCACGGTTAATCGTCATATCCAAAACGTCGGCTATGGATTTGCCTTTAAAACGAACTTCCAGCGTCTCACGGTTGTAACGCTTTCCGTGGCATACCTCGCACGGGACATACACATCCGGAAGGAAATTCATCTCGATGGTCTTATATCCGTTTCCACCACATGCCTCGCAACGTCCGCCCTTCACATTAAAAGAAAAACGTCCCGGCTTATAACCTCGTATCTTCGCCTCGGGAAGACTGACAAAAAGCGCACGGATATCATTGAACACACCGGTATAGGTAGCCGGATTGGAACGCGGCAAACGCCCGATGGGCGACTGGTCAACACTGACCACCTTGTCTACAAATTCCAAGCCTTCAACCTTGTCGTAAGGCAAAGGATCGCGCAAGGAACGGTAGAAATGTTGCGAAAGGACGGGCTGCAAAGTATCGTTAATCAACGTGGACTTTCCGCTTCCGGACACCCCCGTAATGCAAATCAACTGCCCCAAAGGGAATTCAACATCCACACCCTTCAGATTGTTTCCCCGTGCGCCCCTCAACCACAAAGAGTGTCCGTTGCCCTTCCTGCGCTGCCCGGGGATTTGAATGGAACAAGTACGGTTCAGATAACGTGAAGTCAACGTATCTTGCTTCAACATCTCTTCCGGCGTGCCCTGGAAGACCACCTCGCCTCCCAACCTGCCGGCTTTCGGCCCCATATCAATGATATAGTCGGCACTCTCCATCATTTCTTCGTCATGTTCCACCACAACCACTGTGTTTCCCGTGTCACGCAAAGCCTTCAGGGAGCTTATCAACCGACGGTTGTCCCGTTGGTGCAGACCGATACTGGGTTCGTCCAAAATATACAAGACATTGACCAGTTGAGAACCAATCTGCGTGGCCAAACGGATACGCTGGCTCTCGCCGCCCGATAATGACACCGACGAACGGTTCAAGGACAGATAATCCAAGCCCACATCCATAAGGAACTTCAGGCGCGAACGGATTTCTTTCAAAATTTCCGGGGCTATCTTTCTCTGCCGGTCGGTCAGCCGTTCCTCCACGTGCAACATCCAATCATACAATTCACCGATATCCATCGCCGACAACTCCGCAATGTTCTTGTCTGCCATACGGAAATGCAAAGCTTCCTTATTCAAACGGCGTCCTCCACATTCCGGACAAGTCACCGTCTTGGAGAACTGTTCCGCCCATTTCTGTGCCGAAGCCGAAGTTTCGTTCTCTTGCATCATCTGGATGTATTTCACCAATCCCTCGTAGGTCACATAATAATCCGACGAGGTGTGCACCAACTGAGACTTGATGCGCACGCGATCCATGCTGCCGTTCAATATTTCGTTCAACGCTTCCTCCGGCAAATCCTTGACCGGTGTCTTCACATCAGCGTCGTATTTTTCCAACAAAGCATCTATCTGCCAGAATATCATGCTGTTTTTATACTTCCCCAAAGGTTGGATAGCCCCCTCGTACACCGAAAGGTTACGGTCCGGAATCACTTTATCCATGTCTATCAGGCTGACATAGCCCAATCCTTTGCACCGCGGACAAGCCCCCTGCGGAGAGTTGAAAGAAAAGTTATGAGGAGCCGGGTCACGGTAGGACAAACCGGTTTCGGGGCACATCAAACGTTTACTGTAATGACGTACGGTCTCTGTTTCGGCATCGTAAACCATAAGTTGACCTTCCCCCTGTTGCATGGCCGTGGCCACACTGGCGTGCAACCGTTTGTCATCCTTCTGCTGTACGCAAAGCTTATCCACAACGATTTCTATGCTGTGGTTCTTATAACGGTCGAGTTTCATCCCATGGACTATCTCGCGAATCTCGCCGTCCACGCACACATATAAATACCCCTTGCGGCGTATCGTCTCGAACAGTTCTTTGTAATGTCCCTTACGGTTACGCACCACAGGAGCCAGCAGATAGATGCGCCGCCCCTCGTAATCCCTGATAATCAAATCTATCACCTGCTCTTCGGTGTAACGCACCATCTTCTTGCCCGACAAATAGGAATAAGCCTCTCCGGCACGGGCATACAGCAAACGCAGGAAATCATAGATTTCGGTAGTGGTCCCTACTGTAGAACGGGGATTTTTATTGGTCGTCTTCTGTTCGATGGAAATCACAGGACTTAACCCTGTAATCTTGTCTACATCCGGACGCTCCAAGTTACCCAAAAAGTTACGCGCGTATGCCGAAAATGTTTCTATGTAGCGACGCTGACCTTCGGCGAATATCGTATCGAAAGCCAATGAAGACTTCCCACTCCCGCTCAACCCGGTAATCACCGTCAGACTGTTGCGCGGCAGTTCCACATCCACATTCTTCAGATTGTGCACCCGCGCGCCGAACACTTCTATTTTTTCTGTTTCGTTATCCATCATTCTATTAATCATTTCCATTGGTGCCCGTCCCCGAATAACCGGTCAGCACATTCACATCTTTTCTTATCTTATATTCCTTGCCGTCGGCTCCGCGTGCATTGACCACCACGAAATACACCCCGTCTTTGACGGTCTTGCCATGAAACTTCCCATCCCATCCGCCGTCCAGAGTATCCCAAGCGTACAATTTCTGTCCCCACCGGTTGAAAATGACAGCTTTGAAGCTGACGATGGACTGATAGCCTTCCTTTACCTTATATATATCATTGTAACCGTCTCCGTTGGGAGAAAAAGCATTCGGCATTTCCAGAACAGACTCGCTGATGGAGACCACAAACGGTTCTGCCGTCCCCTCTTCGGGAAACACGATAGTATCGTTGCCATGCACGAAAGTGGCATAAAATTGCACGTAAAACGTACCGCTTTCGGTGAAAGTGTACTCCAGATTCTCATCGAAACGGTCTATAATCGGAGTATTCTCTTGTCCTTCGCGATACACACGCCACTCATACCGTACCGTATAATTCCCTAAATCTTCCACATTGGAAGTAAAATGCCCCGCCAACGGAGCCGACTGGGGTTCGGACGCATCTTCCAACTCTTCGCCCGTGGCCGTCGTATAACGCGCAGCCGGATTAGCCGTAGGATAAGCCGTTTGTGCCGAAAGCGAAAAAGAAACAGCACTGAATAAACCTAAAAACAAATACTTCAAAATAGTTTTCATGCCTGAATATTTGTGCAAAAATAATGTTTCCCGTTGACATAACCACTTTTTTTATGTAATTTTGTCCGCAATATCAGAAAAAAAGAAATGGCACACTGGAAAAGATTTATATATGTCGTAATCGCCCTGTTTTCCTTACAACTGACGGCTCGTGCGCAGGAGACGGAAACTTTCGTACATACCATTAAACAAGGAGAAACGGTATATTCCATAGCCCGCACTTATCAAGTGTCTCCCGAATCTATCCTCAAGCTGAACCCGACGGCCTCTACAGGTATCAAGGCCGGAGAAACACTGACGATTCCGCAACAGCAAAACGGTACGCAAGAAAAACGTTTCCATACGATTCAAGCCGGAGAAACACTTTACAAACTGACTAAAACTTACCAAGTAAGTGCCGACGATATTTGCAAAGCCAATCCGGGACTTACGGCCGAAAACTTCAAAGCGGGAATGGTTATCCGTATCCCGGCTTCCACCACACCCATGAACACGCCCCCGGCGAAGGAGACCGCCCAACCGCAAGGGGTAGCACAATCCGGATGCCGGGAAATGCACAAGGTAAAACGCAAGGAAACTTTATACAGCATCGCCCGGGATTTCAATCTGACAGAAGCCGAACTGAAAGCGGCAAATCCGGAAATGAATGAGCCTGGTTATAAACTCCGCAAAGGAGACTTCGTCTGTATCCCCTTCCCTAAACCGGAAAAGCCGAAAGAAATCATTCCTACCAATGAAGAACTGATGGGGAAGAAAGCCGTATCAGCCCCTCAGAAACTGATACGTATGGGAGTCATCCTGCCTTTTAAGGGAGGTTCGGCGGACAA
>ENA-UEYI01001772-UEYI01001772.1-human-gut-metagenome-genome-assembly--contig:-NODE-1772-length-17014-cov-175.055086_pt1 | contig 17014 bp, 13 predicted proteins | sample MGYA00242900_ERZ507916 | MGnify/ENA primary metagenome ERZ507916 (study PRJEB26167, sample SAMN06115521) | human gut metagenome | host: Homo sapiens | place: China:Chongqing | collected 2015-09-02...
AAAGATAATAAATTTCCCATATTGTCGTAGCTGTAACTTGTGCCGTAGCCCACGACATGGTCCCCGTACTCGCCGTAATCCGCCGACACAAGGCGGCCGAGGCCGTCATAGGCGAAATCGTAGCTGCGGGTTCCGGTGCCGGCACCGGACATCCACTCCATCGAGGAGACATCACCGCCGAACCTCCTGCGGTCGGTTCCCAGCCGGATCTTTAAGTCTCTGTTGTGGCAGAGACTCATGTACGATGCTGTAATTGACGGGTACGGCTATCGGGCATATAAGCACTTACAGCATGCCTTGCCGTTTCCTACACAATGCGGAAAACCATTTTAGAAAACAACTATCCTGAACGAATGACCATCAGGCAGACTTAGACTAAAATACACAATCGTGTCCCATCTGGCTTTTGCCATGGCAGGACACGACATGATACTCTACAAGTTTACCGAGGTGTTTTTTTTCGCTCGTCAAGAATGAGACTTGCCTTTTCTTGTCTTTTTGTTGTGAACTATATCACCCTTGAACAAAGCTTTATTTTTCCCGTATTCATCGTACGTTTTGACAAAAACCATTTCACATTCACCACGTGAAAAAGTACTTATAGCCTTTTTTACAGGAGATGTATATAGTTCAATAAGGCTTAAATCTATTTTCTTATGTTTCCCAATGCTGGTTATAACATCCATGCTAAATATTCTGCCTTTCCAGTAAACGAAGATGATTTTTTTTATGTACGTCCATTCAACACGGAATTCCCCATCCTTGTCTTTGCTATAAACCCCAGCCTGATCAATTGCCAATTTCCAGTCCGGGAATGAAAATATGCTTTTGAAATCTCGGATGAAAACTATTGTGATAATGGTTACTACTATAAACAGCAGAATAATCCAGACGATGTCGTCAGATAAATGAGTTTCGCTATAATCTCGAATCAAGGTGCAGATGAAAAAAAGCACAAGTAAGTAGCAACTGATTAAACCCAATACTATATTTTTTATTTTGTCCTTTTTCGACAAAACTATTGGCTTGCATTTTGATTTCATGATGTTCTAGTACCTCTTTTCGGTCTGTTTTTGTATGAGTTGGCTGGCTCCCGCCTGGACAACATTATTTACGGTATAATCGGCCATGTTGTAACCAAATTTAATCAGCAGGACATCAACTTTATACAAGTTGTCAGCTCTATCTGAAACTTCTTTGCGGAACTCTGCCCTTGCGGACTGCCCGCTTAGCCCCTTTCCTGCTGATCGCCATTCCTTCTTGACTTCTTTTCTCGCTGTCTCAGCATAATTAAATGGGCTAAGTTTATTTACGGCCTTTTCACGAGCATTCCAAAGTTTTGAGGAACCCTTTTGCGTTATACCTCCCGTGACCGCTCCGACGGCCGCATCGGTGACGACCTCCCTGACATCCACGCCGCCGCTCTCGACAAGTTGGCCGACGGTGCTTGAAGCGGCGCTCGTGACGGCGCCGACCGCAATTTTTCCTGCCAAGGTGGTTCCCATGGACATTCCAAAGGTCAGGCCGGCGATGCCGCCATCAACAGCCCCTCGCGCGACCGCACCAAGCACATCCCTTCCGGACTCGCCGGACAGAAGGGCGATGCCTCCGTTTATCGCGGCACCTACAACGGCGCCGACGACCACCCAGCCGATGACCTGCCCGTCCTTGTCCGCGTAAACCACCGGATTGCCGGCGCAGTAGGCATAAGGGGACAGGTGACGGTAGCCCTCCGCCATCGGGTCCACGGAGAGGAAGCGTCCGAGGGCGGGGTCGTACATGCGGGCGCTGAAGTCGTAGAGGCCGAGGGAGTTGGATGTGTACAGCTCGTTGCCGAGGAAGCGGTACGGCTGCGAGGCGCCGGGCCTCGCCAGCTCCATGCCGCCGGTCTCGCCGCCGATCTCGAGCGAGCCGCCTGCGACGGACACGCCTCCTTCCACGGGATGCGCTCCGGCGTTGCCGGACATCCCGCCGCCGGCGAAGGCCATGCCGTACGGGTAGTAGTGGTTCACCTGCACGGCCTTGCCGTCCGGCCTGGCGACGACCCTGGTGCTGCCGAGATGGTCGCGCAGGAAGAACAGGTACTCCGGGCTGGCTCCGTCCATGGCGATCAGGCCGCCGTCGAACAGGATGCACTTAAGGGAGTCGCCTGCGTAAACCAGGTTGCCGCGGTACTCAGTCCTGGACAGGGACCAGTCCTTCCCGAGGACCGTCCGCCCCCGCTTTGTGCCGTCCGGGAGATAGGTGAACGTCTCCGTACCGCCGGAGTGCTTGATCCTCGCGGGCCGGTTCTGCCTGTTGTAGGAGACGCTGGAGATCCTCCTGTTCAGGTCGGAGGTCATGTTGCCGTTCCGGTCATAGGTGTACTCCACTGCCATGGAGGCCCCGTCACGGAAGTCCGCCGAGCCCGTCACCGACGGAGCCGGGGCGGAGTCCGACACGGACGCGAGCATGTTGCCGTCGTATGTCATTGACAGATTGTCCACGATGCCCTTGAGCGAGGAGGTCATGTCGCCCTCGCGGGACAAAGATAATAAATTTCCCATATTGTCGTAGCTGTAACTTGTGCCGTAGCCCACGACATGGTCCCCGTACTCGCCGTAGTCCGCCGACACAAGGCGGCCGAGGCCGTCATAGGCGAAATCGTAGCTGCGGGTTCCGGTGCCGGCACCGGACCTCCACTCCATCGAGGAGACATCACCGCCGAACCTCCTGCGGTCGGTTCCCAGTCGGGCGGACCTCAGATCATTGTAGTGCAAGGTCTCTTTGAACAGAGATCCGTCGATGCCGGTCAGCCATGAGCGGACGCTGTAGGAATATGCGGACGAAAGGGCGCCGTTCCCACCTCTCTCAGTGCCTGACAGCCTGCCCAGCTCGTCATAGGTGTTCCTGGCAAGAAGGACCGGAGTGCCGCCGTTCAACGAATGGCGTACCTCAAGCAGACGCTCGGAGTCATCATAGGTGTAGGTCAGGTCCTCGCGGACAGTCTCTGTCCCTTTCCGGTGTACGAGATGGCGGCGTACAGGGCTGCCGAGGAAGTCATGCTCCACGTCCTCGGTGTCCCAGCCTCCGTCCGGATACGACATTTCCGTGTGTGAGACACGCCCCCTGCCGTCATATCTGACAAGCCCCCACACCTTTTTGCCGCTGATGCCCTCCGAAACCTCATGCAGGCATGATCCGGTCCGCCTTCCGATCAGGCTGGGAATATGAGTGCCGTACATGGCAAGGCTGTCCGGAAGGCCGGTGGCGAAATCATCAACAAACGCGTGGCTGTCATAATAGAAGGCTGACATGACCTGTGGCGAGACGAGCGTCACACCCGAGCATGCATAGCCGTCAAGCGCCCCGCCCGCGCCAACGTACTCAGCTAGCGCGAAACCAGATATCATGTTCCCCGTAGGGACGTCATGACCGCAGACTCCGGTGACGCACTCCCTGCCGTGGATATCGTACAGCATGAACGTGGACTCTCCGCGCCTTCTCTGCTCTCCGTCCTGTGTGAACACAAGCCTGTCCGCGTCGTCATATTCCATCCTTATCCATCCTATCCCAGGAAGCTTCCTCGCGCAGACCCTTTCTTTGGAATCGTAGAGATACAGATAGGCATACCTTTCTGTTTCCTCCGGATCAAGCGATTGCCCGATGGAAAGACGGTCTGACAAGGCGGGGGGAATTACAGCGAGAAGGTGGTCGAGGCCGTCGTAGACGCTGTATGTGTCAAGATATTGACACTCCCCGCCTTCTTTCATCACCTGTCTCGAAAGTATCTCCCTGCCATGCCTGTCGGTAAAGGTGAGCGTCTCCTTTCCGTCCTCGTCCGTCACCGAGACGACCTTCAGGGAGCCATCGGGGTAGAGCCCCTCCGAACTTATGACAAAGGATGTGTCATTCTTGGAAGCCTGGACTTCAATGCGGTGGCAGACGAGACGCTCGTCACCCGCACTGTTGCCCATGTGTTCCGAAAGTATGCCGCGCCCGGCCTGCCTCCATACCTCTCCGGAACCGTATTCCATCAGAGGCCTGTCAAGCGGGCTGCCGTCATAGATGACCTCGGAGTAGGGGGCACCGTCGCCAAGGTTGGCCTCCGAGGATCCGGGCATGATGTCCTCAGGCCTGACATGGGCATCCAGATACGTGACCGTATGCAGTCCAGGCAGGATCACCCTTTGAGGTGTCGCCAACGCCGGCAGCCATCTTTTGGACACTCTGCCGTGTCCGTCATATTCAGTGAGCGACACCAGCGTCTTGTGCGATGGGGTGAACCCCACCTGATGCACTGACTCCTCGCGGCCGAAGTCGTCGAGCCAGGTGACGGTCGTCATCATCGACATCTCACCGCCGTCGCGGCTGGTCAGGACCGTGACATCGTTCCAGCTGGTAGCCACGTACGAATCACTCAGGAGTGGAATGCATTCAAGTGACAAAGACAGCGACGAGCGGCATGAGAGGGCCTCGGAGTTCGACGCACCGGCGGCGATTGCACCGGATTCGTCCTCTTCGTCGTCATCAACCGCCTGAATGTCAGGAACCTCAACAATCCTGTCGGAGAATCCGTCATACTCAAGCAGGTACTCTCCGGGCGGGATGGAAAGGATCACGCTGTCCTGACGTTCGTAGTCCTCACTGATATACGTCCGCATCGTGGATCCGTCCACACGGAACGGTAACCTTGCGATAAGGCTATCGCCCTTGTCCAAGACCTCATAGAGCCTCAGGAGGATATGGCTTTCTCCCGCCGGGAACGGATCCCCCGACCCGCGGTTGTAAGAGAATCCATTCAGCTTGAAGTGCACGTCAAGGGTGTCTGCGACGACCAGGGTGCACGAGCGGTCGATGGCGGACGTCGAGGCCCCGACGAGCTTCATCAGGCTGACATCGGTGGCGTAGCCTTTTCTCAACGAGAATATCGGTAAAGTCGGATAGGCTGGCTCGACAGGCTCGACAGGCTCGACAGGAGTCGCGGTTTCCTGAGCCGGCATGGCGGCGCAGGCGCAGAACAGCGCAAGCAAGGATGCGACGGCCTTGTGCGCAAAATGTGTCATCGTATTGTTCATTGTTCTAGTCATTATGATAATGGTATGAATATTTCCTCACAATCTTTTTCCCGACGTTCCCGTCATTGTCCGTCTCAAAGATGGACTCCTCCGAAAGTCTGCCGAGAGCGTCGTAACCATAGCGGAAAATCAGTTCGTCAGGCATCATCACCTGAATCAAGCGCAGGGAGGTGTCATAAGCATAGTCCCAGACCAACTTCCCACCGACGCTTCGCTTAACAGGATCTGGAATGAAGAGGTGTACAATGAAATCATCTGACTGCTGTCTGGCCTCATCGGAGAGTTCCGGTAGTGCCTCGTACTCCTCCAAAGTGATCCCCTCCACCCTTGTCATGAGGCGTTGGCCGTTTCCACACCACTGAAGCACACTGTGGATTCCGTTCTCTACAATCTCGGTAGGGTTGCCCCATTCATCAACGGACAGAGCCTCATAGTCCGTTTTCCCAGTCCCGTCCGTGCCGAACAACGTTTCAATCTTGGACAGATAGCATATCGTGCCGTTGTGTGATTCATGGCTCGAATATGTGTTCCTCGCCGTCCTGCGGAGAGTCCCGGAAGACACTTCCTCCGTGACGACCGGGGACATGATGTGCCGGTCGATCATCCACCGGTACTGTCCTGAATGGTCTGACGGGTATGTGTACCGGCTCGTCCTTTGCGTGCCGTCGCTTGACATCTCGGACTTTGAGATGATTTGTCTGGCAGAGTTATAATGCGTCCATGTGCTGTCGGAATATTCACCTTCACGGACGACCGTGGACTCCGGCAGGTAGCTGTAGGTGTTGGTCATCGTCAGCCACGCTACCTTCGCGCTGGTGAAATTCTCCTTGGACCTGTCCAGATAGATCGTCCTCTGCGTCGCCGTCGGCATGGGATGGTCGTTGACTCTGGTGTACCTGTAGGACTCAGACCTGACCTCAGTGCCGTCGGCGCGGTGCCATGACCGTGACAAGAGATGACCGCGCTCGGCTGAGTCGCTCGTGTAGGGTAAGCCGCCTCCAATGCCTGAAATGTTGTACGAATGATATGCGGAAATGTCATCGTGGGCGTTCCCGTGGATGTCAGTCCCGTAGTTGCTGAAGCGATTGACAACATAGCCCAAAGAGGTACCATCAGTGTCCAGCGTCTCCTCTATCACGCACGAGTAACCAACATCAGGGCTGTTAAGGTTTGTGACGGGCAGGCCAAAGCTATACATGCTGAAAATACTCATGGACACGGGATAAGGACCTGAAATTCCCTTAAGAGGTGTCCAGACATAATTGTTGCCGGCATTGTAGGTGACCGCGACAGGGTCGGGGGCTTTTGCTACCCCGCTGCTTCGCGCCGATGTGGAGATTCCCTCTCGATAGTGGAACACCTTCGTGGACACGATGCTGTCCTCCCTGGAAAGGTTGGTGATCCTGCGGACACGCAGCCCACCTGAAACTCCATATTTGTCCATCAGGACATGGCTGTCGTTCTCCAGTCTTGAATAGTCGTGTCCCTCATATTCCAGCACGGTCCTTCCGCCTGTCGGGTAGATGACCTCAACGAGGGTCTCGCTCTTTGTGGCGTTGACACTTGCCGGAGCCTCCAGATTGGAATCGGCCAGTTTGTGGGTCTGTCCGTTCCAGTAGCCCCAACGGTCGGCCTGCGGCAGGATGTAGCCGTTCGGCATGTGGTTGAGGTCGTAGGCGAACCTGTATTCCGGCATGCCAAGATCCGTGGTCTCGGCAGGAATCGAATAGAAGGGGTACATTACGCCTCCTCCTTCTACGTATGTCGTCTCAATGTTCGTCAGCCCTGTCCTCCAGGCCACCCTTCCAAGCTTGCGGCGGTTCTCTTCAAGATATTCAAAGAGGACGGTCGTGTCGTCGTCTCCTGCCCTGTTGATGCGGATGCCGTAAAGCACGTGAGCCACGAGGAGTGACGCTATGCTTTCGTTGGCGATCGGATCTGTCGAATCGTCGAATCCCGGAAAAAGGAACCTGAACTGATCATGTGGAGAAGAATCCAGCAGTTGCCAAGGCGAGATCCTTGAGTTCCCACTGTCGCTCCAGTACAGCGCCCCTCCGGTGTAGGCTCTTGAATATGCGTCAACATACCGCCAGTCCGCCTTATACTCAAATTCCAATGTCTCGTTCAGCGTTGTGATGCGGCATAGTCTTGCGGGGAAAAGAAGAAAACCGGTGAATCCGCGCCGTCCGATATTGACACCGTTGTCTCCCGATGACGGGAAGCCTGTTGTCCGGCACACACTCGGACTGTATCTTATGTCAACCATCAGGTCGTAGGAATTGCCATCATTGCCGTTCGCGTACTGGTATGTGACCGTGCGGCCGTCCTGCGTCTTTATCTCGCTCAGATGCCATGACGTGGCAATGAGGTCCCCGCTCTTTCTGGAGTAATACGGAACGCTGAAATCCGTGGCGTCTGAGCCTCCGAAGGTGAACCTGCAGCCGTCCGGTGTCACCAGTGTGAACCTGATGAAGTGACGTTTGTTCTTGTCCCTGTTCGGCCAGCCGCTGACATTCGGAATGCGCCCGGCGAGGCCGGATATGTCCATGAAGTCCTTCGCCGGGTCAAACTCCACACTGATGTCCTCATCGCTGACGACAGTCCAGCCGCCTTCCGGGTTGAGATAGAAGTTGCCGCTGTGTCCGAAGAAGTTGAATGAGAACTCGTCGGCGGAAAGCTCGAACCATTCCGAGCCTTCAGATTCGGTGCAGTTTCTTGTCAGACTGTCCAGACGGGCCGGTGTGATTCCGGCCATCTGTGAGCAGTGTCCATAGAATCCGTTCTCATATTTGCCTGTCATCTTCTCATCTGGGACTCCCCGGACGGTACGTGTGACGCAGCCACCGCACTGAAGGCTCCAGCCCAGTCCGACAATGCCTGGGTACTGGTTGGGTTTCACCGAGGCAAGGTGATACCTCAGCGAGACGGGGAACGTCATGGAGCCGACCCTCATCTCGTGTATCGGCACGGATATGTCCGGGATGCCGGTGAAAAGGCTGACAGGGACTGATCCGTACGTCCCGAGATTGGCCGCCTCCGGTGACGGGACGCTATAGACCGGAGAGGTCTGGGCCTCCATTGACATGGAGACCATGATGAATGTCGCCGCGCAGGCGATGAACTGTCTGATTTTACTTTTCATTTTTGTCCTTGTTTATGGTTGCACTGCCCTTCCAGATGTCCGTCACGCTGTCGATTCCGAGCAGCGCGGTGGACGCGTAGAGGATTGCTGAGATCATGTCGGGGGCCTGCCGGTCCCATACCGTACACATGATCAGGACGGCCGAGCAGCACAGCCATCCGATGATTCCGCACAGCCTCTTCGACGAGAGGCTGTCTCTGTCCGCGGACAGAAGAGATTTTAATATGTTCATTGGTTTAACGTTTTGCGCATGTCGGGGCACATGTCGCCCCGAGTATGCATAAGTTTGACATGTCCGGGCTTGTGGCCCGGATTGAAATGTGGCCGCCCTCCTTTGTCGAGGGCGCGCCATCGGTTGCGCAAAGCGATTTTGTCGGGTATTTTTGCGGGATTGAGAATTAATCCCTACCTTTGAATCGCTATAGCATCTTGTCAGGGGCGACTAATCCCTGAATTTCCAGTCTGTGGCACTCAATGGAGCTCACGTCCGCCAAGATTTGCGCTCCATTTTTTGTGCCTTGAAGATTGCGTGTCTACATGGCTACAAAAAAATAAAAAATAAACTTTAAAAATCAGTCGGCTCGGCCAGTTGTGATTGGCTCCCGTCTCTGGTTACAAAGATATCCCAATACCAGCCGTATTTCCAAATAATTTTTACCAAAGTTATTAACAAGTGCTAACATTAGTTGTTAACTCGTTGTCATACAGCTTTGCATGCAGGTATATAATATAGATAAATTCAAAATAATCATATTTGATTTATGCGTTTAGGCCGGTTAACCTACTGAGTCTGGTTTGCCTTTTTGCCCATTTTTGCATCGTACCATACCACAATATGGATAATTTGCTATCTTTGTCCCGCGAGGGCGACATCACCTCCTCGCTCAAGGGCATCGTGGACAATCTGTCAATGACATACGACGGTGGGACTGACTGCTAAGGCAGAGAGCCGCAAGTTGCTCCAACTCTTAAACCTGAAAAGATGAGTGGTTTGCCTATATTTTTTGCAGTTGGCGGGAACGGTCACGGCTGCCTAATGGCCATACGGTCAGGATGGTTGTTCCCAAGAATGGTTTTCCACATTGTGCGGGGAACAGCAAAGTGTGCTGCAAGTGCATATATGCCAGATTGCCGTTTCCGTCAATTACAGTGCCGTGCATGAGCATCCGCCACGACAGAGACTTTAAGACCAGGCTGGGGAACGACCGCAAGAACACTTATCGTAGAAACATTGAGGTCAAGTTATGGAAGGGAGACGTTGGCCATTGGCTGACATTGTTCTCCTCCACTTACCTTAGCCTCGATTGGCACATCAGAAGTGTGTTTCCTGTACCAATGACGTGTTATAGTCCATTTGGTACACAGGAAGCCCCTATGTGTACTTTCCTGATTTAGGTTGACTCGGGTTTATAGATTATTACAGGTATAAGTTGACTTATGGCGTACGTTTTCCGTCCCACACATAATGCGATGTCACCGATCCATTTTCTACTCATGCGCATTTAGGCCGAAGCAGGTCATATCAATTATTGACTCCATTAAACAAACGGTAGAGTTTGATGGTGCGGACAGCCTCGGCGACATCATGGACGCGGAGGATGTCCGCACCGTTTTGTAGGGCGATGAAGTCGGCGACCTGTGTGGCAGGCAATGCGTCAGCTGGAGTGATGCCCAGAGGCCTGAAGAGGAAGCTCTTGCGGGAAAGACCTACGAGAATATCCTTGTCAAACTCCTGAAACACAGCCATCTCACGCAGCAGTTGCCAGTTCTGCTCCACGGTCTTGGCGAAACCGAAACCGGGATCCAGAATCCAATCCTCCACACCGTGCCTGTCCGCCTCTGCGGCGATCCCGACGAAGAACTCACGGACAGCCTCGGTGACATTGTCATAGTCGGTGAGACTCTGCATATTCTTTGGAGTGCCACGGGTGTGCATGGCGATGTACGGCAACTGAAGCTGGCCAAGCAGCCTCCACATGTCCTCACACCCACCGCTGACATCGTTCACTACGAAAGGGCCGACGATGTCGAACGCGCGGCTCACGACGGAAGGCCTGAAAGTGTCAATCGAAATCCTGACCTCAGGATGCTCAGATGCAAGAATATGCAAGGCCGGCTCAAGCCGCTTCCATTCCTCTTCCTCACTGATGGAGTCTGAGCCTGGGCGTGTCGAGCACGCTCCCAAATCAAGGATGTCCGCTCCCGACTCAAGCATATTCACAATCCTGCCCCGGAAAAGTTCCTCATCGAAGGTCCCGTCCGCCCGGAGGTTGCGGCTGCCTGCGAAAAAAGAGTCGTCGGTGAGGTTCACTATGCCCATCACCTGAATATTTCTGTCTGCCTTGTTTCCCATAATGACATTAATTTTGAACAAAAATAGACAAAAATTGAATATCTTTGCGATTCGGAATAAGTTTTGAGCATTGCTCAAGACCTCCATCAGAAAAATCAATCGTTATGCTGGTCGTTCTGGAAGGTTTGGACGGAGCTGGGAAATCCACGCAAGTCAAGAAGTTGAAGGCGTATCTCGAAAAGATATGCCCGGAATTGGAATACATTCACTTTCCAAGATACGACGCGCCGGTCTATGGCGATCTGATCAGCCGGTTTCTGCGCGGGGATTTCGGAAGCAACGAAGCCGTTCACCCTCAACTGGTCGCCCTGCTGTTCGCCGAGGACAGGCACGGAGCCGCCCCCCAGATGAAGAAGACGCTGGCGGTAGGCGGCTCGGTGCTGCTGGACAGGTACGTATATTCAAACATCGCCTACCAATGCGCCAAGCTCCACGATCCGACAGAAAAAGAAAACCTGCGCAAGTGGATAATGGACACTGAATATGGCGACTTCGGCCTCCCGAAGCCAGACTTGAATATATTCTTGGATGTTCCCATCACATTCGTCGAGAGCAGGTTGGACTCGGCGCGGACGGGAAAGGACAGGGAATATCTCCACGGCTCCCAGGATATTCACGAATCAGACATAGAGTTCCAGAAGCAGGTGCGGGCGATCTACAGGCAGCAGGTAGCGCTGGATCCGGATTTCATCAGAATAGACTGCTCGGACGAGTTCGGGGAGATGCTGCCGCCGGACGGGATATTCGCAAAGGTGAAGAAAGTTATTGACGAACATATCGAAGCAAAATGAACAACGTTTTCCTCTTCAGGCTGAGAAGGCTGTGCGCTTTTTTGATTGGTGTGGTGTTCCTGCTCGCGGGGATATTCAAACTGCTTGATCCGGTAGGAGCGGGTCTTGTGATGGAAGGGTATTTCAGATTCTTCCATGTAACGTTCCTGCTGCCAACCGCAAAGGCGACCGCCGTGGTTCTCGCGCTCGCGGAAGCCATCCTCGGTGCGGCGATGATCAGTGGCGTGTGGAGGAAACAGGTCGCAATCATAACCACCGCTATGATTGTCTTCTTCACGGTGCTCACGTTGTTTTTGTCCATATTCAATCCGATAAGCCTGACTGACTGCGGCTGCTTCGGAGAGGTGATCCACCTGACCAACTTCCAGACATTCCTTAAGAATCTGGTTCTGTTGGCTTTGGCGATGACAGCGTTCCTGCCGTTCAAGAATTTCGGCAAGAACAGGAAACGGAAATATGTCTCGTTCGGCATCGTGTCAGCCTCAATAATTCTCTTCACGGTCTATTCATTGACATCAATCCCACTGGTGGACTACACCGAGTTCACCCCGGGAAGTGAACTGCTGGCTTCCGCCGGTGACGATTATGAGGATGCCTCCGGCAACTACAAATCCACGATCATTTACGAGAAAAACGGTCAGGAGGGGGCATTTGATCTGGATAACCTTCCGGATTCGACCTGGACATTTGTCCGCACGGAGACCATACTGATCAACGGGGCGGACATCGAGGACAACAGGCCGGCGCTCTCGTTCACGGACTCATCGGGCAATTATCAAGACGAAAGAGCCACCTACGGCAACGTGCTCGCGGTTTCGGTCTATGACCCGGCCAAGGCCAACGGAACTTTCTGGACAAGGATAGCAGACGCTCTTGACGGGGCGAAGGCAGCCGGATTCACTCCCCTGCTGCTGGTTTCCTCGACAAAGGAGCAGTTCGACAAGTTGCCTGAGATTGTGCCGGATGCACACTCACGACTGGTTGGCTCGACATATTTCGCCGACAAGAAAACGCTTGTCACCCTCAACCGCTCCAACGGCGGCGCGACCTGGTTTAACGACGGCCAGCTGATCCGGAAATATTCACACGGCCGCATCCCGTCTGATGAGACTCTGCTTGAGATGACCGGTGACGATCCGACCGAAGAGATGCTGCGCTCCAGCACCAAAAGCCGCCTCCGTTTCCATGGCTTTGCGCTCTACGTCTTCGCGCTTCTGCTGATACTCTAAAAGCATTGTTACCGGTCACTTCGACAGGCTCGGTGACCGATTGATTTATCAGAAGCCGGTGTAGTTCCACGGGGTGATGGCGCGAAGCTCTTCCTTTACGGAGTCGGCAACGTCGAGGGTGCTGATGAAGTCCTCGATGGTCTTCTCGTCGATGGCGGCGCCGGTGCGGGTGAGATTCTTGAGGGTCTCGTACGGATTCGGGTAGTTCTCCCTGCGAAGGATGGTCTGGATGGCCTCGGCGACCACCGCCCAGTTGCGGTGCAGTTCGGCATCGATGGCCGGACGGTTCAGAATCAGCTTGCCGAGGCCTTTCTTCAACGAGGCGAGAGCAATCATTCCGTGAGCCACAGGGACACCGATGTTACGCTGCACGGTGGAGTCGGTCAGATCCCTTTGCAGTCTGGAGATCGGAAGTTTCATCGACAGGAATGTCAGCACGGCGTCGGCCATTCCGAGATTGCCCTCGGCGTTCTCGAAATCTATCGGATTGACCTTGTGAGGCATGGCCGAGGAGCCGACCTCGTTCTTGGCGACCTGCTGATGGAAATATTCCATGGAAATGTAAGTCCAGATGTCGCGGCATAGATCAATCAGAATCGTGTTGATGCGGCGCAGACAATCGAAAATCGCGGCAAGATTGTCGTAGTGGTCGATCTGGGTGGTCGGGAAGGATCTCTTGAGTCCCAGAGAGGCCACGAAACCCTCGGCGAACGAAGGCCAGTCGATGTCCGGGAAGGCAACCTTGTGGGCGTTCATGTTGCCGGTAGCCCCTCCGAACTTGGCAGGCCAGGTAAGGAGAGAGAACTGCCTCAGCTGCTCCTCAAGACGGGCGACGAACACCTGGAACTCCTTGCCGAGCCTTGTCGGAGTGGCCGGCTGACCATGCGTCCTGGCGAGCATCGGGACATCCTTCCAAGCCTCAACATCGGCCGCCAGAATGGAGATCACCTCTTTCAGAGCGGGAATATATTCATTCTCAAGAGCCTCCTTGAGCATCAGCGGCTGGGACGTGTTGTTGATGTCCTGAGAGGTCAGCCCGAAGTGGACGAACTCCTGCCAGCGGGATATTCCAAGAGCCTTGAAATTCTCCTTGATGAAGTATTCAACGGCTTTGACATCGTGGTTGGTGATCTTCTCGATGTCCTTCACCTTCCGGGCGTCTTCCGGAGTCATCGCTTGGTAGAGCTGGCGCAGGCGGGTGAACAATTCGTCACGGCTCATCCCGGTGCCTTCTCCGAAGTCGGCGAGCTGCGGCAGAGGAATCTCACAAAGGGTGATGAAATATTCCACTTCCACGCGTACGCGGTTGCGGATCAGGGCGAACTCGCTGAAATACTGTCTCAATGACGCGGTTTTGGCAGCATAGCGACCGTCAATCGGAGACACTGCCAGAAGAGAATGAAAGTCCATATTCAAGTAAAATTATTTTTCTATGATGTAAACGTCATCGCCAGGCTCGGCGAATCCGAAGTTCTCGCGGGCGAACCGTTCCAAGGAATCCTTGCTGTGGGTCAGGCCGTGAATCTGACGGTCCATATCCTTGATCTCGGCGCTGTACCTCTCGATCAGCTTTTCCTGATTGTGGATCTCGAGGCCGGCCCTGATCCAGCGGACGATGTTGTTTTGTCTGACAAATCCCACCATGACGAGGAAAATGGCGGTGACGCAAATGGCATAACGAACAAAAGAGCGCCTTTCAGCGTTCTTCCCATCCAAATCACGATTCCAGATGTCCCTGAACTTTCCCACTGCTTTAGAACAATATTTGTACAAAAATAGTTATTTTTGTAGAATTAAGGAAAATGAAAAGAATGGATTTCTCGAATTTTTCCAACGATAGTTTGAAATCATTAATATTCAAAAAGATATGAAACCTACACTTCTTGTACTTGCAGCCGGGATGGGCAGCCGTTACGGCGGACTAAAACAGATGGACGGCCTCGGCCCTAACGGCGAGACAATCATCGACTATTCAATCTACGACGCGGTCAACGCCGGCTTCGGCAAGGTCGTGTACATCGTCAGGGAATATTTCCGCGAGCAGTTCGAGCAGACCGTGAAGGATAAGTACAGCGGCATCACCTGCCCGGACGGCACTCCTCTTGAGTTCGATTTCGTGATCCAGGAACTGGACAAGATCCCTTCTCAGTTCAAACTCAATCCGGAGAGGCAGAAGCCTTGGGGAACCGCCCACGCCGTGCTGATGGCAAAAGATGTAATCCACGAGCCGTTCGCCGTGATCAACGGTGACGACTACTACGGCAAGGAGTCCTTCAGGATCCTCGGCGACTGGCTCAGGGCACACGAAGGCACCACCGGAACGTGCAGCATCGTCGGCTTCGAGCTTGACAACACCCTTTCTGAATATGGCAAGGTCTCACGCGGCATCTGCTACTACGACCAGGACCTTCACCTCACCGGCATCGCCGAGCACCTGAACATCGGCAAAGAGGCTGACGGCAAGGTATATGGCGACAACTCCGTCAACGGCGAAACCCACGTCGAACTCGACGGCAAGGCGCTTTGCTCAATGAATATGTGGGGCTTCACACCGGATTACTTCCAGCTCAGCGAGGAAGTGTTCACAAGCTTCCTGGAGCAGAACATCAATGAGTTGAAGAAGGAATATTACATCCCTTACGCCGTTGACATCCTGATGAAGGAGCGCGGCTACAAGTGCGAGGTTCTTTCCACCGACTCACACTGGTTCGGTGTGACCTACAAGGAGGACCGTCCGGGCGTAGTGGCCAAGTTCCAGGAACTCGTTGACAAGGGCGTTTATCCTACACCTCTCTGGAAGAAGTAATGTCTTTTCTCAGACCACGCAAGGTCGAGAAGAACTACGACCTTTTCTCCGGCTGCGCCTGGTACACTCCAGGCGTGGCCGGTGTTTTCGCTGTTCTGGGCTGGTTCCTGGCCGGGATGATACTCGGCAGCCTGATCAACATCGGACTGATGATATTCCTGCCGGGATTTCCGCTGTACTACAGCATGCTGATCGTCTATCCGGTGCAGTTCATTCCAGTGCTGATGTACGTGAGGCTCAGGAGTATGCGGAACTCGACATTCGACAGAGGCTACGCGTTGGACAGCAATCATTCCGGTCCCTGGGGAGGAGCGCTCACGGCCATCCTTATGGCTTTCGGCACAATAGCCCTGGCCTTGATGCTTGAGCCTCTGATGGCGTTGATGCCGGACATGGACGAAACCTTGGTCAAGACCATGGAGCAGTTGCTCGACGGGCCGCTTTGGGTCAGCCTGCTGAGCATGTGCGTTTTCGCTCCATTGCTTGAGGAATGGATGTGCAGGGGCATCGTGCTGAGGGGCCTTCTGAACTATTCCCGAAAGGGCGAACCGGGCGAGGACGGCAGCAGGAGGGGGATGAATCCCGCTCTTGCGATAGCCATCTCGGCGATCTTCTTCGCCACGATCCACGGCAACCTCTGGCAGGGAATCTCCGCGTTCATCCTCGGAAGCTTCTTCGGCTATGTCTATTACAAGACCGGCTCGCTGAAGCTCACGATGCTGATGCACTGCGTCAACAACACGGTCTCGGTACTGTCCTCCAAGCTTCCGGCGTTCAAGGATTTGGGAGCCGACGCGAGTCTTATGGACATAATCCCGACTGGGATCTATGTGATCATATTCATTGTAAGCGCCGCTGTTTTGTTTCTGGCTGTCAGATATTTGTCAAAGATCAGCCTGAAATCCGTGCAGGGCAACTGTGACGTGATTCCAGGTGCTGATGACATCGATAATGGAGAAAATCTTTGACGATCCGGACACCGGTAGCGTTACAATCCGGAAAAATGTACGCTCCCGCAGGGTGACACTTCGCGTGAATCCCCGCAGGGGCGTTACCGTTACCATTCCTTACTTCGTTCCGTACAAGGCCGGACTGGAGTTCTTTCTGGCTAAAAAAGACTGGGTCATGAAGGTTCAGGAGCGGCAGCGCGAGCGAATCGGATCCGAGCATATTCCCACTCCGGAAGAAATAGAGGCATTGCGGAAAACGGCGAAAGAGGTTCTTCCCGCACGTCTTCATGAACTCGCGGCAAGATATTCATTTGAATATAATTCCGTCCGCATCAAGCACAACTCCTCGAACTGGGGAAGCTGCTCACGCAAAGGCAACATCAACCTTAACCTCAACCTCGTGCGCCTACCGGACGAGCTGCGGGACTATGTCATCCTCCACGAGCTCTGCCATTTGAAGCGCCCCAACCACGGACCCCAGTTCCACGCCCTCCTCGAATCCCTCTGCCCCGACCATCTCGCCAAACAACGGGCCCTGCGCGGCTACCGGTTGTACTGAATTATCCTCCCCCAAGAGGGCTCTTCCATTCAGAATCTTTTTATTGGCAATAAGTAACATTCAAAAAATAACCTGCATCATCTTAAGGAATCTTTTCGGTCTAGATCTCTTTTCTCATCAGTCATGT
>ENA-UEYI01001775-UEYI01001775.1-human-gut-metagenome-genome-assembly--contig:-NODE-1775-length-16958-cov-3.423553_pt1 | contig 16958 bp, 10 predicted proteins | sample MGYA00242900_ERZ507916 | MGnify/ENA primary metagenome ERZ507916 (study PRJEB26167, sample SAMN06115521) | human gut metagenome | host: Homo sapiens | place: China:Chongqing | collected 2015-09-02...
GGTTTCACTCCTGTATCATAGCCCTGAGTTGCCATCCAAGGAGATAAATCTCCGGTTTCGAAAGAAGGATTCTCCATTAGGAAAGTATAGTCAAATGATGTACCATTTGTCGGATAAGCCACCAATACAAATGCATTAGTAGCATCGGACAAATCATCACCGATGCATCGTCGCACAGCGCCGTGACGCGGTTGCCCGAAAGCCCGTCGTTGCGGCTCAGATGCTCGTAGTTCCAGATGACGCCGTCATGCTGGGCCGATACGGGCGTTTGCAGCAGCAACAGCCATGACAGCAGGGGCAGAAGTCGTTTCATACATCCTCATTTTTCCGAAAGTTAACAATATATATTTGTATTTACATCACGCCGAAATTGCATATTTGTTCACAGAACCTATAAATTCGTTCAAATCGTCCCGCCGGAACCGCCGTTAACCCAGCCTGCACGATTTCTTAACATCGGGATAGCCGAAAGTGGCCGAGTTCGCTTACTTTTGTTGCAACCGAAACAACGACCCATGAACCGACCCTCCCGTCTTATCGTCCTCCTGCTCCTCACAGCCGCATCCGTACCATATGCCGCAAACGCCGCACGCCGCACCGTGCGGGTGTCCGACTACGGGCTGCACCCCGGCAGCGGCCGGAACGCCCTGCCGGTCGTCCGGCGAATCATCGAGGAAAACAAAGGTGTCCGGGGCTTGCAGATTCGTTTCGACGAGGGGCGTTACGACTTCTACCCCGACGCCGAACGGCAGGCGGCCGGCAAACCGACCACGGCCTTCGCCCTAACGCAGACAGACGGCGTGGAGATCGACGGCGGCGGATGCGACTGGATCTTCCACGGACTGATGAATCCCGTGCGGCTCTCGGGGTGCCGCAACACGACGCTCCTCAACGTGCGCATCGACTGGCAGCAGCCCTACAACTCGCAAGCGACGATCGTTTCGGCGACGGACACCTATTTAGATATGGAGATCGACGCCGGGCGCTATCCCTACGTCGTGGCGGGCGACTCCCTGGCCTTCGTCGGCGAATACGGCCTGCAACGGATCGTCCCCGAATATACGAACCTCTACGACGCCGCGACGCACGAACTGCTCTACCAGACGCGCGACGTACCGCTGGGCCGCGACATGTTCCGGGCCCGGGTCACCGACCTCGGGAACAACCGGGTGCGTTTCCACTACCGCCCGGCCATGAAGCCCGCACCGGGAACCGTCGTCGTCTTTTTCCACGGACGCTACATCACCAACGGCATCGAAATCGCCGACTGCCGGCAGACCCGCATCGAACAGGTGACGATCCACCACACGCTGAGCTGCGGCGTCTTCGGCGTCCGTTCGCACGACGTTGCGATGATCGGCCTCGACATCGTGGCCGACGAACGGTCGGGACGCGTTTTCAGCACCATCGCCGACGCCACGCACTTCATCGGCTGCACGGGCGACATCCTGTTCGACGGCTGCACGGTAAGCGGTTCGGGCGATGATTTCACCAACGTCCACGGCATGTACGCCCCCGTCGCGGAGGTCTGCGGAGAACGCTCCGTGCGGATCGCGCCCACGAGCCGCGACCAGGGATTCCGCCCGGGCGAACGGGTATGGCCGCTCGATACGGCGACCATGCAGCGCGGCCGTCCGCTGACATCGGCCGGAACGGAACGCATCGCGGGATCGCGGGACTACGTGCTGCATTTCCGGGAACCGGTCGCCGGACGCATCGCGGCGGGAAACATGCTGGAAAACGCGACGCTCTGTCCCCGGCTCACCGTGCGCAACTGCCGGATGCTGAAACAGAACCGCGGCCGTTCGATTCTGGTGACCACCCCGGCCAAAGTCCTCATCGAAAACAACTATTTTCGCTCGGCCGGAGCCGCAATCCTCATCGAGGGCGACACGGAGCTCTGGTTCGAATCGGGCGCCGTATGCGACATCACGATCCGGAACAATCTCTTCGAGGATTGCTACACCTCGGGCAACAACATCATCGACGGCCCCTGGGGCTGGGGCGAAGGGGTCATCTCGATCTCGCCCTCCTTCCGGCCGCAGGATGCCGACACGAAGGCATACCACCGCAATATCCGCATCGTGGGGAACACCTTCCGCCATTTCGACTGCGCCGTTCTGTTCGCCCGCTCGGCCGAGGGGCTGGAGTTCAGCCGAAACCGCCTCGAACGCAACCGGACCTACGAACCGTTCTACCGTCCTTACAACCTCTTTCTGGACGGATGCCGCAAGGTGCGGGTCGCCGGCAACAGCTTCGGCCCCGACTTTCCGGGGCACAACATCGGCATCGTGCACATGCGCCCCTCGGAGATCGTCCAGCGCGGCGGCAGGCCCCTCGAAATCATCTGCAAATAACATCCGACGAATGAATACGAAACGACTGACCCCAATCCTCGCCGGCCTGCTGGCGCTCTTCGCGCAGGGCTGCGAAACGCGACCCGCGCACATCCGCGTCCCGCTCGACAGCCGGACCGACTACACCGCCCAGGTGCGGGAGATCCTCCGCGCACACCCCGAAGGAGCGTTCACGCTGGAATTCGGACCCGGCGTCTACGACTTCTATCCCGAGCAGGCCGAAGAGCAGTTCCTGCGCGTGTCGAACAACGACAACGGAACCAAACGCATCGCCTTCCGCATGGAGGGAATGCGCCGCGTCACCGTCTGCGGGCACGACACCGAGTTCCGGTTCCACGGCGAGCTGGTCCCCTTCTACATCGACAGCTGCGAGGAGATCACCCTCCGGGGCGTCACGATCGACTACGACGTGCCGTTCGTGCTGGAAGGCCGCGTGATCGCACAGGACGCCGCGACACGCAGTATCGACCTGAAAATCACCAGCGGCAACCCCGTGCGGGTCGAGGACGGAGAGCTGATCTTCTCGGGCTACGGCTGGGAGCAGACCCAGGGCGACAACATCGTCTTCGACACCCTTACCCATGCCCCCTATTACAACACGGCCCGCTTCCTCCATCCCTACTGGCAGCGGAAACTGACGGCCGCGATGCTCGGCCCCGACACCGTGCGGCTGACGGGATTTCTCTCCCCGGAACTGCCGCCCGTGGGCTCGGTCTACGCCGACAAAGGCCCCTTCCGCAACAACCGCCGCTGTCCGGGCATCGTCGTGCACCGCACGCGGGACCTGCGGATCGAGCAAACGACCGTCCACGCCTCGGGCGCCATGACGCTGATCTGCGAGAACACCGAGGACGTGACGCTCGACCGATACGATGTCCGTCTGCGGGAGGGCTCCGGACGCTTCATCTCGGCCTCGGCCGACGCCACGCACTTCGTCAACTGCCGGGGTACGATCCGCTTCGACGGCTGTCTGTTCGAGAACATGCTCGACGACGCCACGAACGTCCACGGAACCTACATGGCCGTAGACACGCTTTCCGGCGACCGGCTGACCGCCCGTTTCGGGCACGTCCAGCAGCAGGGGTTCGACTTCGCCCGCGCCGGAGACACCCTGCGGCTGATCGACCGCATCAGCCTTCGCCCGCTGGAAACCTTCGTGGCGGCCGAAGCCCGGCCCCTCGGCGACGAGCGGTGGACGATCCGTGCGGCGGGGCCCCTCGCCACTCCGCCGTCGGAACACCTCGCCGTCGAGAATCCCCGCAACATGCCCGCTGTCGAGATGCGCCGCTGCACGGTGCGCAACAACCGCGCGCGAAGCATCCTGATCTCGACGCCGCGCCCCGTGACGGTCGAGGACAACCGGTTTTCGTCGATGATGGCCGGCGTGCTGATCACCGGCGACGCCAATTCGTGGTTCGAATCGGGCAGCGTCGGCGATGTCGTCATCCGCCGCAACACCTTCGTCAATATGGGCACGGGCGGCGAAAATCCCCAGTCGGTATTGCAGATCTCGCCCGAAATTCCGGCCTCGGGCCGCGGCGGCGGCTTCCACTACCACGGACGCATCGTCTTCGAACAGAACACCGTCCGCACGTTCGACTCGCAGGTGATCTACGCCCTGAGCGCCGACCGGGTGGAAATCCGCGGCAACCGCTTCATCCAGAGCGACTATCCGCCGATCTTCGACGGGCTGTCGTACATCGACCTGCAACACTGCCGGGAGGCCGAGATTTCGGGCAACAGCTTCGAAGGCGACCGCACGGCCGAGGTGAGCGCCGTCGGCTGCGGCAGCGTCCGGATGGCCCCCGGGCAGCCGGGATTCGCCGACGCGACGGTCGAGAAACCCAACACCTACTACTACAAACAATAACGACACCCATGCGCACTTCCACCCTGTTCACAGCCCTGTGGCTGATTCTTGCGGCCGCGGGCTGCACCCGCCCGGAGTTCCGGCCCGGAGCGGTCTGGACCGACACCGGCGGCGCCGTCATCAACGCCCACGGAGGCGGCATCCTCTACGACGAAGGCCGCTACTACTGGTTCGGCGAGCACAAGACCGCAGGCGAGGCGGGCAACCTCGCGCAGGTCGGCGTACACTGCTACTCCTCGGAGAACCTCTACGACTGGCGCGACGAAGGCATCGCCCTGGCCGTGGCTCCCGAAGGTTCGGGCAGCCCGATCGAAAAGGGCTGCATCCTCGAACGCCCGAAGGTGATCCGCAACGCCCGCACGGGCAAATACGTCATGTGGTTCCACCTCGAACCCAAAGGGGCCGGGTACACGGGCGCCCTGGGCGGCGGGGCGGTCAGCGACCGCGCCGCAGGCCCCTACACCTTCCTGCGGGCCGGACGCCCCGACGCCGGGGTCTATCCGGTCAACGCCCTGCCGCAGCATTTCGGCAAGAGCCGCGCCGCGGGGATGCGCTTCGACGGCGGCAGCCTGCCCGAACACCCCGACTCGCTGAACCTCGTGGGACGCGATGCCGCGCAGGGGCAGATGGCCCGGGACATGACGCTCTTCGTCGATGACGACGGCCGCGCCTACCACGTCTACTCCTCGGAGGAGAACAGCACGCTCCACATCTCGGAGCTGACCGACGATTACCTTGCCCACAGCGGCCGCTACGCGCGGTTCTTCGCCGGACGATTCATGGAAGCCCCGGCGCTTTTCAAGCGCGGCGGGCGTTATTACCTGATGATGTCGGGCTGTACGGGCTGGGCCCCCAACGCCGCCCGATCGGCCGTCGCCGAGTCGATCTGGGGTCCGTGGCGGGAGCTCGGGAACCCCTGCGAAGGCCCCGGAGCCGAGACCACCTACGATTCGCAGAGCACCTTCGTCGTCCCCGTGGCGGGCACCGACCGCTTTATCTACATGGGCGACCGCTGGAACCCGGCCGACGCCGCCGACGGACGCTACGTATGGCTGCCCGTGCGGTTCGAAGGGGACGGATTCCGCGTCGAATGGTGCGACCGCTGGCGCTGGGAAGAGTGACGAACGCAAAACCTACCGCATATGAAACAAACTTACCAACCTAAAAACCGTTGAACATGAAACACAGCTATCGCACCCATTTGCGTCTGTGGCTCACAGCGCTGGCCGGATTCTTCCTCCTGGCCGTGCATGCGCAGTCCGGCGCAGAGGTCCGCATCCAGGGAAAGGTCACGGACAAACAGCACAGCCCGATCACGGGCGTCGTCGTAGCTGTCCAGGGCCGGCAGGCCGGCACGACGACCGGCACGGACGGTACGTTCACCATCACGGCCCGTGTCGGCGAAACGCTCGAGATATCGTATCTCGGCTACAAGAAACAGCAGCTCAAAGTGACGCAGGCCATGACCCGCGCCGACATCACGCTCGAAGAGGACGCCCTCGCCGTGCAGGACGTCGTGGTCATCGGCTACGGCACGACCAGCAAGGAGAAACTCACGGGCGCCGTGTCGACGGTCTCGACCGCCGATTTCAAGAACCGCCCGATCACCGACGTATCGCTGGCCCTGCAAGGCAAGATCACGGGCGTGCAGGTGACCCAGACCTCGGGCCAGCCCGGCGCCGACGGCGGCACGATCACCGTGCGCGGCATCGGCACGCTCAACGATTCGTCGCCGCTGGTCATCATCGACGGATTCGAATCGTCGTTCGACAAGGTGGACCCCAAGGACATCGAGTCGATGTCAGTCCTGAAAGACGCCGCCTCGGCCGCCATCTACGGCAACAAGGCCGCCAACGGCGTCATCCTCATCACCACGAAGAAAGGCCGTTCGGGCCGCTTGCAGGTCGAGTACAACGGATACGTCTCGGTCCAGCAGGTGACCCGCTATCCCGACCTGCTCGGATCGGTCGATTACATGAACCTCTACAACGAGGCGTGCCTCAACTCGGGCCAGCAGCCCCGTTACAGCCAGAGCTACATCGAGCATTTCCGCAAGGGCGACGATCCGGCGCTCTACCCCGACCGCGACTGGGCCGACTTCTACTTCAAGCCCGCGATCCTGCACAACCACTACGTGAAGCTCAACGGCGGCACCGACCAGCTGGCCTACACGCTGTCGATGGGCTATCTGGGGCAGGACGGCATCCTCGAAGGCACGGAGTACGACAAGTATAACTTCCGCATCAACACGACCAGCTCGCTGTTCAAGGACCGGCTGAAAATCTCGGCCAACGTCGCCGGGTATTCGGGCGTCAAGAACGACCTGGTGGACGGCACGGGCAACACGCTCTACCGGATCGTGGCCATGAGCCCGATGGTCAACGCCAAGATGGAGGGATACGGCTGGACCGACTGGTTCTACGACGACGCCGTGCGCGAAGCCGGAGGTTTCAACAAGACCAAAACCGGGAATTTCAGCGGCAACCTCAACCTGCAACTGTCGCTGCTGAAAAACCTGCGGCTGGAAGGCGCCGTCAACTACGACCGCACGACCGAAACGGGGCAAATCTACGCCCCGAACGTGGACCTCTACAAGGTCTTCACGGGAGCCGACGGTACGCAGACCATCGGCAAAAGCACCTCGCGCGAGTCGTCGATCACCGAATCGACCTACCGCTACGGCAACCTTTCGAGCTACGTCACCCTCTCCTACTGGACAACGGCCGGCGACCACCACCACTTCAAGGTGCTGGCCGGATGGCAGCAGGGGCAGTGGGACAACAAATACTACAAGGCTTCCCGCACGCGCCTGACCACCAACCTGCCGTCGCTCGAAGTGGGCGACCCCTCGACGCAGAAGAATTCGAGCTGGGAGACCGAAGTCAAGAGCATGTCGCTCTTCGGGCGTTTCAACTACGACTACAAGGAGAAATACCTCGTCGAGGCCAACATCCGCTACGACGGCTCGTCAAAATTCGCCGAAGACCACAAATGGGGCGTCTTCCCGTCGTTCTCGGCCGGGTGGCGCATCTCGCAGGAGGCGTTCATGCGCAACGTGCGGTGGATCGACGAACTGAAACTGCGCGCCTCGTGGGGCCAGCTCGGCAACGAGAAGATATGGAGCTCCTACGCCGGCATCGACATCCTCTCGATCGGTTCGTGCAACTACATCTGGGAGAACCAGCAGGTCACCGGAGCCGCCACCTCCTACATCGCCGACAAGAGCCTCACGTGGGAGACCACCACGCAGTACAACATCGGCCTGGACCTGCGGCTGTTCGGCTCGCTGACCTTCACAGGCGACTTCTACGTGAAGGAGACCGACGACATTCTGATGCAGCTGCCCGTGTCGGGCATCTTCGGTTTCACCGAGGACCCGTGGAAAAACGCCGGGCGCATGCGCAACACCGGCTGCGAATTCGCGCTCTCCTACTTCAAGGCGTTCCGCAAGTGGGAGTTCAGCGCCGGGGCCAACCTCTCCTTCAACCGCAACAAGATTCTCGACCTGAAGGGCCAGAGCCCGATCCTCAACTCCACGACGGGCATCCTGCTCGAAGAGGGCCGGCCGATCAACACGCTCTACGGCTACGAGGTGGAGGGCATCTACCAGAGCGACGAGGAGATCCACAACCACCTGACGACCTTCGACCGCAACGGCAACCCCGTGAACTCCTACTCGGGACTGGTGGCCGCGCCGGGCGACATCCGCTTCAAGGACCAGAACGGCGACGGGATCATCGACATGGACCACGACCGGGTGGCGCTGGGCGATCCCAACCCCGACTTCCTCTTCTCGTTCAACCTCGGGGCCCGCTGGAAGGGCTTCGACCTGACGGCCTTCTTCCAGGGCGTCTGCGGCGGCGAGGGATGGAGCACGGGCGAACTGGTCTCCCCGTTCTTCAACGGCTACAACACCGCGGCCTGGATGACCGAACGCTGGACTCCCGAACGTCCCAACAACACCTATCAGCGGGTCTACATCGACAACCAGCGCGCGAAGATCAAATCGGACTATTACGTCGAGGACCTCTCCTACATGCGCATGAAAAACCTCGAACTGGGCTACACGCTCCCCAAATCGCTGGTCGGCAAGATCGGGATTTCGGGCGTCCGCGTCTTCGTCAGCGCCCAGAACCTCTTTACGCTCACCCGCTACAAGGGTTTCGACCCCGAGCGTGCGGGCGTCAACGCCACCAACATCTACGATTACCCGCTGGTCCGGACCTTCACGGCCGGCCTGAACGTAACCTTCTGAGCCATGAAAAAGTTTTCCACACTCTTCATCGCAGCCCTGCTGCTCGCGGGATGGTCGAGCGGCTGTGCCGACTATCTGAACACCGTTCCCGTGGACAAGTCCTCGCCCAACACCTTCCTCAAGGGCGTCGAGCAGGCCAAGAGCATGCTGGCGGGCATCTACTACTGCTTCTACGACGATTCGCCGGCCTACATCACGCCCTACACCTACGAAAACATGTGCGACAACTCCTACAACCACCACACCTGGGAGTTCAGCGCCGAATTCGCGTCGGGAACGCAGACCGCCGCGAGCTGGTGGGCCGAACTGAAATGGACCAAGGACTGGCAGGCCATCTCGCGCGCAAACTCCCTGATCCGTTCGATGGCCCTCGCCACGGGCATCGGCCCCGCGGACAGCCGGAAGATCCTGGCCGAAGCGCGGTTCCTGCGCGCATGGTTCTATTTCGATCTGGTGCGCTTCTACGGCCGGGTGCCGCTGGTGGACGAGAACTCGCCGCAGGAGAACGCCCCGCGCGAGGAACTCGACAAGGTGATGGCCTTCATCAAGGGCGACGTGGAATATGCCGTCGGGAATCTCGACAACATCCCGGGCGGCGAGGTCGCCAGCCTCGGATCGGCCCTCATGCTCCGATTGCAGATCGCGCAGTACGAATACGACAACGCCGAGGTCATCGCCTGCGCCAAGGCGATCAAGGAGCTCGGATACGACCTCTACGGCGACTTCCGCAAGCTATTCCTCGACGAAGGCATCAACGACCCCTCGAACAAGGAGGTGATCTTCAAGGTCAACTACGCCGAGGACCTGCGATCGAGCTACATGACCCAGCTGTGGTACAACTGGTTCTCGTTCAACACGACGCTCGAAATGGTCAACAGCTTCTTCACGGCCAACGGACTGCCCGTCAAGCCGCTCGAAGCCGACAACGGCGCCTCGATCCCGGCCGATCCGACCTACGACAAGGACTATCCCTTCGAGAACCGCGACCCGCGCCTGAAACTCTCGGTGCTCTGCCCCGGCGACGAATACCGCTGCGACGGCACCTCCCGCTATCAGGTCCACTGGCAGCCCGCCAACTGGGACAACAAGACCGGCTTCGCAGCCAAAAAGGGCGCCAACGAGACGCTCGGGAACCTCAACAACGACGGCGGCGACAAGATCCTGATGCGCTACGGCGAAGTGCTGCTGGCGTGGGCCGAGGCCGAGAACGAGGAGAACGGCCCCAAGGGCGCCTACGAGATGATCGACCGGCTGCGCCGCCGCGTGGGGATGGTCACCCTCACCGAATCGCTGCCCAACCTCACGAAGGAGACCATGCGGGCGCTGATCCGCAACGAACGCCGCGTGGAGCTTTTCCACGAGGGCCAGCGCTGGCACGACATCCGCCGCTGGAAGATCGCCGAGAAGGTGATGACCGACGCCCACGGCCTCGACGTATCGAAATTGCAGTACTACCCTTCGAGCGGCGCCACGTCGCCCTACTGGCAGTACGAGGAGATCGTCATCGACAAGCGTTCGTTCAACAAGGACCGCGACTATCTGTGGCCGATTCCGCTCAAAGAGCTGAACGCCAATCCGCTGATCCGCGACGACCAGAACCCCGGTTATTAACCCCCAATGCCACTGACAATGAAACGTTTCACCGCATATCTGATTCCCGCAGCCGCCGTTCTGGCCGCGCTGCTGAGCCTGTCGTGCGAACAGCAGATCGACTACGTCGATGCGACGTGGGCGAGCCCCGTCTCCCCGGCCGAAGGCTCGACCCTGAAGATCGACTTCTTCAAACCCGACGACAAGCAGGTCTTCACCTGGGAGGCACGTCCGGGAGCCACCTACAAGATCGCCTTCGACGTGGACATGCACTTCGAGAACGCCTGCGTCTACGACATGGGGCAAAAGGATTCGCTCGTGCTGACCAATTCGGAGATGCTCGACATGCTGCGCACCGTCTGGCCCGACTTCTCAGGCGTCAAGCGCTTCTTCTGGCGCGTCGAGCAGACGCGCGGCCACGAGGTGCGCACGTCGTGGCGCTATTTCAGCGCCATCCCGCTGGTCGAGAGCTTCACCGACGCCCGCGACGGCGAGGTCTACGGAGCCTGCCAGTTCATCCTCAACGACGGTTCGCTGATGACCATCATGTCCGAGAACCTGCGCGCCACGGTCTATGCCGACGGCGAACCGCTGCCCGTCGATGCCAAGGCGGCCGCGGGCGGCGGCTATTGCAACGACCCGCTCTACGTGCAGAAGGTCGGCCGCTACTACTCGTGGGCCGCCGCCACGCGCCTGACGTGGGACGAGGCCAAAGCCGCCTACGAAGCGGGCCAAACGGTGCAGGGCGTCTGCCCCGAGGGGTGGCACCTGCCCTCGATGGACGAATTCAACGCCCTGCGCGAATACCTCGGGGCAGACGGTGCCAACTCCGTGAAAGACCCCTCCTACTGGCCGACAACCGCCGGCATCACGAACAGCGCCAAGATGAACGTCGCGGTATCGGGATTCTACTGGCACGAGGGGCTGACGTTCCTCACCGACCCGACCTTCACGGCGCGGTTCTGGACATCGACGCCCCGTCTGCGAGGCATGCAGTTCGCCTACGGCGACAGCGCCTCGGCCGACGATCCCACGAAGGCCGTCCTGCTCTCGATCTACGACGACGCCTCGACGCTGAACATGCAGTCGTACAGCATCGTACCGTCGGTCGAGAACCACATGTACCCCATCCGCTGCGTGATGGACCCGATGTAAACCCAAACTGCGAAAAAGTCATGAAAATGCACCTGATCATATTCGCCGCGCTGCTGGGCGCCTGCCAGCTCGCGGCCTGCAAGGAGGACGAACCCCGCACCCCGCAAAACGGTCCGGAGGAGGCCGCCTATCCCCACCGCTACTACATCGACCCCGAAAACGGGTCCTACTACAACACCGGACACTCCCCCTCACAGGCGTGGGAGAGCATCGACCGCATCCTGGAGCGTTCGTGGAAGGCCGGCGACACGATCCTCATCAAGCGCGGCACGGTCTACAACGGATCGCTCACGCTGCGCGGCAGCGGCTCGGCCGAGGCGCCGATCGTGCTGGGTTCCTACGGGGACGAGAGCCTGCCCCTGCCCGAGATCGCGGGCGGCGGAAACTACGAAGCCATCCTGATCCGCAACGTCCAGTACTGGGAGTTGCAGGACCTGCGGATCACCAACAAGGGCGAAGCCCCGCGGCCCAAGATCGCCGGCATCCGCATCGAGGCCGACAACATCGAGGGCGGCGTGATGAACCACATCCACATCCGCCGCTGCGAGATCGCCGATGTCTACGGCACGAAGACCCACCACAACGAAGGCGGCGGCTCGGGCATCTTCTACTACAACGTCATCGGGGGTTCGAACCCATCGTCGTTCCACGACCTGGTGGTCGAGGACTGCCGGCTGACCGACTGCCAGCGCGACGGACTGACGGGCTATCTCTCGACGGGCGACCGCTCGCTGCGCAAGGCCAACACGGGCTTCGTGTTCCGCCGGAACGTCTTCGAGGGCATCCCCGGCGACCAGATCATCGTCAACGGCTGCGACGACGCCCTCGTGGAGTATAACGTCGTGCGCAACTGCGCGCCGGGCGATTTCGCCGACGAGAGCGTCCCCAACCGCATGGAGGCCGCCGCAGCCCTGTGGTGCATCCACAGCGACGGCACGATCTTCCGCTACAACACCGTGCAGGACCACAAGGCCACGTGGGACGGACAGGCGTTCGACGTTGATCAGAACTGCCGCAACACGCTCTTCGAGTACAACATCTCCTACAACAACACGGGCGGCTGGCTGATGCTCTGCCCGAGCGACGTGGCGTTCGACCGCAATTTCGTCTCGCAGGAGAGCACGGTGGTGCGCTACAACGTCAGCATCAACGACGGCACGCGCGACTACGTGAAGGGCAACGGCCAGACCCTTTCATCGACGATCGACGTGGTGGGGCGCGTGGGCGGATGCCATTTCTACAACAACACCATCATCAAGACCCGTTCCGCCGCGACGCACGCCGACAACACGGCCGTCACGTTCGACAGCTACACCAACATCGAAGGGTCGCTGGTCTTCACCAACAACATCTTCTACAACACCACCGGCACGGCCAATCCCTTCGTCAAGGTCGGCACGGGCGAGTTCATCGACGACCGGGGGCTGATCCTGCGCAACAACTGCATCTGCGGCTACCGGGAGGGAACCATCCCCGGCACGGGCGACCACAACGTCGGGACGATCCTCGCCGACCCGAAATTCGTCCGCCTCGTGGAGGAGTTCACCGCCAATAACGACCTGATCGACAAGGAGCAGATCCTCGCCGGACTGCAACTGGCCGCGGGGTCGCCCTGCATCGGTGCGGGCGCCGGAATCGCCGACGAACCGGTATTCCCGCTCACGACCGACTTCTGGGGCGAGCGCATCGGCAACGCACGCAACATCGGGGCGTATAACCATTAAAACCAAAGGCCATGAACAACATCATCCGAAATACCGCTCTGGCAGCCCTGTTCGCCGCTCCCCTGTGGATCGGCAGCTGCAACAAGGAAAACGATTTCTACGAGGTGGGGCGCCAGCCGGTGACGCTGACCCGCCCGGCGATCGACACGGTCATCGTCCTCGATCACGAACATCCCGACTCGCTCTACACCTTCGCATGGCGTTCGCGCCGCCATTTCATCGACTACAAACTGCGCTTCGGTCTGGACGAGCGATTCACGACCTCCTGCGAACAGAATCCCGGCGTGAGTGACTCGTGGCGGATGTCCACGTTGCAACTCGATTCGGTGCTGAGCTCCATGAACGTCGCCGTCGGCGCCACGGTGAAGCTCTACTGGACGGTCGAAGTAGTCGATCCCGAGGTCGGCTGGTGCGACGAGGTGCGGCGGTTGACCGTCACGCGCTGCGAACTCCCGACGAGGCTGATCCTGCTTCAGAGCCCCGCAAGCGAGGCGAAGATCGTCCTCGACAAGAAGAGCCCCGAAGCCGGGGTCGCCTTCGAATGGGAGTGCCCCTCGACCGTTCCCGACTACACGTTGCATGTCGGTCTCGACGCCGGACTTTCCGGCGAAGGGACGATGACCGTGGCCTGCCGGTCGGAGACCTCGCACGCCTTCACCATGCAGGAGCTGGACGACTGGCTGGCGGCGCAGGGGATCGAACGGAACGCCGAAACCGCGATCTACTGGCAGGTGACGGGCACGGGCGATCTGAACAACCCGATCGAGAACAGCGCCGTGCGCACGGCGACCGTCCGGCGCTTCACGAAAGACCCGGCGGCGCTGACGCTCGCGGAGCCCACGGCCGACGCCGAACTGCTGCTCGACGCGGAGAAGGCCGACGAAGCGGTGAAATTCGCGTGGTCGTGCGACACGACGGGGATCACGTACACCCTGCGGCTCCACGACGCCGAATTCGACAAGAGCGCGACCTTCAACACGGGCGAAACGGCCTCCTACGAGATTTCGCAGGGCGATCTGGACCTGCTGCTGGAACAGACTTTCGGCATGGTCGCCTCGCAGAAGAAGAAATTCACGTGGAGCGTGACGCCGAGCGACGCGGAGTTCGCCGCGGCCGACGAAACCGAACGCATCGTCTACATCCGGCGGTTCGAAGCCGTGACCGCCGCCGATCCGATCACTCTCACCGCAGGCCCGGCCGACGGAACGGACTACGCCCTCGACTATGCCCGCAAGGACGAGACGCTGAACACGGCGGCATGGACCTGCAACGCCCGCGGAGTCACCTATGCGCTCGAATACAGCCTCAATGCCGACATGAGCGCGTCGAAAACCCGGCCCCTGACGGCCGAGAAATCCGCCGCGCTGACCCACTCGCTGCTCGACGACATGCTCTCCGACCTGGGAGGCGCCTACCTCACCCGCACGGTCTACTGGCGCGTGACCTCGACGGTCAGTATCAAGACCGCGCCGTCCGAGACCCGGAGCCTGCGGCTGACGGGCATGCTGCGCCCCTACACCGACCTGCGCGACCCGGCCAGCCCGGAGACCTATGCGGTGGTGAAGATCGGCGAAGACATCTGGATGGCCGAGAACCTCCGGGCCCTGTCGTACAGCGACGGAACGGCATTCACGGCCGTCGATGTGATCTACGGGAAACCCGCGGCCAAGACCTTCGCCAACGACCTGATCGGCGATGCGAAAGTGCGCGGCGTCTATTACAGCTGGCCGACGGCCCTGCGGACCTACGAAGAGGCCACCGAGGCCGAAGACACCCGCATGCAGGGCGTCTGCCCCGAGGGATGGCACGTCTCCACCATGCAGGAGTGGAAAGCCGTGCGGACCGCCGCGGATTACAGCGCCGCGCGGGTCAAGTCGGCGCAGTACTGGACCGGCAGCACGGGCACGAACGACACGGGGCTGAACATCGTACCGGCCGGCAAGTTCTGGCACGGCAACGTCCCCTCGCCGGACAATGCCGACGACAAGGCCAGCTTCTGGACGACGACCAAGACCGACGCCACGACGGCCCAGATGTTCGAGGTGTTCGGCTGGAGCAACGAGATCGTTCCCTGGAATTTCAATTCGCGCCCGTGGAGCGAGGGCGACGGCACGGCTTCGATGCTGGTGAACGTACGCTGCGTCCGCGACCGCGACTAAACCGAAGAATCCGGGCGGAGCATTCCGCCCGGATTTTACAAGACCGTCCGATGAAACGCACTCTATTTTACATATGGCTGCTTTCCGGCCTGCTCACCGCCGCCAACTGCTGCGCCCGGCCCGTCGTCGGGTTCATCACGAACGGCGAGGGATGCAACATCGACTGGCGGAAGGTGCTGCCGGAATACGACGTGGCGGACGCCGGAGACAAGAATTTCCTGCTCTCGCAACAGTTGTGGAACCTCGACGAACGGCTGCTGAACCGCCGTCCGGAGATCTGCGCGGTCTATTCGGGACTGCCCGAAATCCTGCTCGGGCAACCGATGCCGCGCACGCTGGAAGCCTACCGGGCGATCTGCGAACGGGTCGATGCGGCGGGAGTCCGGCCGGTGATCCTGCTGACGCTCCCGGCATCCGGCGAACATCCCGGTCTGAACGACCGTATCGCCCGGCTCAACGAAGCGCTGAAAGGCTTCGCCGCAAGCCGGGGCTACGCCTGTTTCGACCCCTCGGCAGGTCTGACCGACGGGACTTGCCTCTCTGCGGAGTACACCGCCGACGGAGTGATGCTCGACAAAGCCGGGCTCGCCCGGTTCGCGGCCAATGTCCGACAATTCCTCGGCGGGATGCTCCCGGACGGAGAATCCCTTCCGGCCTCCGTCCGGTCGAACCTGGCCGGCGAGGTTATCCGGCGCATCCTGTCCGAATCGCCCGCAAAGGTGCGGATCGTCCTGCTCGGAGATTCGCTGACGGCCAACGGCAGGGACTGGAATCCCCGGCTCGGGCGGAACGACATCCGGAACGCCGGGCAGGGCGGCTATCTGACCGGGCAAATGCTGTGGATGCTGGACACCTGCGTGATCGCAGCCCGTCCCGAAATCTGCTTCGTACTGGCGGGCATCAACGACCTCTTCAACGACATCCCGCCCGCGACCGTCTTCGCCAACCAGCGGCGGATCGTCACCCGTCTGATCGCGGGCGGCGTCCGGCCCGTCGTCCAGTCGGTGCTCTTCGTCCACGGCAACCCCGCGCTGAACGCACGGATCGGCGAACTCAACACCCGGCTCCGGGAGTGGTGTGCGGAGAACGGGATCGACTGGCTCGACCTGAACCCGGACCTCGCGGACGCCGACGGGCTGAAACGCGAATACACCACCGACGGCACCCACCTCACGGAACAAGGCTATGCGATCTGGTCCGGGCGGCTGCGGCGCTATCTCGACAACCGAAACACGAACCTATAAAACCCGAACGAACATGAAAAAACTGTTTTTCCTGCTGTGCGCCTGCTCGCTGTCGGGCGCGGCGCTCGGAATCGGCCCCGAGGCGAATATCGTCCCCCGTCCCGCATCGGTCGTTCCCGGCGAAGGGACCTTCACCCTAACCGCCTCGACCGTGATCGGCACGGGCCGCGACGCCCGGCTGCGGAACGTCGCCGAATTCTTCGCCGAAGCCGTCGAACCGGTGCTCGGAGGCCGCATGAAAAGCGCCGCCGGAGGTGCCGTCAACCTGACGACAGACGATACGCTGGCCGCCGAAGCGTATGTGCTCGAAATTACGCCGTCGGGCGTCACGGTCCGCGGAGGCACGGCGCAGGGCGTATTCTACGGCCTGCAAAGCCTGCGTCAGCTCGTCGTGAACGGCTGCGGGGTCCTGCCCGCCGTGACGGTGAAAGACCGTCCGTTCTTCGGGCACCGCGGAGGCATGCTCGACTCCGGCCGCTATTTCTGGACCCCGGACCAAGTCAAAGAATTCATCGACATCCTCGCCCTGCACAAGATGAACCGTTTCCACTGGCACCTGACCGAAGATCAGGGCTGGCGCATCGAAACCAAGAAATACCCCGAG
>ENA-UEYI01001778-UEYI01001778.1-human-gut-metagenome-genome-assembly--contig:-NODE-1778-length-16914-cov-6.404288_pt1 | contig 16914 bp, 16 predicted proteins | sample MGYA00242900_ERZ507916 | MGnify/ENA primary metagenome ERZ507916 (study PRJEB26167, sample SAMN06115521) | human gut metagenome | host: Homo sapiens | place: China:Chongqing | collected 2015-09-02...
TTCGGCGTGCGCATCGAGGACGTGATGCATCTGACGGCTGACGGGGCCGAAATTCTCACCCGGAGCCCGAAAAATCTCATCATTCTGTAAATACCCGCTTGTCAAACCACGCAAAATCGTGTAAACTATATAAGATTTTTGATTCTGATTATTCTTGAGGAGGATTCCTATATGATTACTGCAGGCGATTTCCGCAACGGCGTTACTTTCGAAATGGACGGCCAGGTCATGCAGGTCGTCGAGTTCCAGCACGTCAAGCCCGGCAAGGGCGCGGCCTTCGTGCGCACCAAGATGAAAAACGTCATCACCGGCGCCGTGACCGAGACGTCCTTCAACCCCACCGCCAAGTTTGAGAGCGCCACCATCGACCGCAAGACGATGGAGTACAGCTACAACGACGGCAATCTTTACTACTTCATGGATCCCGAGACCTACGAGCTCATCCCCATCGACGAGAGCGCCCTCGGCAGCAACTTCCGCTTCGTGAAGGAGAACATGGAGTGCGTCATCAGCTCCTACAAGGGCAAGGTGTTCCAGGTCGAGCCGCCCACGTTCGTCGAGCTCGAAGTGACCGACACTGATCCGGGCTTCGCCGGCAACACGGCCACCAACGCCACCAAGCCCGCCACCCTTGAGACCGGCGCTGAGATCAAGGTGCCGCTGTTCATCAACCCGGGCGACCGCATCCGCGTCGACACCCGCGTGGGCGAGTACCTCGAGCGCGCGAAGGGCTGAGAAGCAACAAGACAGGAAAAAGACGCTGCCGCGGCAGCGTCTTTTTTGTTCGTAAATGTGGGCGGCGCACGGTGTATGGGCGGCAGCGCTGGGGAGAACCGCAGCCTTTCCACCTCATCCGGCAAGCAGAGCTTGCCACCTTCTCCTCGGGGAGAAGGCATCGCCTTGCGGCGATGCAAAGATCTCATCCGAGGTGGGCCTTGCCCCCTCGTGCTCCCCTGCGGCTCAAATACCTTTGAAATGATGCATCATTTTCTCCGCAGGGAGAAAGCTTGAAAAGAATCGGCGCGCCGGCTCTTACGGGTCGGCGTGCCGGTCATCTTTCGTTTCGCAGGCGTTCGTCTGCGTTATTCGGCGCTTTCCGCGGCCGGAGCTGCCTCCGGGGCCTCGGCCTGTGCGGCAGCAGCGGCGTTGGCCGCATTGATGCCATGATCCAGATCCTTGATGAAGCAGCGGCGGCGCTTGTGCTGCTCTTTCTCGAGCCGCTTCCATTGCGCAAGGATGTGGTCGTTGAGCTCGAGCATGGGCCCGGTCTCGGCAAACTGCACACCGTGGCGGTTGCAGCTCTGGCAGACATGATCCATCATGACGGCGTTGATGCCCTCAGTCTGCAGATCGGGCCGCACAGCCGTGAGCAGCATGATGAGCGTGTCGCCATGGTGCAGATCGTTGAGCACCTCCGCCCAGCCGAATGGGAACAGGCGGCCGTCGGAGTGCTTGAGCGCGGGTGAGGGGTCGAGCGTCGTGACGCCGAAGGCGACGAGCTTGTCCTGCTCATCGAGCACAAAGCAGACAAAGTCCGGATCCACGAGCGGGATGAACTTGTTGGCGTAGCGCTCGATCTGCTCATCCGAGAGCTCCACGACGCCGTAGAGCGGCGCGTAGGCCGCGTTGACCAGTTCAAAGACCTGGCGGACAAACGGGCCGTACTCGCTCTTATGGTGCAGTGTGGCCACGTGCAGATGCTTGCGCTTGAGGATGAACTCCGAGAGCTTGTGCAGGCGCTCAGCCTCTGCGCTGCCCGGCGCAGGCACCGAGATGCGGTACTCGATCCAGTCGACATCCTTGCGGTAGCCAAGGCGGGTCAGGTGCTCGGGATAATAGGGCGCATTGTAGTTTGTGATGAACAGGCTCCGGCGGTCGAAGCCCTCGACGAGCATACCCTCACGGTCCATATCCGTGAAGCCGAGCGGGCCGTGCACCTGGTCGCACCCCTTCTGGCGCGCCCAGCGCTCGACCGTGCCGAACAGCGCCGCCGAGACCTCGGAATCGTCCACGAAGTCCACCTGGCTGAAGCGCATGCGGTGCGTGCCGAACTTGTCGTTGGCCTTGTGGCTGAGGATCGCGCCGATGCGGCCGACGATCTCCCCGTCGCGCCAGGCCAGCCAGCAGCGCGCCTCGCAGTAGTCGAACGCAGGGTTCTTGCCCGGCGTCCAGTCGGAGAGGTCATCCCCGTAGAACGAGGGAATGTAGTTCGGGTTATCGGCATAGAGCCGGTTGGGATACTGCATAAACTGGCGCAGCTCGTGTTTGGTCGTGACCTCAGTCACGACGACCGGGCTGTGCTTTTCAAACTTCTGCATGAGAATATTCTCCTTACGAAAGCAATAACCAATATGTTCTCTGGTCTGGCGATAGTATAGCGCGCCTTTCGCCGGATTTCAACCTCTGCGTGTGTGGTTATTCACCCAATCAACGCCGTTCGACACGAAAAATCCCCCGGAGCGGACGCTCCGGGGGACCGTTTTTTCCTGTTTCTGCTTACAGGAGCTCGGGATACCATTTATCGATCGCGTCAACGATCGCGGCAGCCTTGCCTTCCTTGCAGATCTCCAAAATGTCGGATGCGAGGCCGAGGCCCCAGTGGATGAATGCGTTTGCGTTCATGCTACTTTACCCCTTTCTTGATGTTCCGCCGCCGCACACACACTTCGGCGCCGGATGGTTGGTGGCAATACCGGTTACAGGTTTATTTTACCGGTTTTGCACGGGATGTCAAGCGGACAAACATCGCCAAATGCGCAATTTCCCTGCCGCTTTCTTAGCGCGTTCCTGACAGATTTCCGATGCTTTTCCCGCCGGGCGGCTTGCACTGCGCGCCGGAATCGGCTATAATGAGCGTTGCGCCGTGGTTCTGTTGAACAGGCGCGACCATCGCGAGGGGGGAAAAGCACATGCAATGCCGCGAATGCCACGCGGAGCTGCCGCAGGGCGCACGCCGCTGCCCGCAGTGCGGACGGCCGGTCCTGCACGAAAAAATCTGGCGGAACAAGCGCCTGCGCGCGCTGCTCATCGGCATCGCCATCGTGCTCGTCGCCGTAGGCGCGGGGTTTGCCGTCGTCGCCTCGCAGGACGCCGCCGTCAACAACCGCGTCAAGGACGCGATCTGCAGCTTCCAGTTTGACACCGCCGAGACGCTGCGGCGCGACGTCAAGCTCTTTCCCGCCGGGGACAACGACCTGCGCACGGAGATCATCCGCACCGGCCGGCTCTATCAGGCCGGGCAATACACGCAGACACTCATGTATATTGACGACCTGCACGAAAAATACACCGACGCCGAGCTGGCAACCTACAGCGGCGTGCTCGACGCCATGGAGGCCAAGAGTCTGCCGCAGATCTACACCGCGGCCGCCAACGCCTACAGCGCGCAGGACTACCAGAGCGCGCTGGCCGAATATACCGTGCTCGCCGCGCGCAATTATTCCGACAGCGACAAGCGCCTGTTTCTCACCAACGCCCACCTGTGCGACAGCCTGGGCCAGCTTGCGCTCACATCCGGCATGACCAATGCGCAGGCCGCTCAGAAGCTCATGGAGCTTATCGGCTTTTCCGACACCAATCAGGTCATCATGCGCGACGACAGCTACGCGCAGGCGTTCCTGACCGGCAGCTGGAGCAGCGATGCGGGTGAGCTGACCGTAACGGACGACGGCACCGTGACGTGTTCCCTGCCCGGTCTGAGCGGGAAGGAATGCACCCTGCGCGACGACACCATCTGCGCCGGCACGGGCGACGATGCCGTGGCATTTTACCGCTTTTCCGTGCTCAGCGACCGTATGATGATCGCCGACGCCGTGGGCGACGGCCGCGCCTACACGATGTTCCGGCAATAAACAAACGAAGTGCTCTGCCCCGCAGCGTCCATGGACGCTGCGGGGCACTTTTTTGCCGATCCTGAACAGACAGTTGGTAGTTGTTACTTGCTATTTATATTTTTTATACGTATAATAAAGGTGGTTGTATCTAACTTGCAGACCAACAACAAATGGGAGGAGAAAGAACATGAAAAAGCGCATCATCAGCCTGCTGCTGTGCCTGGTGCTGATCGTGTCGCTCGTGCCGGCCGCTGCCGCGGCGGACATGGGAGACACCAGGACCGTCGCGGTACGCTACGCTTCCGGTCACGGCGAAAATGACCACGACTACGAAGCGACCTTTACCTACAGCGACGAGCTGTTTACCAAGAGCGGGTACACATACCGCCAGGACCTCGCGGAGATGTCCCTGGGGCTCGCCTTCGCGGCGTTTTCCAGCAAGGACTCTCAGTATTCGGACAACTACGCCACCGGCAACCGCAACTTTGTGTCCATGGCCGAGCAGTGCGGCTTTGAAAACATCCAGTCGAACAAATGGATGTTCCAGCCCGCCGAGACCGACTCCATCGGCATCAACTGCGCCAGCAAGACCATCCGCGACAACGGCGGCAGCTACACGCTCATCGCCGTCGGTGTGCGCGGCAACAACTACCACGCCGAGTGGGGCGGCAACGCCCGGCTCGACGCCACGGGCGAGCACAAGGGCTTTGCCCTCGGCCGTGACCAGGCGCTCGACTACCTGCGCAGCTACATCGCCGACACCGGCATCTCCGGCCGGGTGAAGATCTGGATCGCCGGCTACAGCCGCGGCGCGGCTGTGTCCAACATGGTCGGCGGCGCGCTCGACAATGGCTACAGCCTCGGTGAGGGCGTCAGCCTCAGCCCGCACGACCTGTACTGCTATTGCTATGAGACGCCCATGGGCACGACGAAAAATCAGGTGCAGGGCCGCCTGTATGACAACATCCAGAATCTCGTCAACGCCAACGACCTCGTGACCTACGTCGCGTTCGACAACTGGGACTTCGCCCGCTACGGTGTCGACCACGTCGTGCCGACCAAGGGCGACGACAACTACCTCAACTACAAGGCCAAAATGCTGCGCGAGTTCTACCAGATCCCGAACAACGGCGGCAACATCTACTGGCCCGACCACTTCCAGGCCTGGGGCATCGACCCGAAGGACATCACGAGCGGCGATCTGGGCAAGATCTTCAAGGTCAACATGACGCAGAAGGAATTCTACGCCGATCTCAGCGAAGCGATCACGACGTGTCTCGTGTCCTCGCGCGCCGACTACGCGGAGAATATGCAGGACTTCCTCATCGCCCTGCTCGGGGATATCTTCGGCAAGGCGGACCGTGACACCTCCGCCGTGGCCATGACGTTTGCCAAGAAGCTGCAGGACAACTGGCAGAAGATCTTCTACTCGTTGACCATCCCCGGCATGATCAAAAACGGCACCGCCGTCCGGCTCATCACCGGCTACCTCGTGGAGGCGCTGCAGGAAAACGGCATCGTGACCTATGACCTGGAGGGCATTGAGGCCGCCGTGGCCATGCTCGTGCCGCGCCTGTCCAAGATGGCGCTCAAGTACCCCGGCACGACGATGACCCTGCTGGCAAACCTCGTCGTAATCATGAGCGCGCACTTCGGTGAAAGCTGCCTCGCCTGGATGCGCAGCCTGCCGGACGACTACATGACCAGCAAGCAGACCGTGAGCTATGCGGGCCTGTTTGACGACGTGGGCGCAGACGCCTGGTATGCATCCAGCGTAGACTATGTCAAGTATGGCCGGCTCATGTACGGCACCGGCAATAACCTGTTCCAGCCCGACGCGCAGATGACCCGCGCCATGTTCGCGCAGGTGCTCTATGCACTCGAGGGCAGCCCGTCCGTGCGCGGTCTGAGCTGCCCGTTTACCGATGCGGGCGGCAGCTGGTACACCGACGCCGTCATCTGGGCGTACCACGCGGGTGTGGTCGCGGGCGTGTCCGCGACGCAGTTTGCGCCGAACGAAGCGCTGACCCGCGAGCAGATGGTGACCATGCTCTACGGCTACGCCGGCCGCGATGAGCAGCTCTACGGCTCCGACGGCGCACTTGCAAGCTATCAGGATCAGGCGAGCGTGTCCGACTGGGCGCGTGAGGCCATGGCCTGGGCCGTGAGCACCGGCGTGATCACCGGCACGTCCACCACCACCCTCGCGCCGCAGAAGATCGGCACGCGCGCCGAAGTCGCAACCGTGCTGATGCAGTTTTGTGAGCAGTGATATCAGCGCAGCGCCCGGACTTCCTGAGAAGTCCGGGCGCTTTTTCATGCGTGCAAAGCCCGCCCCCGGCGAATGCCGGGGGCGGGCTGTTTTTGTATGCGGTTTACTGGTCGGCGGCTGCGGCTTTCGCGCTGCGGCAGTTGGCGCGCAGCACCGGCATGAGTGCCGTGAGCGCAATGTCCAGCTTGCGGGAATAGTCCCCTTCCATGCCGTTATTGATCCAGTCGATGAGCATGCCGAACATCATGTCCGTGTACATGCGGATGATCGCCTCAAGGTCCTCAGGCATGATGTCCATGTTCTGCGCATAGCGCGTGATGACCTGACGGGCATAGTAATCGCTCGTCTCCCACGTGAAGCGCTCAAGCTCTTCCTTGCCGTAGCCGTGGTAGATGTTCAGGATGGCCTGCCGGTCGTTCGAGAGGTTCGCCGCCAGCGTCAGAAAACCCTCACGCACGGTCTCGAAATTGCCGTTCGTGTCCAGAAAGTGCTGCACGCGCAGCTCAAACACATACTGCGTGAGCACATAAATATCCGTGAAATAATAGTAGAATGTCTTGCGGCTGCAGCCCACGGCGTCCGTGATCATCTTGACCGTGATGCGGTCGATCGTATAGTCGTTGAGCAGGCGCATATACGCATCCGCGAGCGCCGTGCGCGTCCGGTTCTGCTTCATGAAGTGTGCCTCCGTTCCTGCGGCCGGGTAAATGCCGGCGCTGTTTTTCTAGCCCTATAGTAACCCACCTGTCACCATAATTCATTGGCCATTATCAAGTTTGTGTAACGTTTTTGCACACTTAGCGAAACGATTCTACCCGTTTGTCCGGATTTTTTCAGGAATCCAGCTCGCCCTGCAGCTGGCAGGTGCGCATAATGATGGCGGCGAGCTGTGCGCGGCTGGCGCCGTCGTTCGGGCTCAGCTCCCAGCTGCTCGTGCCGTAGAGCAGGCCCATGGAGACGGCCCACGTCGTGGCGGAAAACGCCCACTCGGGCACGGTGTTCCAGTCCTCGTAGCCGCCGATGGGCCGCGGGCGGACGCCCTTTTCCGGGCCGAAGACGCGGTAGAGCATCGTGACGAGCTGCGCGCGCGTGAGGCGCGCGTCGGGCGCAAAGTGCGTGTCATCCACGCCGACAGAGACCTCGTTGGCATAGGCCCAGCGCACGGCGTCGGCGTACCAGGCATCGGCCGTGACATCTTCAAATGAGAGCTCCGGCAGCTCGGACACATCCGGCTCGCCGGCCATGCGGTAGAGCATCGACACGAGCATGGCGCGCGTCGTCTCCCCCGCCGGGTCAAACAGATCGTTGCCGATACCGCTCATGAGACCGAAGAGCACACAGTAATCAATGCCCGCGTGCGACCAGTCATCCGCTGCCGGCATGTCGTCAAACACGCCGCCGGCACAGTACTTATCGCCGATGCAGGGATCCGGGATCTTGGCCGTCTCCGTCTTGCCGCAGATGGAGCAGGTGCGCTCCATGTTCACGACACCGTCGTCCGTCTCGATGGCCGTCCAGGCGCTCCAGCGGTGGACGGGATAATAATACTGCACCGCCTCCGTGACGCGCTCGCTGCCCTTGAAGTAGTGCACGGTGCTGCCGTTGGTGAGCGTCATGGTATAGATCGTCTTGACCGCCGGGTCGAGCACACGGTACTCCGTGGCCGAGACCTGACCGATGATCATGACATAGTGGCCGTTGGCCGAGTAGCCGTTGAGGTGGATGATCGGCGGGCTGTAGCTGCCCTCGCCGCCGACGTAGCGCGCGATGGCCTCGGCAAGCGAGGTCTTGCTGTACGTCGCGCCGCTGAAGGCAACATCCTCCGGCGTCGTGGCAAAGGGCGTGCCGTAGTGGCCGCCGCTGCGCCAGTAATCGCCGAGCGCGCCGGGCGTGGCGTCGATGCCGAGGTACGACAGCGCCATGGAGATGCACGCCGTGAAGCACTCGTGGTTGGCATAGCCCACATAGCTACCCCAATACTCGGGGCAGAACAGATCGGTATAGGCCGGCACCTGGCAGATATAGCGGACCGTGCCCGTCTTCACGCCGGAATTCTGCGTATACTCCACGCCTGCATACGGCGCGGCATCCACCCGGCTGGCCGCCGCGGCGCCCATCGTCAGACAGGGCAGCAGCCCCGCCAGCAGGCACAGCGTCAGCGCCAGGCTGAGGATTCGTTTCTTCATAGATGACTCCTTTGGTTCCGGATTTTTGCTGGGTGTTGACATAACGTACACACACATTTGCATATCTTACACCTTCTGTTACGAAATTGCAACCTTTTTTGCTATCTCTGCCAGCATTTGTGGGGCACGGCAGCCGGACGGGGGCCGGTTTTGGCGCGAAAAGTGGGGATACAGAGATCTCGACAGGATTCGCAAAAATCGTTATGTAAACCGGCGCAAGCAAAATATGGTCGTGCGCACGCGGACGTGCGCGGACGGTGCGGAACATTTTCCGTGACGTGCATAATATTTCTATTGACAGATATGCAAATGCATAATAAAATGGAAATAGAAGGGGCCGCTTCCGACGCCGCGCGGCCGCAGGCTGCCGATTTCCCATGCGAAGCCGGGCGAATGCGCCGCTTCGATGGCCAAATCTGCTCTTTGAGCGGCAAAAACGCCGCCGAAACGGCGCGAACGCGGCGTTATGTAAACTACAAGGAGGTGAGGGGCCGTCGGAATGGAACGGCAAATTTCTTTTGCGTCCGGCTGCGGCCCGGGGCATGGCATGGATTGAACTGCACCAGGCACTGCCGCAGCACCGCAAACTGCTGGCGCTGCGCGACGCGCTGCGGCTGCGCACGCCGGCAGCGCTCGGGCACATGTGCCTGCTGTGGCTGTGGGCGCTGGACAACGCGCCGGACGGCGACCTGTCCGCCCTGCCGCCGCGGCAGCTGGCAGAGATCTGCCAGTTCAACGCGCGCCGGGCGGGCGAGCTGGCCACGGCGCTGCGCACGTCCGGGTTCGTAGACGCGGACGGGCGGCTGCACGACTGGGGCGACTACACCGGCCGCCTGATCGACCAGCGGGCGGCAAACCGCGAGCGGCAGCGGCGACGGCGCGCACGGCTGCGGGCAGCGGCCATGAAAGAAAGCAAGGAGGATGGTACATGAAAAAGCAGACGAACACCGATCTGCGCCGGAAGCTGCGGGAGCAGCGCGCGGCGTATGAGGAGCTGCTGGGGCTGTCGGGCGCGATTCTGGCAGCGCTGTGCGTGCGCTGCGGCGACGGCGAGACGCTGCGGCTGCCGAAGCAGGCCGTGCACGACGCGCTGGAGACCTACGAATTCGCAGCGGCGGCCGACGGCGAGGACTACGTGCTCTCGTACCGGGAGCGCGCGACATGATCGACCTCGAGGACGAGAAGGAGCGCATCCTCGAACAGCTGGCGGCCATGGTGGCCGACGCGTCCGTGAAGCCGGAGCTGCGGCTCAAGGCGGCGGGCATGGTTCTCGGCCACGAGCGGAGCAAAACCGCGCCCGTGAAAGGCGACGGCGAAGCGGAGCCGGAGGTGCTGCGCTTCGAGGGCGCGCTTGAGCAGTGGAGCCGGTAAGCGAGGAGGCACGATGGCACGCAAAAACGAACCCTATATTTATCAGGTACTGCGGCGCGAGACACCGAACCCGCGGCAGCAGGCATTCTTCCGCGCGGAGGCGGCGAACGTGGCCTACGGCGGGGCGCGCGGCGGCGGCAAAAGCTGGGCCATGCGGCGCAAGCTCGTGCTGCTGGCCATGCGCTACCCGGGGTTGAACCTGCTGCTGCTGCGCCGGACGCTGCCGGAGCTGCGCGCCAACCACATCCTGCCGCTACAGCGGGAGTTGGCGGGCTACGCCGTGTGGAGCGGCGCGGAGCGCGCGTTCCGGTTTCCGAACGGGTCGCGGCTCGTGATGGGTTACTGCGACAGTGACAGCGACTGCGCCCAGTATCAGGGGCAGGAATACGAGGTGATCGGCTTCGAGGAGGCGACAAACTTTGAGTCCGACTGGCTGACGTTCATCGCGACGTGCCTGCGCACGACGCGCACGGATTTCGTACCGCGCATCTACTACACCTGCAACCCCGGCGGACCGGGCCACGCCTACATCAAGCGCCTGTTCATCGACCGCGCGTTTCACGACGGTGAGGACCCGGCGGACTACGTGTTCATCCCGGCGAAGGTCTACGACAACCAGGTGCTCATGCAGCGCGACCCCGGCTATCTCAAGCGGCTGGAGGCACTGCCGCCCGCACGGCGGCGCGCGCATCTTGAGGGTGACTGGAACGTGTACGAGGGGCAGGTGTTCGCCGAATGGCGCGACGACCCCGCGCACTACGCCGACGGGAAGTGGACGCACGTAATCGAGCCGTTCGACATTCCGGACACGTGGCGGGTGTACCGCAGCTTCGACTTCGGCTACGCAAAGCCCTTCTCCGTCGGCTGGTGGGCGGTGGACTTCGACGGGCGGCTGTACCGCATCCTCGAGCTCTACGGCTGTGTGCCCGGCGAGCCGGACACCGGCGTGCGCTGGACGCCGGAGCAGATCTTTGAGCAGATCCGCACCACGGAGGCCACGCACCCCTATCTGCGCGGCAGGGACATCCGAGGCGTGGCCGACCCCGCGATCTGGGACGCGTCGCGCGGCGACAGCATCGCCGACATCGCCGACCGGTACGGCGTGTACTTCGAGCCCGGCGACCACAAGCGCCTGCCCGGCTGGATGCAGGTGCACTACCGGCTGGCGTTCGACGCGGCAGGTCTGCCGATGCTGTACGTGTTTCGCAACTGCCGGGACACGCGGCGCACACTGCCGCTGCTGCGCTACGACGCACACGCGCCCGAGGACGTGGACACGCGGCAGGAGGACCACATCGCCGACGAGATCCGGTATCTGTGCCAGTCCGACCCCATCGCGCCGCGGCCCATGGTGCAGCGGACGCCAAAAGTATTCGACCCGCTGAGCAATGAATGATTATGTAAACATAAAAAGACTGCAATGGCAGTCTCTTTTTCTCGCAAATGTAAAAAGTTATGTAAACCATTTCGCCGGAAACGGCAGCAAAGGAGAGTCTATGACAAACGAGAAAACGAACCCCATGCCTTACCGCGCGGCGGATGCGGCGGCGATGTTTGCGGCGGCCGGTACGGCAGAGCCGCTCGGGCCGGATATGGCCGCGCCCATGATCACGCCGGACGACGTGGCGCGCGGCACGGAGCTTCTGCGCCGGTACAAGGACGGCAAGCGCGCGCTCGAGGCGCGCATCATCGCCGATGAGCAGTGGTACCGCCTGCGGCACTGGCAGTACCTGCGTGACCGCAGGCGCGAGCAGGGGGCCGACGTGGTGGAGCCGACGAGCGCATGGCTGTTCAATGCCATCGTCTCGAAGCACGCCGATGCGATGGACAGCTTCCCGGAGGCGGTGATCCTGCCGCGCAGCGAACAGGATGAACCGGACGCGAAGGCGCTGTCGGCCATCGTGCCGGCCGTGCTGGAAAAGACGCACTTTGAGCAGGTGTGGTCCGATGCGTGGTGGTACAAGCTCAAGCACGGGTGCGCGGCCTACGGCGTGTTCTGGGACAGCGCCGGAAGCAACGGCCTCGGCGACGTGGCCGTGCGCCAGCTCGACCTGCTGAATCTGTTCTGGGAGCCGGGCATCACCGACATTCAGGCCAGCCGCAACCTCTTCGTGTGCGCGCTCATGGACAATGACGACATTTCCGCCGCCTGGCCCGACGCGCGGCCCGGCAGCTGCGGCGTGGAGCTGGCGCAGTATCTGTACGACGACGCGGTGGACACGTCGAACAAGAGCATCGTCGTCGACTGGTACTACAAAAAACCGCTGCCCGGCGGCGGTACGGCGCTGCACCTGATCAAATTCACCGGGCGTGACCTGCTCTACGCGAGCGAGAACGACCCCGCCATGACCGGCGGCTTCTACCCGCACGGGCAGTACCCGGTCGTGTTTGACGTGCTCTACCCCGAGGCGGGCACGCCGTGCGGCTTCGGCATGATCGCCGTAAGCAAGGATCCGCAGCAGTACATCGACCGCCTGAGCGGCAATCTGCTGGAGATGAGCATGAAGGCCTCCACCCCGCGCTTCTGGGTCAAGAAGGGCTGCGGCGTGAACGCGCAGGAATTTCTCGACTGGTCAAAGCCGCTCGTTGAGGTCGAGGGCAGCATCGACGACGAGCGCCTGCGCCAGATCAGCCTCTACAACCTCGACGGCCAGTGGGTGAACATGCTGCAGCTGAAGATCGACGAGCTCAAGGAGACGAGCAACAGCCGCGACGTGACGCAGGGCAGCGTGTCCGGCGGCGTGACGGCGGCGAGCGCCATCGCGGCGCTGCAGGAGGCCGGCAGCAAATCCAGCCGTGACACGCTGCGCGCGAGCTACCGCGCGTTCGAGCGTGTGGTCGAGCTCGTGATCGAGCTCATCCGCGCGTACTACACCGAGACGCGGCCGTTTCGCGTGGCGGCGCCGGGCGCGCAGGGCTACGCATTCTGCACATACTCCAACGCCGGACTGCAAGCCCGGACTGTCGGCATGGACGCGGACGGCATGGCGCTGCAGCGCGCGCCGGCGTTCGACGTGTCCGTGCACGCGCAGAAGGAGAGCCCGTATGCGACCGCGTCGCAAAATGAGCTGGCGCGGCAGCTGTATCAGCTGGGGGTCTTTAACCCCGCGTTCGCGCAGCAGGCGGTGCCGATGCTGGAGATGATGCAGTTTCCGGGGCGCGACAAGGTGCTCGAGGCCGTGCGCAGCAGCATCGTGCCGCCGCAGCCGGAGACACCGGACGCGGGCGCGAATACGAACGCCGACCCGCTGCTGAAAGCGCAGGCGGAGAAAAACCGCGTCATCACTGAAAGCGCCCGCTGAGGGCAGAAGGGAGCACAGAATATGAACGAAACCAATCTTTCCGCCGCGCCGGAGCAGAGCGCTCCTGCCGCCGCACCGGAAGCGGCCGCGCCGCACGAGGCCACTGAGGAAACCGTGACCGTCGGCGCGCTGCGCGGGGCCATCGAGCGCCGGAATGCGCAGCGGGCGCGCCGCGCGGCCGAAGAAGCCGCCGTGCGCTGGTCGCGCGAGGCGGACGAGCTGACGGCGCAGTGCCCGGACTTTGATCTGGGCGCAGCGCTGAGCGATCCGCAGTTTTGCGCGCTGCTGCGCGCGGGCGTGGACGTGCGCACGGCGTGGTTTGCGCTGCACGCGCAGGCGCTGCTGGAGGCGGCGTGCGTGCGCGCGGGCCGCAGCGCCGAGCAGCGCGTGGCCGAGCACATCCGCGCCCGCGGCCTGCGCCCGGCCGAAAACGGCCTGGGCGGCGGTGGGGCCGGCATCGTGGTGCGGCCGGACGTGTCGCGCATGAGCCGCGCCGACCGCGCAGCGCTCGCCGCGCGCGCAGAGCGCGGCGAGCGCGTGAAGCTGAGCCTGTGACCCGCTTCGCGTACATCCGCCGGGACGGGCGGTGCGTGCTGCGTGTGAACGGCCACGCGGACTTCTGCCCGGGCAGAGACATCGTGTGCGCCGGGGCATCCGCGCTCGTGTGCGCGCTGGCGGGCACGCTCGATGTGCTGGACGCGCAAAACACGCAGCGGACGCTCTGCGCCGGACACGCAGCCATCGCAGCGGACGACCGGGCCGATGTGCGCGCGGCGTTTACCGTGGCCGTGACGGGCCTGCGGCAGCTCAGCGCTGCCTACCCCAGCCACGTTGCGGAGGACACCGGCCGCGTCCCCGCGCAGGAGACCGAAACACACGGCAGCGCAGCGGCCGGGCGCTGCCCCGGCGCTGTCCCCGGAAGCGGACAGCAGAGAAAAAAGGAGACATGAGTATGGAAAACATCCGCATGAACCTGCGCCTGTTTGACGCAAACACGCAGGTGACCACCCAGCAGAGCCTGACCGAGGAGATGAAGACGTTCTACTCGGACTACCTCATCGACGCGGCCGAGCCCGAGCTCGTGCACGACCAGTTCGCGCAGAAGCACCCCATCCCCGCAAACGGCGGCAAGACGATCCAGTTCCGCCGCTTTGCCCCGCTCGGTAAGGCGCTGACCGCCCTGACCGAGGGCGTGACCCCCGACGGCCAGAGTCTGAGCATGACCACCGTTGAGGCGGCTGTGCGTCAGTACGGCGGCTACATCCAGATGAGTGACCTGCTGCTGCTGACCGCCATCGACAACAACCTCACCATGGCCACGAAGCTCCTCGGCGCGCAGGCCGGCCGCACGCTCGACACGATCACCCGCGAGGTGCTTGTCGGCGGCGACAACGTGCAGTACGCCGATGAGAGCGTATCCGCCCGCTATCTGCTGCAGGGCGGCAATGCCAGCGCCGCCGACAACAACTACCTGACCGTCGACTGCATCCGCCGCGCCGTGCGCGCGCTCAAAAACGCCAACTGCCGCCGCATTGACGGTGCGTTCCCGGTCATCATTCACCCCGACGTGGCCTATGACCTCATGAACGACCCGAAGTGGCTCGCCCCGCACCAGTACGTGGACACCGAGCACATGTACGAGGGCGAGATCGGCAAGATCGAGGGCTGCCGCTTCGTCGAGAGCACGGAGGCGAAGATCTTCCACGCAGAGGATCTTGCCAGCGACAGCCGCACCCTGCTCACGAACGGCGCAGTGAGCGGCAAGACCACTTTCTCGTTCGACGGCGGCACGGTCAAGTCCGGCGCGCTCGTCGGCCGTCAGGTGCTCATCGGCAACGCATGCGTGACCGTCACGGCCAACACCGCGAACTCCATGACCGTGGACGCCGCCGTCATGGCCGAGGACAACGCCATCATCTACCCCGGTGAGGCCGGCGCGCAGGGCCGCGACGTGTACGTCACGCTCGTGCTCGGCGCCGACGGCTACGGCACGACCGAGATCACCGGCGGCGGTCTGGAGCACATCGTCAAGCAGCTCGGCTCCGCCGGCACGGGCGACCCGCTCAACCAGCGCGCCAGCGTCGGCTGGAAGGCCACGAAGGTCGCCGTGCGTCTCGACGACAGCGCTATCCGCCGCATCGAGACCTGCAGCACCTACACCGAGTAAGAAATCTACCCCGTGCCTCCCGCCCGCGCGGCGGGAGGCACCCATGCACACAAGGAGGAATATACTATGGCAACCAGAAAAAAGACCGACCGCGCCGCCGCTGAGGCCTGGCTGAGCGAACCCGTGACCGTGCGTCTGTTCCGCGACAACGGCAGCTACAAGGAGGACAAACTCGTGACCGTCAACGGCGAGACCGTGCGCATCCCGCGCGGCGAGGACGTGACCATCCCGCGCCGCTTCGCGCTCGTGCTCGCCCAGGGTGAGGCGCAGGACGCGCGCACCGGCGCACTCATCGAGCGCGAGACCGCCCGCTTTGCCGCCGAGAGCGGCGCGCTGGGGCTCTGACCATGGCAACGCTTCAGCAGGCGCTCACGCGCATCGACGCCATCTGCCCGAACGCATGGGACGAGACGGCAAAGCTCCTGTGGCTCAACGAGTGCGAGAGCATGATCCAGACGCGCATCCTCGGCACGGCACCCGAACAGTGCATCACCTACGACGCGGACACCGACCGCAGCACCAAGCTGCTCGTGCCCGCACCGTTTGACCGGCTGTACGTGTACTACGTCATCGCCATGTGCGACTATGCTGCGCATGAGACGGCGCACTACACCGACAGTATGATGCTCTTTAACGCCGCGCTCGACGAATACGCCAAGTGGTACCAGCGCACGAACGGTGCCACAGCCTCAACGCCGGGGCTGGTCAAAGAGATCGCCGCCAACACCAAGGCACGGCACACGCACAAAAATCTTGCGGTGCTTGACGGCATCACGGCAGGAAAAATGGCAGCCTGGAACGCGAAGGCGGACAAAGCGGCCGCAACGCAGAAATCCGACGGCCTGATGTCGGCGGCGGATAAGCGCAAGCTCGACACCGTTGAGGCGCACGCCAAGGATGTGGACGTGGACGACACGCTGTCGCCGGTGTCCACGGCAGCGATCATGAACAAGACCGTGACGGCGGCGCTGAACGCGAAAGCGGGCACGGCGGCGGCGACCACGTCCGCCAACGGCCTGATGTCGAGCGCGGATAAGGTCAAACTGGACGGCGTGGAGGACGGCGCGACCAAGACCATCGTCGACGACGCCATGTCTGACACATCTACCAACCCTGTGCAGAACAAGGTGGTCATGAAGTACATCGACAGCCGCGGTTCCCTGCCCCCGGTCAGTGTCAAAAACGATACGATGCTGATTCAGGTCGTGGACGGAGCCTATGCGCTGCGCACCAAAGAATCCATCTTCCCTGTCGATGACGCGCTGGACACTGAATCCAAAAACGCCGTGGAGAATGGCATAATTGCGCGCCGTTTTGAGCAGCTAAGCGGGGTCACGCTGCCCGCGACCAGCAAGCGCGATGGCCTGATGTCGGCTGCCAACTACACCAAACTGAGTGGTATCGAGGCGGGCGCAACGAAGACCATCGTGGACGCAACGCTTGACGAGACCAGTACGAACCCTGTCCAAAACAAAGCGGTCAAAACCGCACTGGACGGTAAAGCGGGAACAGCGGAAGCGACAACCGGCGCGGCAGGTCTAATGTCTGCTGCGGATAAGACGAAGCTCGACGGCGTGGAGGCGGGTGCAAACAAGACCATCGTCGACGACGCTATGTCTGACACATCTACCAACCCTGTCCAGAACAAGGCCGTCAAGGCGGCGCTGGACGGCAAGCTGTCAACACAGGGCGGCGAAATTTTGGGTCATTTGAGCGTTGGGCTTACAGTCAGCGCTGAGGGGTCTGTATCTACTGGCAGGACGAGCACGGACACAGGCATCCA
>ENA-UEYI01001793-UEYI01001793.1-human-gut-metagenome-genome-assembly--contig:-NODE-1793-length-16754-cov-3.280626_pt1 | contig 16754 bp, 9 predicted proteins | sample MGYA00242900_ERZ507916 | MGnify/ENA primary metagenome ERZ507916 (study PRJEB26167, sample SAMN06115521) | human gut metagenome | host: Homo sapiens | place: China:Chongqing | collected 2015-09-02...
CCACCACGCGACGGGTCCCCAGGCGTCGTCCCACGTCCAGACGTTGGCCAGCACGTAGTCGCTTCCGGTCCGCACGGGCGAATAAAGGCGCATCTGATGGCTGCGGTCCTTGCCGCAGGAGTGGTAATACCACGACACGTCGTCGCCATCGACATCGACGATCATATAGCCCTGCGGCGTGCCGTCGTTGTTGAGATGCTTGTTCAGGCGCAGCGAACCCGTCGAACGGGTGACGGTGACGGCCGTCAGGTTCTCGATGGGCATCTGTTCCGAACGGTTGTAATTGTAGATATACGTGTGGTGGTTGTGCCCGGCCCACGAATAGACGTTCCTGAACTTGAGCAGCTCGTCGCGGTAGACCGCATAGTTCCTGTTGCGGGTCGAAAAGCTGCTGTACTTCTTGAACATCTGCGAATGGGCGCAGATCATGATCGTCTTGTCCTTGGGCACGTAGCTCAGGTCCTGCCGGAGCCAGTGGGCGATCTCGTCGCTCAGCCCCAGTTCGTAGGATTTCGAGGCGTCCTCGCGCCCGTAGAGGATGTTGTCCACGAAGACGTAGTGCATGTTGCCGATATTGGCCGAATAGCAGGTCGGACCGAGGTACATCTCGAAATAGACCGTGCCCAGCGAATCGCTCAGGATGGTCGTCTGGTCATGGTCGTGGTTGCCGATGACGTTGAAGGTCGTCGTGTTCACCCGCTCCGTGTTGTCGATATAGGCGTTGTAGACGTTCATGTCGTTGTAGACCAGGTCGCCGAGGTTGATGCCGTAGCACGGGGTCCCGATCGTGCTGCGCATGCGGATCATGTCGGGAATGACCACCGAGCGGTAAGCCTCGGCCGAACCATCGACGCCGTAGTTCTTGATCTGGGGATCGCCCTGCACGAGCAGCGTATGGTGCTCGGCGGGCGTCAGGCGCGGTTCGAGCACGAAATCGGCCGTCACCTCCTTCTGGAAGCGGTCGATGCGTTTGAAGAACTGCGGGCATCCGTGACGCGCCGGGATTTCGTATTCGGCCGGCACCGAAATGAAGACGAAGCGGCGCTGCGAAAGGTCGCTCGTCAGCGCATAGCGCCCCTCGGCGTCGGTCTGCGTGCAGTTGAGCCCGTCGCTCACCACGACGCCCTCGATGGGCAGTCCGCCGCTCGACACGACGCGGCCCGTCACATTCGGAGTCTGGGCATAGGCGGCGCAGCAGAGGAGCGCCGCCCAGATATAGATGATCAAACGTTTCATAGCTTGCGTTTTTTAATTGTTCCCGTCCCAGTAATAACAGCTTGCGAGGTCCACGACCGCCTTGTTCTTCACGACGTTGCGCCCGGTGACGAACTGTTCGAAATTCCCGGGCGAAGCCTTCGCCGCGGCATCGCGGCTCTGCGCCGACGTTCCCACGCCGCCGCCTACGCCGCACGCCTCGATGCGGTCGGTGGCGGTGCGGCCCTCGCCGAGGATCGACCCGGCCAGTCCGAACATCCCCTTCACCACGCCGCCGTTGCGGCACGCCTCGATGCGGGAGTTCCCGCCGTTCCACGTCGTCGCGGCGATACCGCCCGCCTGACCTTTCGACCCGGCGAGCACGTCGCCGCGGTTCGTACATCCTCTGACGGAGCCGTTTTCGAACGCCGCGACGATGCCGCCCAGCAGCGCCCCGCCCCCTTCGACGGTCCCGAGGTTTTCGTTGCCGTCGAAATCGCAGTAGCTGGCGAAGCCGCAGATGCCGGCCGCACGTCCCGATTCGGAACGCACCCGCCCCGTATTCACGCAGTCGCGCACGTCGGCGCTCACGGCCTCATTGCCGTTGACGAAGCCCACGATGCCGGCCGCCTGGATACCGCGCGCGCTGTTGCGCGTGTTCTCGCCCAGTCCGCAGGAGACATCGCCTTCGTTGCGGCAGTCGCGGACCGAAGCGGCGTAGACGGCGTCTTTCTTGGCATAGATGTCGCCCACGATACCCCCGGCGGTCGAACGGCGGTCTACGCTCACGCCGTCGAACCGCACGGCCCCCTTGTTGCGGCAGTGCGAAACGACGACGGGACGCCCCGACAGTCCGACGATGCCGCCGACGGAAGCCTGATAGGAACTCGTCGAGGTGACGGGTGCGAAATTGTCGCAGTCGCCGACGGTCAGCGACTCGTGGGCCGAACCGCAGATGCCGGCCGTGAGGCTGTACGCATAGCCGCGCGTGGTGACGGCCCCGAAATTGTCGCAGCACATCACGTCGCCCTTGGCCATGCCGCAGATGCCGCCCGCCATCTCCTGACAGTAGCGGTCGCTGCCCTCCTCGACGCCGCGCGCCGCGGAGACGATCTCGCCGCGGTTGATGCAGAACTTGGTCTTTACGCGCATGTTGTAACCCACGATGCCGCCGATGTGCGAGACGATGAACGCGCCCGAATAGCTGACGCGCCCGGTGTTCTCGCAATAAGCCACGAAGGCCCCCGGCAGCGAACGCCCGAGGCTTCCGCCCAGCACGCCGCCCAGGTACATCCGCGGTTCGGCGTTCGGGGCCAGCGACGGACAGTTGCCCGTCGAGGTGATTTCGCCGCCGTTCTTGCAGCGGATGACGACGTATTTGTTCATGCCGCAGACGCCGCCCACGTAATTGTCGTGCTGCGAACGGGGCGAACGGTGCGCAATGGAGCCGTAGTTCTCGCAGCGTTCCAGCGTGCCGTGGTTCACGTCGGCCACGAAACCCGCATAAAGCGCATCCTCGCCGTCGTCCGACACCTTCATCGAACAGCTCTCCGCGATCACGAGGTTGCGCACGGTGCTGCCCTCGGCGACGAGCCGGAACAGCCCGCCGTCGGTCTTCCAGTTGAGGATCGCGTGGCCCTCGCCGTCGAAGACGCCCTCGAAGGTCCCGATCCGCGCGAAACGTTTTACCTTGCCCATGTCGATATCGGCTTTCAGGTGCACCTCGCCGCGTTCGTCCTGCCATGCGGCGATGTCTCCGCCCGCATTGACGGCCTCGGCGAAGGCCGCGAGGTCCGCAGCGGAGGAGATGCCGCCCGCGGCAGCAGCCAAAGTTACCGCCACGGCAAGAAGAGTCAATGACAATTTCTTCATAATTCGGTTAAATTTTCAGGTTTGTTACCACTCCAACGTAGTCGTATAGTGTTCGCCGAAACGGTCCGTCGTCTCGATGGTCGCCTGCGTCGCTCCGGCCGTGGGCAGGATGCGGAACATGTGCGAGGTCCGGAAAGGCTCGAACGTGGCCGTGCTCTGCGTCGAATTGTAGTAGTCGGCCATCCGGACGAAGGCCCCGTCATAGGCGGTGACCCGCTTCATTTCGGCCTTGTCCTTGCCGCTGTCCGTATAGCGGACTTCGCCCCACCGGGCGTCGTGGTTCCAGACGTTGGCATAGACGTATCCGTCGTCGTACCAGACGCCCGGAGCATAGGCCCGGATCTGACGGTCGCGCCCCAGCCCCAAGGGTTTGTAATACCAGCTGATCTGCTCCCCATCGACATCCACGACCAGATAACCCCGCGGCGTTCCGTCGGTCGAGATCCGCTCGTTGAGCCACAGCGCCCCGGTCGAACGGGCCAGAATGTGCGACTCGACATTGGGGAATTTCGCCGCCGGCTCCTCGGCCGCATAGGCGTAGTTGAAATTGATGTGCGAATGGCCCGCCCAGGAGTGCACGAAACGGTACTGCGCCAGACGCGAGGCGTAGTCGGGGCCGTGCTTGTCGCGCTCGGCGGGCTCGGAGTCGGGTTTGCGGAACATCGAACTGTGGGCGCAGAGCATGACGATCTTGTTCTTATCGACGTATTTCAGGTCGTTGCACAGCCAGCTGTACACCTCGTCCGAAAGCCCGTCGTTATACGCCCCCGTAGTGTTCGGGTCGAGCGTGTTGTTCTTCATGATGATATTGTCGAGGAAGATGAAATGCAGCTCGCCCAGCTCGACCGAATAGCAGGTCGGGCCGAGGTACTCCTCGAACTTCTTCACCGCCTCGCGGTCGGTCGCCACGTTCTGCACATGATCGTGGTTGCCGATCACGTTGAAGACCGGGAAATCGAAATCCGCAATCCCGGCGCAGTAGGTCGGATAAAGCGACATGTCGTTGTGAACCAGGTCGCCCAGCGAAATGCTGTAAACCGGGCGGTCGGTGATCGACGCGGCCGTCTCCTGCAAATCGCGGCACATCTCCTCGTACACGTCGATCGAATGGAACGCGAAGTTGTCGTAACGCGCATTGCGCGAACGGATCTGCGGATCGGCCGTCATCAGGATCGTATAGCGCGAGGCCGCCTTGCGGCGGGCCGTGAGCGTGAAATCGGCCCTGACCTTCGCAGAACCCTCGGGAATACGCTGCCAGAACTGCGGGATGCCGTCCTTCACGGGAATCTCATACGCCGCGGGGATGGTCACCTGCACGAACCTCCGCTTCGAAAGGTCGCTGTCGAGCGTATAGTTTCCAAACTCGTCGGTCAGGGTCGTGAGCAGTCCGTCGCTCACGACCACCCCTTCGACGGGCAGCCCCCGCTGGTCGAGGACCGTTCCGCTGACGGCCGCGTCCGGACCCGGCCCGATCCCTCCGGGCGCGTCGTTGCCTCCGCAGGCGGCCAGCAGCCACCCGGCCAGGAGGACGAATATCAGTTGTCGTAGCATGCGTCGCATCGTTGTTCTAAAAAACAGGGACGGAACGGAGGCTTCCGCCCCGTCCCCGACCCACTAACCGTTTATTTTCCGTCCCAAAGGGTGTTTCCCGAGCCAGTGAAATTCTTGTCGCCCCAGACGTTATCGGACATCAGGGCTACGGGATCGCCGCTCGACCCCTTGAACTGACCGCCGAAACGGCAGTCGTCGATCGGAGTGCCGGCAACCGAGGTGCCGGCAATGCCGCCGCCGACGAACTTGGCCTGTCCGTAGGTCTGGGAATAGAGCATCCCGTAATGATCGCAGCTCCGCACGGCGGAACCTTCGGACAAATCGCCGACGACACCGCCGAGCTTGACGGTCGTCGCATCGCCCGTTCCATCCGCCGTAACGGTCGCACGGTTCAGACACCCCTCGATCTGCGTGTTCATTGCCTGGGCAACGATACCTCCCGACCGGCCGTTCCGGTTGGCGGTGGGGAAATCGCCGGTATTCGTACAATCCCGGATCTGTGCGACCGAAGCATATCCGACCACACCGCCCGCCATACCGCGGTAAACGGTCATCGTACCCGAATTGACGCAGGAGGAAACGACATTGGGATCGCCCGTGGAAACGAGCGCCCCGACGATGCCGCCCGCGCAATTAGCGCGCTTGCCGCTCACATTCCCGTCGTATTCGATGTTGTTGTTGTAATAATCATTGTTCACCTCTCCGCTGTTGGTGCAATCCGAAATCGTACAGTTCGGCTCGAAGACATATCCGGCGATGCCTCCCATATAAACAGGCATGGCATTGGCGCGGGTCGATGCCATTCGGTCGTGAATCAGCCCCGCCGCATTCTTCGAACCGGCAATGGAGGCACCCGAATAGTCATAATCCAGATCGCCCACGATTCCGGCAATACCGCCCAGGCAACGTGCTTTCCAGTTCGCCGTGCCCGATGCCGGAGCGGCTACGACCGAGACGGCGCCCTCGTTGAGCGTGGCGGAGATTTTACCGAGATGCTGTCCCACGATTCCTCCGGCGCAAGCCTGCGCACCCGAATTGTGCTCCATCAGGTCGATCGAAACGGCGCCCGAATTGGTCGTGTCGCCGTTGCCGGTGATCGAACCGCCGTCCATCAACTGACCTGCGATACCGCCGACATAGGCGTATCGGGGACCGATATACCCCTCTTTCAACGGGCCGTCGGCTCCACCCGGATTGCCGGGAAGCGACACCGCCGCCGCATTGACGACATTCGACACGGCGCCATCGGCCGAACCGACGATACCGCCGATAATGACGAACTTGCAGATCGCAGCCGCCGAAACATTGCCGCGGTTCTTACTGTCGGAAAGCGCTCCGGTCGTTTTTCCGGCAATGCCGCCGGCATAAGCGTAGCGGCAGGCATCGCCGTCACGGTTGACCGAAAGCGAAATCGGCTGTTTGTTGGTACAGCCCGTAACGGCACCGTCGGCCCAGCCGGCAATGCCGCCCGTATAACTCATAAACGCCGCCGTGACTGCGAGCATGATCGACTTGGTGCCCTCGGTCGTGCAGTTCTCGACCGCGCCGCCGGCATAGCCGACCACGCCGCCCGTGTAGAGGCTGTATTTCTTGTTGTCCTTTTCCGTGGCGCCGTTGGAAACGACCGACCCGTCGTTGACGCACCCCGTCATCACGGCTCCGGGTTCCGTCCGGGCCACGACGCCGCCGATCGAAAGATCGTTGCAAACCACCTGGCTGCCCAGCGTGACGAGCCCGCTGTTCGAACAGTTCTCGACACGTCCGGTCGCCCCGACCAGACCGGCCAGACCGCCTACGCCGCACGCTCCGTCCACCGTGGCGGCGGCATCGAGCGTCACGGCGGCCATGTTGCTGCAATTCCGCAGCGCACCGTTGCAGACCCCGACAAACGCCGCGGCATATTCGCCCGCAGCGATGCTTCGGGCGGTCACTCTCGATGTGGCGTCGATCGTCAGCTCGCGGATCTCCGAACCCTCGGCCGTATAGCCGAAAAGCGGCTGCGCCGTGTTCCAGTTCAGGAGCAGGTGCCCGTTGCCGGCCATGACGCCGTCGAACGGACGCTCCGCCGTACCGATCGAGGTCCACTCGACATCCTTCATATCGACATCGCCCAGCACCTCGACGGTCTTGCCGTCTTCGCCCGACATCCAGTCGGAGGTGTCTTCCCCGGCATTGAACGCCTCGGCGAACATCTTCAGACCGGCGCCCGAAACGATGCCGCCCGCAGGATAGAACGCCTGCCTGATGGTGGGCAGAGCGGTCTGCGCCTCGATGTCCTTGATCGAGAAGCCGATCACGCCCTCGCGCTCGGTCTTCGTATCGCTGGGATTCTCCGCAACGGAGAAAGTGTAGGTCGCCTGCTCCCCGTCCGGTTCGGACACGTAGGTAACCCACGTCGGGCAGGTCACGCCTACGACCGCCTCGGCAGGAGCCACCACATCGAATTTCACCTCGCCTTTGGCCGCGAGATCGAGCTTGCCGTCGGTGTCGAACGGCATATCCGTTCCGAATTGATAAACGGCGTATTCGGTGCTGTACCCCACCCCGTCGGTCGGTTCGATGGTCAGCGTGCCGTAGCGCCCCGCAGCGCCCGTGTTAGCGTCGCAGCGGATGCGGAGCGTCGAGGGGGTCATGCGGCTCGGAGGTCTCGACGACCTCGCCGTGAATCCATTCCGAATCCACCGGCTGCCATTCCGAAAGGGTCTTGACCACGACCTCGATGGCCTCGGAATCGTTCGGGGCCACCACGGAGTAGACCTTGTCGAGGATGAAGATGTTGCCCGACTGATCGACGGTCATCCGGTAGGTGAAAGCGCCCGCCGAAAGGGTGACGACCGCGTCGCGCGACTTGAAATCCTCGTTGGCCGTCACCTCGACCGTGAATTCGCCGCTGCCCACGTGGTTCTCCTCCTCATCGACGATGCACCAGTCGCTGTCGGACGCCACCGTCCAGTGCACGCTCTCCACGTTGAGCGTCACGGCCACGGTCCGGGTCTGGCTCGAACTGGTCATGCCCCGGGTGGCGTCCCACGCCGGGGTCATCACGACTTCCAGTTTATCGGGATACGCCGACGTTCCTTCGTCGGACGAACAGGCTGCGAAAACGGCCGTCGCCGCTGCAAATATCAGAAAAATATATTTTTTCATATCGTTGATCTCCTTTTATTTGCGTTTGTTGGTATGATCGGCCCACCAAACGTTCGTGGTCATGTTGTTCGTGCCTCCGAGCCAGCCGTTCACCGCCTCGAAATAGTGGTCGCGGTTGCGGAACTCCTCGTCGGCGGGATAACGCAGGCGCGTGGGCAGGATGCCGTCGTTGGCGGCCAGCGGCTTGACGGGCATCTCGGGATACCCCGTGCGGCGGTAGTCGCACCACGACTCGATGCCGACCAGGAAATTCGAAATCCACTTCTGAGTCATGATCCGTTCGAGCACCTCCTCGCCGTCGAGCGCGTCGATCGACACCTTCGGATTGGAAAGGAACGATGTCAGGTCCGCATCCGGATCGTCGGTCCACTCGAAAACGGCTTCCGAAACGGCCTTCACGTAATACTCTTTCGGCGTGCCCGAAATCCAGCCGCGGTAGGCCGCCTCGGCCCGGATGAACCACAGTTCCGAATAGTTCATCAGCGGGAAATGGTCGCGGTCCTGAATCACGCTGCGGCGGTAGTGGGCCGCCACGTCGAAATATTCCATCAGCTCGTTGTAGGTGATCTGCGTCGGCACGCCCACGAGCTTGTCGAAATAGAGCGACACGCGCGGGTCCTTCAGCCCGGCCGACGTATCGTACATCTCGTTCATCAGCCGCTCGCAGATCATGTTGTTGTTCCAAAGGCCCGCGCGGGTGTTGTGGAACGGCGTGTACTGCGCGTTGACGTTCTTGTCGAACTTCACGTTGGCGGCGTCCGCACGGCTCTCGAAAACGGGATAGACCGACGGATAGGAGAAGATCTCGTTGAGCTTCGACACGGCGTCGAGACGCTCGCCGGCCGGCTCGCTCTCGTCCTTCAGCGCGACGCGCATCAGCAGGCGGACGTACAGCGAGTTGCCGAACTTGCGCCACTGGGCGACCTTGCCGTCGTACATGTAATCCTCCTGCATGTCGAAATCCGCGCCCTCTTCGGCCAGCAGGGTGTTGGCCTGTTCGAGTTTTTCGAACATGTCGCGGTAAATCTCCTTCTGGCTGTCGTAAGCCGGGTAGAACTTGCCCTCGGTGTAGCCCTTGCCGGCCTCGAAATAGGGCGCGTCGCCGAACACGTCGGTGATGTGCGAGAGCGTCAGCACTTTGAGGATATAGGCGATGGCCAGCCCCGTCTTGTCATTGTCCTTCTCGGCCTGCACGCGCATGGTCTCGGCATTGCCGGCCCAGCGGTAGATGTTCTGCCAGAAGTAGTTGATGATCGAGTTGTTGAAACGGTAGTTGTAGATGCGCTCGGCCGAGGTCTGCCCCTGCACGGTGTACTGCATGAGCTGCGAATTAACGTCGAACGAACGCTCCAGCAGCGCATATTCGAGACCGAACGTGATCGGCTGCACGTAACTCGTGGCATTGGTGGTCTGCAACGCATTCTTGTTTACGTTCATCTCGTCGAAATTGTCGCAGCCCGACAGGGCGAGCGCGCCGAACGAGAGGGTTGCAGTCAGTCTTATAATCGTATTTTTCATTTTTCGGTTCCTCCTGCGTTAAAAAGTGATCTTGATACTGCCGCCGATGGCGCGGGTTCCGGGCATCTGGGCGATCTCGAAGCCGGGAACGACCGACGAGCCGCGCATGAAGGCGCCCTCGGGGTCCCAGCCCGGGAAATCGGACCAGCAGAACAAGTCGCGGCCGTAGACCGAGAGCACGAGCCCCTTGATGATGCGGGTCTTCGAGAGCCATTTCTTCGGGAACTCGTAATCGAGGCGCAGCTCGCGCAGTTTGAGGAACTGCGTGCTGACGAAGTTCTGCTCAGCGTTCTGGAACGCATAGGCCAGACCGTAGTATTCGGTGATGTCGGCCGTCTTGTGGGTGTTCTTCACGTAGTTGCCGTCGGGCAGCTGGTTGACGCCGTCGAGCACCAGTCCGTCGTAACGGCCCGGAAGCGAGACCGTACCCTTACCGCGCGACCCCAGCAGGGCGTTGGAGTAGGAGTAGACATGTCCGCCGAACTGACCGTCGAAAGCCACCGAAAGGGTCAGTCCGTTCCACTTGACGCTCGTGCCGAAGCCGCCCTTCCAGTCGGGCATGCACTCGCCGATGCGCTGCAAATCGTCGGAATACTGCGGGTAACCGTTCTCGTCGATCACCAGCTGGCCGCTGACATCGGTCAGCGAACCGTCCTTGCCCACGATGAACGATCCCTCGGGGGCGCGCTTGTAGCCCAGGCCGTACATCGTCGAGAGCGACTGTCCCTCGTAAGCCGTCATGTAGGCGTGCGACGAATAGGAGGCCACGATCCACGAATCGACGCCGTCGCCCAGTTCGAGCACCCGGTTGCGGTTGAGCGCCCAGTTCACATAGGCTTTCCACTGCACCTTCTTGTTCTTGACGATCGTTCCGTTGACCGAAACCTCCCAGCCCCAGTTGCGGATGCGGCCCGTGTTGCTGTAACGGCTGCCGACGCCCGACGCCTGACTGACGGGCATGCTCACGATCTGGTTCTTCGACTCGCTGTCGTAGTAGGCGACGTCGAGGTTCAGGCGGCTCTGGAACAGGCGGATGTCGGCGCCGACCTCCCACGAGCTGACGATCTCGGGTTTGAGGTTCAGGTCGGCCGCCGTGCGGGGAATCTGGAAATTGCCCGCGAAATCCGACGAGGTGAGGTAGTTCGACGTGCGGTAAGGCTTCGTGTCGTTGCCCACCTGCGCGAAGCTGCCGCGCAGTTTCACCAGATTGACGACGTTGCGCGCCGAGCCGAAGTCGATCAGCTCGTTGAGCAGCACGCTGGCCGAAACCGACGGATAGAAATAGGAGTTGTTGCTGACGGGCAGCGTCGAAGACCAGTCGTTGCGGCCCGTGATGTCGAGATAGACGGCGTCGCGCCACGAGAGCGAGATGAGGCCGTAGATGCTGTTGGTCTGACGCTCGTAGGAGTAGTTGTCCGTCTTGATGCGGTTGACCGAGTTGGCCAGCGAATAGACGCCCGGCTGTTTGAGCTGCTCGGCGGTCTTCGAGGTCTGCACGAACGAACGGTTGATGATGCTGCCGCCCAGATTGGCCGTGATGTTGAATCCGGCGCCCAGCTTGCGGTCGTATTTCAGCAGGAAATCGGTCGAGAGCTGCAACGAAGTGAGCTCCTGCTCGCTGTACATGCCGTATTTGTAGGAGTAGGAACTTTTCGGATGGCGGGTCGAACGCAGATCGCGCGAGAAGTCGATACCTCCGCGGAGCATCAGGTCGAGGCCCTTGTAGAGATGCAGGTTCAGCGCCGTATTGCCGTACATGCGGTCGCGGTCGAGCGTGTTGAGCTGCTCATAAGCCGTGAAATAAGGGTTGTTCTTGCCGCCCGAGAGACCGGCGTCCTGCTGGACGTGTTCCTGGCCGGGCAGCCAGTACTGTTTGGCCCAGTTCATGTCGATATTGGGCGACATGCACCACAGCGAATACATGATCGAACTCGAACCGTAGCCCATCACCGGAAGGTTGTCGTCGTCCTTGCGGTAATAGGTCAGCGACGTGTCCACCGAAAGCCATCTGTTGATCTTGTTGTTGCTCTTGAGCGACAGCGACTGTTTGCTCCAGGGCGAATTGGGAACGATCGACTCGCTGCGGTAATCGGTCACCGAAAAACGGATCGCATTGTTCTTGTTGATCTTGCCCGACACCGACAGCGTGTTGGTCGCCGTCCATCCCGTCTGGAAGAAATTCTTGAACCAGTTGCCGTAGCTCACGAACGGCGTCTTGATGCGCACGCCGTTCTCATCGACGCCGATGCCGCGGCTCGCGTCGTAATACTGATAGTAGAGCGTCCCGTCCATCTTGGGGCCCCACGACGACACGTCGGTCGTATTGCTGCCCTCGCCATCGACCGGATCACCGTAATGAAATCCGTCGTTGCCCTTCGCCGAACCCTGGCCGTAGACATACTGGAAATCGGGCGAGGAGTTGATCTGATCGACCACGAAATTCGACGTGAAGGTCACCGAAACGGAGCCGTCCTGCCCCTCGCCGGATTTCGTCGTGATGATGATGGCGCCGTTGGCGGCCTCCGAACCGTAGAGGGCGGTCGCCGCGGGACCCTTCAGCACCGTGATATTCTCGATGTCCTCGGGGTTAACGTCGCCCGTGCCGTTGCCGTAGTCGATGGCATAGGCACCCCCTTCGTTGGCTCCGGCCGCCGAAGTGTTGAACATCGGCACGCCGTCGATGACGAACAGCGCCCCGTTGTTGTTGAGGTCGATCGACGACTCGCCGCGCAGCGTCACGCGCATCGAACCGCCGCCGCCCGTATTGGCTTTGGCGACCGTAAGACCCGCCACCTGGCCCGCGAGGCCCAACATCCAGTTGGACGACGAGGCCGACGACGAAAAGGCGTCGCTCTTGACCTTCGTGGCGGCATAGCCCAGCGACTTCTCCTCGCGCTTCATGCCCAGCGCCGTGACGACCACGTCGTCGATGGCCTGCGCCGTGCTGACGAGCCTCACGTCGATCGTCGTCTTGCTGCCGACGTAGATGTCCTGCGTCTTGTAGCCCAAGAAGCTGAACGACAGCTGGTCACTGGGGCGCGCCTTGATGCGGTACGAGCCGTCGCTTTCGGTGACGGCGCCCACGAGCGAGCCTTTCACGATCACGCTGACGCCCGCAACGGGCTGCCCGGTATCGTCCTTAACGACGCCCTGCACCAACGCAGGGGCTGCCGAGGCGGTATTTTTCTGCTGGGGGGGGGTGACCTGCCGGTCCACGCCGGCGGTCTGTCCGCCGACGGTTCCGGCAGTTTCGGACTCCTGCACCTGCGTGGCCGGCTTGTCCGATTTCTTGCGTTTGATCAGGATCTTGTCCTCCCGGAATTCATACGTGAGGTCGCTTCCGGCGAAAATCTTCGCCAGCACGTCGGGAACCGGAGCCTGCTTCACGGAGAGCGTCACCGGAGCGGCCTTGCCCACCAGTTCGTTGTTGAAGAAGAACGTGTAGTAGGTCTGCGCCTCGATCTTTTTCAGGACCGTGGCCAGCGGCGCCCGTTCGACGGTAAGCGTTACGGTCGCGGGCTTCTCCCCGGCTTCGGAGGCATGGGCGATGCCTGCGACTGCCAGGAACATCGCTGCCAGTCCGCACGCCAGCCGGCGTTGCAGGGTCATGCAGCGACCTTCGGATTTGTTAAAATTGCTCATTCATTTAATGTTTAGGTAGTTAAAAAATTCATTCTTCATTTTCGCTTCGCCCTCGAAAGGAAATATTCCCCGTCGATATTGGTGATGGAGAGCCTTACAGGGGAGGTTTCGGAGATCATCGCAAGGGCCTCCGGCAGCGTTTCCCGGTCCACCATGCCCGTATATTGCAGGTTGGCGATCTCTTCGTGGATGTTGATCCGCACCTGGTAATAGCGCGAAAGTTTGTTGGCCACGTCTTTCAGCGGATGCCCCGAGAAGATCAGCCGCCCTTCGATCCAGCCGATCGAATCGTCGATGCGCACCGCCCGCTTGGTGATCGTGTTGGCCGTCGCGTCGATCTGCAACTCCTCGTTGGGGTCGAGAATGATGACATCCTTCTTGACCTGCGCCTGCAAGCAGCCCGTATGGAGCGTCACCACGGCGAACTTCTCCCGGGCGTAGGATTGCAGGTTGAACGAGGTCCCGAGCACCGTATAATTGTTGTTGGCGCTGTGGATGATGAACGGACAGCTCTTGTCGGGCGCGATGGTGAAGAACGCCTCGCCGTCGAACTCGATCTCGCGCGTGGCCTTTCCGAATTTCAGGTCCACGGTCAGCGTCGCTTCGGAATTCATGCAGACCTTCGAACCGTCGGGCAGCACGATGTCGAGCTTCTCGCCGCGCGCCGTGCGATATTCCAGCGGCTGTGCGGCGCCGATCTCCGTGCCGTTTCCGGCATCGGGGACCGCGGGAACGCCCGGCCAGAACCAGACGGCGCAAATGCCCGCCGCCAAGACCGCGGCCGCCGCGACGTAACGCCTGAACAATCTCCGGCGCGTATTCACCCCCTCGGGAACGGCGAACAGGATTTTGTTGCGGGCCGCGAACCGCGCCCACTCCCGCTCCGCCTTGGCCGATGCGGGCTGCTCCCGGCCGGCGAGACACTCCCTGAACTGGGCCCGGTGTTCGTCGGACTCCTCCAGCCATCCCGCCAGCATACCGGCCTCCTCCCTGCTCAGGGCATTGTTCCGGTAGGAATTGATCAGTCTGTCTATCTCCTTCTGCATAACTTACACAAAACAGATTTTTTTCTTTGCTTTCACTAAGTAGACACGCCATTTCCGAATACCGACCCCCGAAAATCGAAATTCGCACGATTTTTTTTCGGACCGCCCCCTCCGGCCCCCGCACCCCACAATGAAAAAGCCCTCCGGAAGCTGGAAAACCAGCTTCCGGAGGGCGATGCAATGCCGCGGAGGTGCTCTATTCGGTACGTTTCGGTTCGACGGGCGGCAGCGGGCCGAACTCTCCCCGGGCCGACGCCTTGATGCTGTAACCCTTATACATCCAGCGGTCACGATACCAGGAACACGGCTTGAAATCGTCGCCGAGCTGCTTCATCTTGCGCTCCATGCGTTTGCGCAGCTCTTTCTTGACCGAAGCGTAGGCCGGATCGCCGGCATAGTTGGTCAGCTGCGTCGGATCGGCCTCCCGGTCGAGCAGCACTTCGCTCCCGTCACGCAGATAACGGGCATAGGTATAGCGTTTCGACCGCACGGCCCGCCATTCGTAGCCGTCCTTCCACTGGTAGGTATGTCCCATGCTCTGCATGAAAGCGTATTCGGGTTCCCGGCCTTTCTCCCCGCGGACGATGAAACTCAGGTCCTCGCCCTCCATCTCGTCGGGAATCTCCCCGTGCAGCCCCGCGAGGCCCAGCAGCGTGGGTCCGATGTCGGGCGTATTGAGGCAAGCGTCGCTTTCACGGCCCCCGGTGGCGTATCTGGGATCGCGGATCAGGAACGGAATACGGGCCGACTCGTCGTAGAACGTCAGTTTGTACATGCGGCCCTGCGACCCGAACTGCTCGCCATGATCCGAGGTGAAAACGACGATGGTATTATCGGCTATGCCCAGCTCTTCGAGCAAATCCATCACGCGCCCGAACTGCTCGTCGAGCGAGTTGACCATCGCATAATAGCAGCGCAGCATCTCGCTATACCGGTCGGTGTCGATAAACGATCCCCGCCACTTCTCCTCGCCGTCGAAGAACTGCTGCGGATAACGGTCCATATAAGGATCAGGCGTCCGCTTGAAATTCTCCGGCAGGTCGAAATGCACGTTCCGGAAGCGTTCGTAACAGCGCGGATCGACATTGCTGCGGACCCACGGGTCGTGGGGCGGATTCCAGGAGAGCATCATGGCGAAAGGTTCTCCGGCCGCGGCTTTCTTACGGATGTAGTCCAGGGCCAGCGAGGTAAATACCTCGGGGCCGTACCGGCCTTTCAGCTCGACGAACCGATGGCCGCCGCCGTCCTCGGTATGGTAAAAGGCATTGTAACTCTTATGGTTGAACGAATAGGCCGCCCAGTAGTCGTCGAACCCCATGCGCTCGGGCCCCGGCTCGCGGTCGCGGCGGTGCAGATCGGTCCAATGGTGCTTGCCCACGTACCCCAGTTTGTAACCGGCATCGCCGAGCACGTGCGCCCACGTACGATGGTTGGGATTGAGGTTGATCTCGTTGATGACCATGCCCGTCGAACTCTGGTATTTGCCCGTGATAAGACAGGCCCGGTGGGCGGCGCTCACGGGAGTGGACGAAACCGCCTCGGTGAAGTCAAGGGCCTGCGCGGCAAACCGGTCGATGTTGGGCGTAACGGCCTTGGCATTGCCGGTGTAGCCCAGGACGTCCCAACGCAGCTGGTCGGCGATGATATATACGATGTTGGGTTTCTGCGGCGCTTCCGGCATCCGGGCCTGCGCCGAGGTCGCTGCGCCGGAAAGCAACAGTCCGGCACTTACGGTTTTCGGAACGATATACATGATTCGCAATGTTGGGTTCGATGCCGCGAAGATAAGAAATAATCGGCTGCGGACCGATAAGATGAAATAAAAAACGTTTTTTATCACCGATTACTGACAAAATTTATATCTTTGCCGCGCAAAGGTTCCGAAAGAGGCCCCGCGGCCTCCGACCGATTAAAAGGGAATGCCGTGAAAGTCGGCAACAGTTCCCGCTGCTGTAAGTTCCTGTCCGGAAACGGGCACACGAGGAATCGACAATCTCAGCCACTGGTGGATAACCGGGAAGGCGTCGAAACCGGAACGAGTCAGAAGACCTGCCTTGCATGACAGATTGATTTCGCAGCCTGCGGAGAACGGGCCCGGATCGACAACGCATGTAAAGCACTCTTTCATTCTGTTTCGTTGCACTGCGGCTGTGGAATCAATGGTTTTACCCGACAAACCATTGACACAGAACGCATAATGAAGCAACTTCGCCTTTCGTTCCTATGCCTCGCATTCATTGCGGGGGGGGGTAATCACGCGGCGGCCGACACCTCCGACTCCACCGCGAACCGGCGCTACGTCGGAAAACTGGACAGCATCCAGAAAATCAGCGAGGTCGTCATCGTCGGCGCTCCCGTCATCCCCAAATACCGCGAGGTCATCCCGGCGCAGGTTCTCAAAGACATCGACCTGCAACGGCTGAACAGTTTTTCGGTGGCCGACGCCATCCGCTATTTCGCGGGCGTGCAGCTCAAAGACTACGGCGGCGTGGGCGGTCTGAAAACCGTCAACATCCGCTCGATGGGCACCAACCACATGGCCGTGTTCTACGACGGCATCCAGCTGGGCAACGCCCAGAACGGACAGGTCGATCTGGGACGCTTCTCGTTGGACGACGTGGAGGAAATATCGCTCTACAACGGTCAGAAAAGCGACATTTTCCAGTCGGCCAAGGATTTCGGAGCCTCCGGAACGATCTACATAACCACGCGGCGCCCCCGCTTCGAGGAGGGCAAGCGGGCCAATTTCAAGGCCACGATGAAGACCGGCTCGTTCGGGCTCAT
>ENA-UEYI01001796-UEYI01001796.1-human-gut-metagenome-genome-assembly--contig:-NODE-1796-length-16726-cov-2.733017_pt1 | contig 16726 bp, 21 predicted proteins | sample MGYA00242900_ERZ507916 | MGnify/ENA primary metagenome ERZ507916 (study PRJEB26167, sample SAMN06115521) | human gut metagenome | host: Homo sapiens | place: China:Chongqing | collected 2015-09-02...
ACCGCGGCGTTGTGGTGCTTGCACCGAACACCGGAATTCACATTCAGGGGAACCCCAGCCCGACGGCGTATCTCATCCGCCATGCGGACGGTTTCCTCTGCGGGTTCTGCTGGGAAGCCGTTGCAGTATTTCCCGCCGCACTGGCACCGGAATTCCTCACGGGTGAAATACTTGATATCATCCCAAAACGTCCCGGTCTTTGGCGCGGGGCCGTACTCCGACTTTTCCACCTTCACCGCCGTCCCTGCGATAGCACCGATGAGCATCTTCTGGGTAGCCGCACCCGGTATCCCAGCCACGGTAAGTCCATAGTCGGCTTTAAACGCCCGAATTGCCCCTTGGGTGTTTCTGCCATCAACGCCGTCAATCGTGCCGGGAGAATAGCCCAGATAGGTGAGCAAGCACTGAATCTGTTTGACGGTCACGCAATCACCACCCCGTACTTCGCCAGAATGGCAATGATGTCCTCGGTAAGAATCTTTTTCAGCTGGCCGGGGGGCAACTTGGCGATACTCGCGGCGAGGGCACGCATATCCTGCTCCCCGTCCTCGGCGGCGCGGATTTCCACCAGCCGCTTTTTGGCTCCGTTACTCCACTTCTTCATCCGGCTTCACCTCCAAAATGGTCAGGGCATTTTTCATGTCTGCACCCTCGCTCTTCATTTCCGCGATTTTCGCGAGGATTCTCTGCTTCCGTTCTTCGATGGTCATGCGTTCACCCCCAGCGCGGTTTCGATTTCGGATAATGCGGCTTCGTACTCGGCGTTTTGAGCAGCGAGAGCCTGATACTGCTCCCGCTCATACTCCCGCTGTGCAGCGTCCAGCTCCGCCCACGGCTTCCAGGGGGCGATCATCTCACCGGTGAACACCACGCCATCAGCACGTGTCCACGTCTGACCCGCAGGGATAAAGCGGTAGCCCTGAATATAAATATTGCACTTACCGTCGAAGGCATCCGTTTCAATAGGCGTAAGGCCTTCGCCAGAGGTGACATGGCACTTAAATTCAGAATCAATGTAGATCATCATTCTTCACCCCATATCTCAGATATTGTCAGCGTCGTCTTGATGTATCCGATGGTGCTTATCCATACACCAACATATCCCGCGCTTATGGAAGAAACATCGACGGAATACTCGCCCGTTGCAAGAATGCGCAAATCCGCTGCAAATGTCTGGTTTTGCGTAGTAGGACGTGCATTGGCAACAACTAGGCTAAACCTGAAATTCTGGGTATCACCACTCGGGGTCGTTGCGGATATTTGGTCGCCAATGCCGGTTATTTTGAATTTCAGGGTATTTACTCCTGTCAAATCAATCGAGTTATTCGTGAATGCATTTGCGTATGCTACGCTACCACCAAATACTTCCGTCGATAGTAGCATGCTATCGGCGTTTAGAGTAAGTACACCGTCAAAACTTCCACCGGTTGAGGCATGTTCGGATACTGACCAGCCTCCGGTTACTGCATTATAGGTGTTTCCGCTTTTATACAGCCAGAGCAAATAGCTCAGCTCAATGGCCGCGATTTGACCATCTGTAGTTATAGATACAGATTCACTGGTGTTTTCTACCCCATCTGTAGCGGCCGCAGTCCAAGTCCCGGCGTTCGGTACGATGCAAGCCCATGTACCACTGGTGGCAGGGGCGGCTAGAGTCGTTGTACCGTCAGAGCAAGTGCAGGTCGAACCGGCGGGATATGTGATGTCGATGGTTGCGGAGAAAAAAGCGATTGTAACGGTGTACTCTGTCTGAACATCGGCGGTTATGGTGGTCGGCTTGCCATCGCTGTTGACAATGGTTACGTTCCACTTGCCGCTTGCGAGCCCCTTGAATATCGCCATACCGTCGGCATTTGCGGTCTTGGTCTTCGTTTTACCGGCCTTGTTGGTGATGGTCACAGCTACCAGAGGCGGCGCATTTACCTTAAGCGTACCACCTTCGCCGCCGCTGGCGCCAAATCCATATAAAGGCACTGCAATGCTCATACGTACACCTCCACCGTGATGGGAATGTCCACCGTGGGCTTGTCCTCAAGGCAGGTAAACGTCAGCACGCTGCCTGACCGGGAAGCGAAGCTCACCATACCGCACGCCTCTTTCAGCGCAAGATTGGTGGCCGTGTTGCTCCCGTACACTGGATAAGCCATCGCACGTTTTGTATCCGTCAGACCGGAGACCGTAACAGACTGGGTATACGGGGCGCTGGCAGACCAACCGGCAGCAGTTAACGTTGCAGTCTTTGCAACCGTTTTAGCATTACTTAACGCCGTATCTACGTACCCCTTGGTTGCAGCATCAGCGCTGTCCGTGGGCGCACCTAATACTTTGATTTGATGGGAGTTCATGACAATATTTCCGGTCATTAAACCGCCAGCACTAGGCAATGCCCCAACATTTTCAGCTTCTAGCTCAACGTTGCCATTGGAGTTAGGTTCTTTGCCGCACACTTTGGATACAGCACCGGTGCCATCCAAGCCCATACGGGAGACGGAGTAGGCATAAATTGGGGTTCCGGAATTGAACGTCATTGCAATTCGCGTCCACAGGTAAGCGCCCTGTGCTACCGTGGGAATGCTGCCTTGCCAGTTTCCGGACGGTATAACATTCCCGGATGTGCTGGCTTGATATGTTACGGACTGACTGGTCAATAGAGCCGGGTTCCCGATGTCGCCCTTTTCGCCCTTGATCTCGAACCACTGATACTTCGTCCAGTCTGTTGGAGCAGTTGCGGAATTGCCGCTGTATACGCCCATCCAATTGTCAGGGAGAACACCGAAGCTGTGAGAAGCTGCCGTGGGCTTCTGCGCCGCGTACCGAATCCAGACGTATGCGTTGTCACCCTTATCGCCCTTTGCGCCGTTCGTGATGGTAAACGTGCTGGTGGTATTATCGTTATAAGTAATACGGTACGTGTCTACCAGCCCGCTGACGGAGACTTTGGCAATGGTTGAAATGCCCCGCCCGTTTTTTACGGTGAAGTCAAAGGTAGTGGTGTCCGCCATGGTGATACGGTATGTATCCGTAAGGCCGCTGGTGGAATGCTTCATGATGCTGCTGATACCGCCGTGGCCGTCAGCGGCGGCGGTCAGCCAGTTCAGAAGAATTTGTCCCGTCAGTTTCTTTGCCGCGCCGTCCTGCTCCATTACAAGAAGGTCGGTTGCTTTTACCTGCTCAGCGGCAATCAGCTCGGATATTGCTTTATCTGCGATAAGTCATCCCTCCTCAACGTCAGTCTCTTTTTCGGGCGCAGGAGGCGCGGACAGCGCCTGCACCACTTCTTCAATGGCCTGCATACTGCCCAGCATTCTGTCCCAGTTTTCCCGTCCTGCGACCTGAACGCCCTCAAGGGTATTCAGGACTGCCATAAGTTTCATTACAGGGTTCATTTTTACTCCTTTCCCAGCACCACACGCACCGCGCCGGTTTCCGGTACAATAGCGATTATCTTCGTATATTGGGCGGCGTACTGCCCTTCCCACCACATTTGCACCGTCTCAGCGGGATTTGCAAATACCGTGGCAATCGTCGCCAGGGATTCCCCGAGAATACGGATGTTTATCTGCCCCGCCTGGGGGAAAGGGTTGAAATAATCGCAGTCGAATTCTTTGCCTGTTGCGGTTTTCAGTTTTTCCATACTTAAGCCCTCACTAATACAGTTTGTGATAATCCGTTTCCGTCCTTAATTGTTCGCCAAGCCACCTCTTCGTCTTTGAAATAGAAACTCGACGCGAATAGTACGGACGTATCAACGTAGCTTGCGGTATTCCACCCATTGAACACACCATTTGCAAAATCCGCATACCCAAGGGAGGTGTTGATACCGCCGGATACTGCGTAATTGCCGATAGAACCGCCATATATCTGCCCGCCGTAGCCGCCTGAGATACTGCCGGAAGTAATGCCGCCGCCGTTGAAATAGCCATCGTCTCCGCCATAGTCAATTCTTCCGGCGCTGACGCTTCCCCGGAAATAGCCATTCTCCGCATACAGATTTCCGGTCGGCGTAATCTGCACGCCGTTAGCCTCAGAGCCGCACTGAATGCCGTTGACACCAATGTAAATACCCCGGCTGTTGGTGCCGTTCCAGACCTGATTGTTATAGCTCAGGTAGTCCGATTGGATGTCGAAACCGCCGATTTTTCCGCTTAAGGCGGTGATCTTCCCCCGGACTTCTGCGCCGGACTTGGTGACTTTGAACACCGTGGTATTATTGGCCTTGACCGTCCAGGAATCGTCAAGCAGCTCCCAGCCGAAGGACGAGCTGCTGCCGCCGGTTCTGGTAACCCGCGCAGAGATCTGGTCGCTCTGAATGTCCAGCCGCGAGGTGAGCTCGTTCCCCTGTTCGATACGGGCAGAGACTTCGGCGGAAATCTGGTCGGCCTGAATTTTCAGTTGCGCCCTGGTTTCTATAAACTGGCGTTCTACTTTACTTGTTTCGTGGGATTTATAGGGAACGGATTCGTCGATTTCCTCAGAGCCGGGGGCGGAAACATCCGCGCGTATCATTTTTCCGTAGGACTTCGACACGCTGTAGATGCCGCCATAGGTTCCTTTAACCTGAACCGCGTCTCCAATCTCCGCCGCTGGGTCTAAGATTGCGCCTGTAGCCGTATACGTCTGGTAGGAATAGCCGTTGATTCTGGCCAACATATCGTTTGCCATTTTCTGAGTTCCGAAAGGGGTTTCGGAGATCAGTTCCTTGCCGCTGTCTGTACCCGCCGTATACTCCACGCCGTCAGAAACCTTCAACGTGACGCGGCTGTACGCGCTGAGTGGGTCTGATATTTTCAGGCTGTCGGCGGCAGACCCGATGATGAACTTATCAAACAAGGATTCTGACACCTCCAAATGTGATCGCTCTGTTATCGCTTCCGCCAACAATCAGATAGTTGGTTTCCTTCGGAAGACCCGTGAGCGTGACCAGCATCAATTCTCCGGTGGCCGTCATAGCCCAGGAACCGGTGTACATTGCGCCGATGTAGCCAATGACCTCACGGCAGCTGTACCCGGCAGGGTACGGGATTTCGTAACCAGATGTCACAATTTGATATACACGGCTATCCAGCGATATGCCGACTGCATCGGAAATCTCTTTCAGAACTTCAATGTCACTTGCAGGCCAGTTAAGGGAGGATTCTGCCGGATAGTCTTCTTCCAGAAGAAGCATTCCGTCGTATCCGTGGAGCGTTAGTTTTGTCCGGTCACCGATCTCTCCTTCGCTCCGTTTGTCAATGTAATACTTTCCTTGTGGCAGCCATTCAGAGGCGGCATTCTCATTTGCAGCTCTGATATATGGCCGAAGAAGCGCACGTTTGGGGATATCACCATATGGATGAATCATTTCAACGTTGATCTCACCGGCGCAGGTTTTTCCAACGTCAGGAGAATCGGAAAGAAGCGGTTGCTTCTGCTCCATGGATATCAACAGTTCTTCACCGTAGCCGGTTTCGGCGCCACCGCTATCTACCAGAATGCGCACTCCGCCGAACGTGATTGCGCTTCCGCTTTTGTCAATAAGCTTTCCGGTATCACCGATGCAGAGGCGGTTTTCAAACCAGTGGTTGCCAGCTACAATGTCCCGGTATTCCTGTGATACGTTCTGCATAAGCGCCCGTCACCTCTCAATCAGTGGAAAGGTAATGCCGCTCCACCAATCGTCTTCCGGCTTCTCTATCAGGAAAGATGCAGGGTTATTGTTGGAGTACATGGTCACATTGTTGCGGTACCCGCTCATAGGATCGTAGTAGTCCACGGTCACATATTCCGGGAGAATGGTATGCAACACGGTCATAGCTTCCTCAGCCTTTAGCGGGCGGCAGGTGATGTCCAGACGGATTTTGGTTGTCACCCGGCCACGTTGCATTGTTCCGTCCATTGTGCGCCCGGAATTGGGGGCGTCAATGTCATTGCGCTGCCACTTCACACCCTGTTTTGCAATGAACGGCATGAAGTCCACGCCGTTTATCTTGAGCATCATCTTCATGCCGTTTTCACTCCTTTCGTTTATCCATACATTCTTGCGTTCCTGCGCTGGGCATCCCGGACAGCCCGGTCAAAGTCATATCCTCCGCCACCTCCGTTGTCCTGATTCCGCATTTCCGCGATAATCTGCTGAGCGACAGCGTACAGAGCGTTGATAAGGTCTTCGTTTCCTTCACGGGTGGCCGTTGCGATGCCCTCAACGATTTGGTCATTGTTGGCAACTGCTGTCCGTCTGCCAATAGAGCCAACCATTTCTGCGCCCGCTTCACGGGCTATGAACAGCTGGCCTTGGTCTACAAAGCCGCCGTCGGCATAGCGCGGAATGGAAACTGCGGGAATCGCCGAGATGCCGCCCGTATATCCGATGGTGCGCATAAGCGCATTTACAGCAGATATAATGGTATTTGTTGCGTAGACAATGGAGTTAAGCCCGGTCGCCATGTTACCTAACACGTTGTTCCAGTAACCGGCAAAGGAAATACTCACGCTTGACCAGAGGCTTGTCCATCCGTTTAAGAACCGATTGGCGAACGTATTCTGGGCTGCCAGAATATCATTGAACGCTGCTGTAAGCTTGGGCGTTTCCGCAACCATTCCCACAGAGAAACCCGTAACCAGTTTTGAACCAGCATCTTTCAGGTTTGTAAAGATTCCAGTAGAAAGCTCGATGGTTCCTGCGTCACCGGTCAGCTGCTTCATCGTGGTCATAAATGTGATATAATCGGTCAGTAGCGTTACCGCCGTCTCTAATTCCCCGTTCGCAGTGGTAAGCTTTTCATTTAAAACGGAGGCATCACTTGCTACGGCTCCGACCTTATCCGCAAAATCACGAATTGGATTTCCTGCGAAAAGTTTCCTAAACCCACCGACAATGCTGTCCCAAGTGATGCTACCCATGCTATCGGTGTAATTGGAGATTTCAGACGCCAAACTGGTCATGAATACCGTGAAATCATGTGTGTCGGATGTAAGCTGCGGAAGCGTACCATTCAGGTCTCGCATAGATGGAGCCAAATTGTCATTAAGCTCGTCTGCAACCGCGACAAGGCTTTCCGTAAAAAGTATGAACGCGCCTGCCAGCTCAACGAGGATTGCTGTTCCGAGCCCGATAGCCAACGGGAGAAGTCCTGCCGTTCCAACCGTTGCTGCTCCGAGCGCGGCTGTAACAACGCCGATTCCGACAAGCAATCCGGTTCCGATACCTATTGCGGTGGCGATATCCTCACCATTATTCAAAACGGGTTCCCACGCCTTGCCGATTTCGTCCAGTCCTTTTCCGACGCCCCAAATTTCCGCAAGAAACAAAGCGGTCGCAACTCCAAGTTCCAGAAGAATGGCCGTTCCTATGCCGACATTCAAAGCTACCGTTGCTCCGGCAGCGCCAAGGGCATAACAGGCGACGCCAATAGCGGCCATAAGTACGGTTCCGACGCCAACAGCGGTTGCCACCGTCCCGGCATTGTCAATGACTGGTTGCCACGCTTCGCCGACCTTGCTCAGTTCCCAGCCAAGAACCGCGATCGCGCCAACGAAGATGATTGCGCCAGCGGCGACTTCGGCAAGAATCCCAACGCCAAGACCGATGTTTTTTGCAAGGCTAAGCATTTTGGGGCTTAGGCTTCCACCGATTGATTCTCCGAGATTCCCTGCCGCTTCTGCCGTCTGAGATACAGATTTCGCGGCGTTTCCGGCATTGGATATGCCTTTTAGCTTGGAGAAAAGGTCAAGAGCAGTGGCGATGCCACCCATGATTTGGATTGCGCCGATCAAAAGCGTTGCTTTATCAACGCCGCTCCAATCGCCCTTTTTAATTGCTTCCCAGTTGGCAGCAATTTCTGTTATGACGGAGGAAAGCCCTTGAATAGCCATTGCCCAGCCTGAAACATCTAAGCGCTTAGTGAAAAAGCCAATTCCAATCGCAACGGTTGTTAATCCGCTAATGGCATTGTTGGCATTGTTCCAGTTCACCCCATTGTCTGCAATGTCCTTTATGGCACTTACAATTTTGGCAACGCCCTGCACCAGTTTAAGGGCACCGGCAATATTGTATTTGCCTTCCCACAGCGCGATGTCGCCGACCATTCCCGCAAACTCGCTTATAAGTTTTGAAACGTTGGAGAAGTTTGCTCCGTTCTCCTGAATGTCTTTCAGGGCTTTCATAAACTCGTTAAGGTCGGCGATAAGACCGATTCCGCCGAGCGTGAGAGAACCAACCTTAGAGATGTTTTTGAAAAAGCCGGAAAGGGTATCTACACCGCGTATAAGCGATTCGGATATCTTCCACGCCAAAAATATCGCGGCGATGCCCTCCGCAATTTCTCCGATTTCTTTCAGGTGACTTGTAATCCAGTCAACGAACGGCTGTAGCTTCTTTTTCCAGGCATCAATCTTTTTCGTTACGGCATTTTCCAGGAAGTCATATCCAGGAGTGGGGAAGTCCAGACCTCCACCGCCGCCTCCTGCACCGCCTCCACCTCCGCCATTGCTCTGGTCTGGGAGGACATTCAGTTCATCAAACCCGGCAAGGTATCGTTTCAGTTCCTTCGCCGAACCGGCGGCACTGTCCATGTTGTCGGCAATGGCACCGCTCCCGGCAGAAGCGCTCCCAATCGCATCCCCCCATTTCGGGGACTTTACCGTTACCCCGAACAGGGCGGCAATGGCCGCTATGATTTCCTGCAAGGCGCTTGCCACGGCAATAGCAATTGGCAGAACCTTCGTCAGAATCGGAATAAAGATGTTTCCCACGGCACGTGCGGCTTGTTCCAGCTCCGCCCGTAGTACCCGCAGCATGTTTGCCGGATTTTCCAGCGTCCGCGCCATATCACCTTGCACCTGCGTTACCTGCGTCATCATGGCGTAGTACCGCAGCTGGGATTTCTCCGCCTGCGTCATGCTGGAAACGCTCTTGTCAATTCCAAGATTCAAGCGTTCCTGCTCCAACCGGGCAACAGACAGGTCGTAGCCCAGCCGCCGCAGAGGTTCGAGTTCTCCGGAAATACCGGACTGAACCTTCTGCATTGCCGATTCAAAATCGATATTATAGAAGGAGGCAAGGTCATAGCCCAACTGCGTCAGGTTCTTGGACATGAACGCTGCCTTGTCACCAGCCACACCGAAACCTGCGATAATGGTGTTAAAGACGCCCTGATTCCGCATCCATTCAGCGGGGTCAATGCCCATGACCTCGGAAACCTTCTGGGCGTAGTTATAGGCTTCCTCGGCGTACCTCCCCATTGAAACGGTGAACAGATTCAAATCCTCCGTATACTTGGACGATTTTGCAATTGCGATACCCAGGAGCTTTGCCGCCGCCCGGTATATGGCCACAAAGCTGATTGCTTTGAGCGCACTGTTCCAAGCATTTGTGCTTGTGGTTGCCCGCCTTACCGTACCGTTGTACTGCTCCGTCGATGTAATCAGCCTTTGAATTCTGCTTGGAAATGCCGAAAACCCGGAGGAAACCTTGTTCATTTCATCCGCAAATGGCTTCATGGCCGAAGCCAAGTCTTTCATCTGCTGAGTGAACTTATCAATATCCGCTTTCTCAAGCTCCTGGATGACCTCTGGCAGCTTTTTCAGCTGGTTGATGAAGGAAGTCATATTAGACCGGCCAAGCTCGGACAGAGGCTGCAATCCGGATGCCAGATTCCGCAGTTTTTCTCCGGGGGTGTCCGGCAGATTGGTGATTGCCTGATTGATGGCCGCCAGCTGGTTTCCAATGGACGCGGAAATTTTCAGGCTATCCGTCTGGCCTTTCAGATTGCTCAGGGAGCTGCTAATGCGGTTTATCTTGTTCGCAAAATCGCCGGTATTCATGTTGTTCACGGCATTCTTGATCTGCGAAATTCCCGCTGCAACTTTGGAGAGGGCAGTTGTGGAACCGCTGATCGACGTTTTTAGCTCTGTCAACTTTTTTGCCAGAACCTCCACCCCTGCGGATGCCGCGGCACTGTCATTCACAATCTGAAACTCAATGCCCTGCATTTCCACATTGTCAGCCATTCCCTTCACCGCCCTTCTTCTCAAATTTCTTGTTAATGGAAACCATGAACATCTCCATCATGGCTTTCGCCTTTTTGTCGCTCTTTTCCTGCTGGGTCAGCTGCTTTTCTCCACTATCCGCCGCTTTCCGCTGCCCAGTGTGCAGCTCAAAGGGCTGCTCCCGGTATGGAATGGGCTTCGGTGGCTTCTTGCTGAAACTGAACCGCAGAACCGGGGCGGCATCCAGAAGGGCTTCATAGTAATAAGCCCCTTGCATCCACATATCCTGATTCTTCAAGTCCCGTTTGATCTTGTCAGCTTCCCGGTAGGCTTTCACCAGTTCCACGTCCTGATTCCAGAACTGGTCATAGGTCATGCCGATTGCAAGATAGTACGGGAATAACTTCTTGAAGATATTTGTGTAAGCGTAAGAGGGGGTAGGGGTCTCCCCACCCCCTGCTTCCCAGCCGGGGTTTCCCTCGTTTTCCTCTTCATCATCGGAAAGCAGGGTGTATACAGCCTCGGAGTACATTTCCGCCAGCACCTTCACAAGGCCGGACTTGTTGCTCAGACCGTCGTAAATCTTGTTGATGGTAGCAAGCTTGGTGTTGGGATGATTCGCCGCGAAAGCGCCGCTGAACAGCATGGGAATCATGGTAGCGGGCTTGTCGCCAAGCTCATTGATGGAGAACCCGGTCTTCTCCATGGCGGAAACCGTGGAGCGGGTGAACTCCAAGTTGTACTTCTTGCCGTTGTAGGGAATGCAGATTTTCTTAGCCATCGCTAATCCTCCTTAAAAATTTGTGGTCTGTGTTTTGGCTCAGGTCGCGTCGTCCAGCTCAATGGGCGTGGACGGGGCAATGGAAATGTTCAGGTCTACAACCTCGTTGACGCCGCCGCCGGTGGCGTAGGCGGTCAGCTGACCGTCAAACTTGAACTTGCCGTCGCTGCCGGTGGGGGTCAGGGAACCGCCAGCCTCGTCACCACCGAACCATACGGCGTAGCTCTCGGTCTTTCCAGCCAGCGCTTGCAGCGCTTTGTAGTCAGCCAGAGTGTAGTTTGCGGTGAACGCCAGCGCATCCAGAGACTGGATGCCGGCGATGTAGGTCTGCATCTTGTCAGACAGGGTAGTGGTTTCCAGCATCTCCGGATCGCCGCCCAGATCAGGGAATTCCTTGATGTCAATGAGCTTTTCGTAGGTGTTGCCGGTGGTTCCCTTTTTCATCAGGAAAACTTTATACGTGCTTATGGCCATGTTTAATCATCCTTTCGTTGTAATAAAAACGGGCTGCCTCCTGTGAAGCAGCCCTTCGGCTCTCTTTCCGCCCTTACGGAAAGGTAAAGCATATTTACCTGCGGTAAACTGTTCCGCCGTCCGTCTCTGCCCGATACCGGGCTACCAGACGGTAAATCGTCCCGTTTTCCATATTCGGAACAGGGGACAACGAAATTCGCGTGAAATTCCGTTTGTAGAGCATTTCGTCTATAACGCCCATAATCTCCCGGCATACGCTTTTCTTGCTTCCTGCCTTGTCGGAGTAGACATTAACCTCGTACATCACAGTGGCGAATTTCTCACTTCCACCGCTGTCCAGTCGGTTCGTGGACATATAATTGTCCTGCTCTACGATGCTTACATAGGGGAATTTTGGAGGAGCGTTCACATATTCTCCGGATACCGAAATGCCCTTGAAGCGCTTTCGCAGAGCCTCGGCAATGGGGGTATAGATCAGCTTTTCAATATCAATCAAGCTCTGAACACCTCCATAACGATTCTCGGGAGCTCCTGCTCAATCGCTTTTCTCGCCTCATACATGGGCATTGCAGGAGGATTTCCGTATGTGTGGCCGCCGCCCTTGTCTTTGGGCAGATACCAGCCTTTGGGGTCGTCCCAATGACCTTTCCCGTCCGGGTAGGTGCCAGCCCCCATGCCAAACTCCGACGCTTCCGGGTGCCCGGTTCCGTAGGTGATACCGGCTCCAAATTCAATGAAAAGGACGGATTCCCCATCGGCCTTTACGGCGTAACCATTCGGGATTGCCACGACGGACACGTTTGCATCCCTCATCCAGGTGTAAACAGCCCGTGAGAACCGGATGGAAGCCACAGAAGCGCCCAGCATTGCCAGCCTTTCGGCCAGTTCCTTTGCCTTGTCCTTCTGCCAGCGTTTGTATTCCTTCAATTCGTCCTGAATCTTCTGAATGCCGGAAACCGACAGCGGAACCACGATTTTCTTGTAGCTCACGACACGCTCACCTTCGTAACGGCGATGGACACTGAGTTCAGAGACTTTGCCACCCGTCTGACCATGTAGTCATACAGGGGCTTCCCGTCCTCGTCATACACAGGCTCCTTGTCCAGGAACAGCACGGTATTCTCGTCAACGGGGCAGGTCATGTCATCCGTAACGATGACCTTGTCATACCCGGCAAGATTCCCGAACTGCTCCACCTGAGAAGCCCCGGTCGCAGCGGATACGTTGGCGCGGAAGGAAACGGCAGGTTTGTACACAACAGTTTCCTCGCCGGTTTCGTTGCCGTCTTCGTCGGTGACAGGCACTTTCCGGTCATACAGCAGATACCAGAAGCTTTGCTTGTTTCGCTCCATGATTCTCATACTGTCACCTCACAGAACCCCGGCCATGGGAACGATCTGTCGCATCATGGATTCCGGAACGTCCCCGTTCTCGTAGGAACGGGAAATTCCGTTCTCGCTGTGAGACAGCTCCCCCTCGCCGCCCCGCTTGTTCAGAAGATACGTAGCAATCTCCACCTGTAGATAGCTGTACTGCTCCGGAACCTCCATAATGGAAGGGTCAAACGGGTATGCCCTGCGGCAAATCTTACTTGCCGCAATGTCAAGGTAGGCAGAAACCGTGCTTTCGTCGGTTTCATTCGCCATGGCTTTTACCAATGCGTTTTTCTCGGCTTCCTGCACGGTTTCTTACCTCCTTTCATTCTACGGGTTCTCCTGCCTTCTTGCGTGGTTTCTTGATAACGGGAATAGGATTATTCTCCGATAAACCAAACTTGGTGATAACTTCCTCGCGGGTGAGCGGTACGGGGTCGTTGAGGGTATCAACGACTACCGTTCCCATCACCACAGAAGTGCTCTCCAGTTCGCGCCGGGTAATCACCTTGTCCTTTGCGGTAAAGCCCACGTTGCGAAAGTGATCTCCCTCGCGCACATACACTTTCCCGTCAGAAACATAGAACATGGTGAACCTCCTTAGCCGTTGGTGATGATCTTTGCCAGAGCAATGGTCTTCGGGTCGGCCACGATAGACCAGTTGGCAGATGCCGCAAGCTGTGCATCCGTGGGAGAAGCGGTATAGCCGGAAGTGGGCTTGGTAAAGCTGAAACCGTTGGGGTGCATGGTTTCACGGATACGGGTCACCAGCGCGTCATAGCCGCCGCCCTTGAGCGCGTCACGGGTCAGTTCGGAAGGAACCTTCACGGGAGCGGGGGCGTACTGAATTGCGCCAAGGCCGAGGACGTAGGTGGTGTAGGTGGCCGCTTTCGCACTTTCTCCGCTGGTAGCGGCGGTGGATGGGCAGCTGTCATCTACGACAACAGTCATGCCATTCACGGTGCCAATGCGGAGGGGGCGCTCAACGCCGTTGGCGTCGGTGTATTTCAGGAAGTCCAGCAGCTTCAGGCCAGCCATATTGGTGGCGACCTTACTATGCATGAACACCAGCCGGAAAGCGTCCTGATTGTCGCCCACGGCCTTCTGAATCGCATCGCCAATGGTGGTCGCGCCCATCTTGTTTGCGTCCGCAACAGTGGTGGACGCGGAAGACAGGTCAGTGATGTGGTTCGCCCAACCGGCAAACTCGCCGCTGCCGGTCACGCCGAAGACCGCATTCAGGATTTTCAGCATGATGGACTGGCGCTGCTTCTGCCAGTACTTGGACACCTGAGACACGATCTGCTGCATGGGGTCGGCACCGCTGTTGTAATCAACGATGAAGTCCTTCTCCTTCCAGCCGTGGGCGCGGCCAAACACGATACCATTCTGAGCGCTACCTTCGGGGTCGGTCAGGGTGATGTCAGTTGCGCCATCGTAGTTCTCAGGAGTGCCGCCAATGACTTTGTAGAACGGCAGCGTATAAAAGTCAGATCCGTTGGAAATCAAGCCCGCCAGTTCTGCGTTCGGGGCGACAGCGCCGCTCTCAAACATCGCGGTCAGGGTGGGGTCTTTCGCATTTGCCCAGTTGTAGTTAAACAGCTCAGGGTCAAACGGAAAGCCAAGATAAGTAGCCATAATGTTTTACCTCCATAATCATTTCAAAATTGTTTTCCAGTCAGGATTGTTCTTGATAAACTCCATCTGGGATTTGGTGTCGAGTTTCAGGAAATCCGCCTTGGTCATTGCGCCGCCGGGGTTTCCGTCCGCGCCTCTTGGCGTTCTTTTCAGCTTGTCCGCAATGACTTTTTGGGCGTATTTTTCCAAAAACGTCTGGTTGTTGGCAAAAACCGTAGCCATATCGCCGGATTCCATAGCCGCCGCAGTAGCGTCCGCAAGGGCTTCATCATAACCCTGGGCAACCAGCTTTGCTTTGTAACCGGCAACGGTTTTTTCCTTCCGCAGACCGGCCAGCTCCTTCTCCATGTTCTCCCACTTTTCGGCCTGCTCCTGTTGCTTCCTCTGCTCGTCAGTCAGAAGCGCATTGTGCTTACGCCGCCATTCTGCGGCCTCGGAATTGGCCTTAGAAAGGGCGTTTTTCTGCCTTTCCAGCTCTGCGGCGTTGTCCTCGTACTCAAAACCCTCCAAAGCGGCAAGCTTCTGTTCCGGGGTCATGTCCGCATAACCTTCAATGAGATTTGTGTCGATTTTTGCCATAATTATTCCTCCTGCGTTTGGTGAGGCGGTTCCCTCCGCCGTGATCTCTGTTTTTTCGGGTTGTCTCCCGTCTGCGTTTTTGATAGAGCAGCTTCCCTGCTGCTGTTATGGAGGGCTGTACAGGCTTCGATCCTGTGACCTGCGGATTAACAGTCCGTTGCTCTGCCAACTGAGCTAACAACCCACATATCCCCGGCTTACGGTGCCGGGGAACCGCTTTGCCCGTTTCCGGGTTTCATCGCCGATAGGGAGGCCATCGGCGATATATATGGCGCGAGGCCGATTTGAACGTCCTTCTGTGGGGGGAGAGGTGAACCCCACTCGCTGTCTGCCGCGCCAAATTTTAGCCTTCTATTCTTCATGTACTCGGCTTTTGGCCGAGGAAATGTTTTTGTGGGACGGGGCAAGCTACTTTGAGCTATCGTGCGCTTATGTACACTTATCACACAATGCTGTTCCTTCTCTTTCGCTTTGGCTGCCTTGCGCATACGGCAGTTATCGGCGTGCTTGAATTGTCCAGCCCCCCGCTGGTTGCGGCAGAAAGAATCGAACTTCCATTACATGGGTCAAAACCATGTGCCTTACCTTTTGGCTATGCCGCAGTGTAAAAAGAAGGGCTTCCAATACCATTTCTGGTATCAGAAGCCCTTCGGCTGTTCGCTGCTCCCTAGAGCAGTCACAAATTATACCATTTGGTGTGGCTCTTCCGCGAAAGGTGCGGCGCTCTTTGCCAAACAGTCAGTTAACCTTCTTGCGCCGAATCTCAATGACCACGATCTGGCCTTGTTCGACTTTGATTTCCGCCTGATTCCGGCGGCGGATGATTTCCTCAATCGCCCGAATTTCCTTCGCCGTCACTCTGACCGCCGGTCTGGTTTCCGCTTCCATCGCCGTTCCCTCCGTTGTGTGCGGCAAGCTTCGCCGCTTTTTTCTCCTGCTCGGCCATGTAATCCATGCTCATTCGGTAGGCCAACTGCGGGTCGGAAAATAACCCGCAATGTGTAAATGCCAATTCAGGGGCGATTTTCTCGCAAGCAAGCATCTGGGTTAGAACCGTTGATTTCTGCGCGATATTCTCATAATTCCGCCGCGTGAACCGGATTTCCAGTGCCGAGAGTTTCAGGCTCAGATGCCCCATGTCCCGGCAGATACGCAGCACCAGCTTCAAAAATTCCTTTTCGGACTTCTTGAAAACCAGCTCCGTGTCCTTGGCTCTGGCTTCCGCTGCCGACCAGCCGTCCCGCATGATGACCGCCGACCCGGTGTCAGAGGTAGAAGTCCCTCCGTTCCGGTTGGGCATTCCACAGATGGTCAGCACCGTTTCATACATGCTGTCCACAAGGGTCTGCGTCTGGGTCTGATTCATTTCGGAGGTCAGATATTGAATCTCCGCTTTCAGTGTGGCGTCAATATCCCTGAACTTGATTGCGCCCTCGTCCCGCAGTTTCTTGTAGTCCTCACTGCTGATGTCAACATTATGGAACAGCATCAGTGCTTGAACGAACTGCTCTACGCCGTCAATTCGGTTGCTCTCCGTCATGTTGATTGCGTCAAGCAACGGAATCACGATTTCAAATGCCCCTAAACGAGCCATGTTCGCCGGGTACTCCACAATCGGGATTCCCAAAATCTGATCTTCTGCGCGAATAACAGCCCATGTGTTCCAGACCTCGAAATACCTGGTTTCTGTCCAGCAGGAGAAAACGAGCGTTCCGTCCTCTTTTAGAACATACCGTACACCCATCATGGGCTTATGCCCAAGGCCAATAGAGTACACCACAAATGTGAATCTAGGGTCAAGGGTGAATATCTCAAAAGGTGCCTCGTCTTCCTCCACATCCGCCAGAACGTCCGGCAAAGTCATTCGGTAAGAGGTACCGCAAGTGAAGAACCAATCGGCGCGTTCCTTATCCTT
>ENA-UEYI01001811-UEYI01001811.1-human-gut-metagenome-genome-assembly--contig:-NODE-1811-length-16589-cov-27.376938_pt1 | contig 16589 bp, 17 predicted proteins | sample MGYA00242900_ERZ507916 | MGnify/ENA primary metagenome ERZ507916 (study PRJEB26167, sample SAMN06115521) | human gut metagenome | host: Homo sapiens | place: China:Chongqing | collected 2015-09-02...
AGAAAGGTAAAGATTGAATTTAGAAGAGATAAAAGTTTAAATATAATCTTCGTCAGAAAAGTTTAGACGACTTCAATTACCGCTTATCCAAAAGCATAATTTAGAGCAAAGAGTATAGCCAAAATTATAAGCGTCCAATTCAGCTCCTTACGTTTCCCTGCAAAAATTTTGATTAGCACATAACTCATAATACCCAAACAAATGCCATCAGCAATTGAATAGCAAAGTACCATGGTAATCATAGTAATAAAAGCTGGAAAAGAATCCGACACATCGTCCAACTTTATTTCCTTAAAAGAGTCCACCATCAATACTCCTACCATAACCAAAGCACCACTTGTAGCAGCAGAAGGAATAAGCAAAAAGATAGGCGAGAGAAAGATACTAAGTACAAAAAGCAATCCTACATTAAAGGCCGTGAGTCCTGTTCGTCCTCCTTCAGCAATACCCGAAGCACTTTCTACATACGTCGTAATCGTACTGCTACCTAACATTGCTCCAGCCGTTGTACCTATAGCATCACTCAGCATAGCTTCACGCATGTGAGGTATCTTGCCATCTATTGAGAGTCCCGTCTTTTGCACCAAACCCACTAACGTACCCAACGTGTCAAAGATATTGACCAAAAGAAGCGAAAAGATGGCCATAAACATCTTAGGCGTAAAGAAGCCCGTGAAGTCAAATTGGCAAAATATAGGCGCAATGCTATGTGGCGCTGATATTGGCATCCAGTTCTCTGGTATTTCAGTAACCCCCATCGGTATACCAACCAACGTAGATAGCAATATAGCATAAAACAAAGCTCCCTTAACGCCACGCACCATTAAGATGCCACTAACTACAATTGAGAAGATTCCCAAAAGGCAAGTTGGGGTAAAGTTACCTAACTTCACAAATGTATCAGGATTTGATACAATAACGTGTGCATTCTTTAGACCAATAAAGGCTATAAACATACCTATTCCAGTCGAGATAGCATAACGCAGATTGGCAGGTATACTATCAAGTATTAGATCGCGTATATTAAGAAAGGTAATCAAAATAAAGATTACACCTTCTATTAGCAATACAGCCAATGCTTGTTGCCACGAGAGTCCCATAGCTTGACATAACGTAAAAGCAAAAAACGCATTCAAGCCCATACTTGGAGCTTGCGCGAATGGCAACTTTGCCATAAAAGCGAGCAATAGGGTTGCTATAGCCGAAGCTATAGCCGTACTTGTAAAGAGGGCTCCCTTGTCCATTCCTGTAGTAGAGAGTATAGCTGGATTAACAGCCAATATGTAACACATCGTTAGGAATGTGGTCAAGCCAGCCACCATTTCTGTTTTGAAAGAATGTTGTTTCGGGTCAAAGCCCAATAACTTTTTTAGTACCATGAATAAACTTTTATAACCACTTTAGTTAATATTTTGCAAATATACACAATAATAACCAAAACATTACATACTGCACCTATTAATGATATATAAACTACGCCCAAAGCTATGGCGATAAGGGGCGTAATTGGGTGAGATTCTTTACCATCAATAGCGAGCCTTAGGTTTAATTTTATTTCTTTTGAAGCCATATATATATTGAATTTTATTTGGTTGGTAAATTATAAAGTCGCACTTTTGCAAAAGAACTAATACCTTTTGTGATATGGAAAACGAACAGAAACCGAAAGATATTAAAGTAGAGTTTAGCTGCGAAGTGAAAGAGCAAACACCTTCAAAGAAGAAACAAAGGCGAAACAAAAGAGCTTTATGGGTAAGCACCTATTTGGGTTATGCTTCATTCTTTTTCTTTTGCGATAGCATATACTTTTACGCTACAACAGAAACGTGGACAGATGCTCGTGCTTTTTTTGTCGCAGCATTTATGGCTCTGTCTATCCTCTTGTTCTTCGCCTCAGCTGTGGCTGACTCATACTACAATGCACCTGATTATAAGGATATTAAGCGCAGCAATGGTGGCGGAAACGACTACGATTATTTGTAAAGCACATAGTGACATGGATGCTGATACCCCAAAGTAGCCCTTGGTAAATCCGAACTTGAGTTATATATGCCGCTTTGTTGCCTTTTGGGCTTCATCTAAAGACCTTGCAATATCTTTTGCAGATGAAGTTATAAACCCCAACTGTTCTTTACCGTCAATAGCGAGCCTTAGGTTGAATTTTATTTCTTTTGAAGCCATATATTTATTGAGTTTTACTTGGTTGGTAAATTATAAAGTCGCACTTTTGCAAAAGAGCTAATACCTTTTGCGATATGGAAAACGAATTGAAAAAACATAGACTTACAATTAAAGAAAAAGTAATTATTACATGTGAAGCATTGTGGTCACTCTCTATATTAGTATTAATCCTTATATTTTGCGTAATTACCCCACTTATGCATTGTGTTAATGATTTTATCATTTATACAACAGCTATAACTATAGTTGTGTTATTGGTAACGACTGTCGTATTATCAATCATCGATGAAGATTTTCAAAGCGGAGGAGGATTTTATTATTGATTTTTTTGCGATATGGGAAGCGAACAAAAGCCGAAAGAGATTAAAATAAAGCTAAGTATCGATGTTGAAGATGCTAAAAAGAAGAAGTGGAATGAACTAACCTTGAAAGAAAAGGGCATTCAAATTTCTTGGTGCATCTTTAGCCTTTCACTTTTCGCTGAAGTATTGTTGTGTATCATTGTATCATTTACTGGAGTTGTTAATGCTTTGGTAATATATTCTGCATCGGCAATTTTTGTAGTCTTGCTAATTACTGTCATATATTTGGCAATCTATGATGAAACTTTTGTAGAAAGACTACATACCCACGACAATACAGATTGGGATAGTTAATTTTTTGCGATATGTAAAGCGAACAAAAAGCGGATAAGAAAGTGACTACTTTAAGAGATAAAGTAATTAATACTTGTGAAGTGTTGTGGTCACTCTCTATCTTAGTATTTCTTCTTATATTTTGTGTATTTACCCCACTTACTCACTGCGTTAATGATATAGTCGTTTGTATAACTGCTATAACGATTATAGTATGGGTCGTAACGACTGTCATATTAGTGTTGTTCGACGAAGATTTCCAAGGCGGGGGAGGGCATTATTATTAATCCTTCAACCCCTTCATCAAGCTAACAAGCCGCTCACGCGCCTCGTCTTTACCGACTGGTGGCACGTGGGCGGCTTGCGTTGTGTGTGAAGTGGCTTCGTTATCCCAAGGCAAGGGCAATAGCGTGTCGGGGGTGAGGCGGTTCTTTACGTGTGATTGAATGGTAATGGTGGCGAGCATACGCATACGTTCCCACCCGTCGTGCATGTCCATTTCGTGGCTTGTAGCGTAGCTATCGACCACGGCCGTCCACTCCTCAGGCGTAAGTCCTTGCCAGTCGCGCAGCGTGAGTTCCACCGCCCCCAGTGCAAAGCCTAATTGCTCGGTGATGCAGAAGGACTTTTTTTTCGCTTTCGGTATTGTGCGGTAAAAAAACGAGTAACAACAAACAACAAAACCGCCAATTATCAAGCCTTTACAACTTAATAATCAACGGTTTTCCTTATGTCGGGGCGACGGGATTCGAACCCACGACCCCCTGCTCCCAAAGCAGGTGCGTAAATGGGCGTAAATGAGTGAGAATGAAGTAGTTTTAAATAACGGGGTAAGTTGGTGCTCACAAATGGCTCACAAATGGGGAAGAAAATAAAAGGGAAAAGCCCCACATTTGGGGAGTGTGGGGCTTAAAGGCGCACCCATCAGCCACGGGTGACTTGTGTCTTGGGAAACAAAAATGAACCTGGCTGAATGTGCAAAATAAAAAAGAGGTGACTAAGCAAGTTTTTGTTTTTATAGACTTTTTAATCTTCGTCGGGGGCGGCGTTCTGGATATTATCTACAGCGGTGCAAAGGTAATGATTATATGTTAGATGAATACTTCTGGGGAGACAATTAAGGAGAAATAAAAACCCGTGCCTTATGGCACGGGGTGTTGCAGGAGTCGGTGGTGTGGCGTGGCTTGAACTTGTTGACGAATGTTTTGTAGTCGTTGTGAATGTCGGCTGCTTTGCGGCCTCTGGCTGCTGAGGGTTGTGCCATTGTTGTGTGTTGTTTGGGGGTTAATGATGTTTGGCACAAAGGTAGTGAATGGGAGGTGTGGGGAAAAAGACAAAAAGAACGCCCCCGCGCGGTGGGCGTGGGGGCGGGGGAATGTGGGAAAGTTTTTTTATTGTAGTTCGTAGAAGTAGCCTTGTATGAGTTGGGCGAGTCCTGTGGGTGTGAGGGTGAGTTCGAGGCGGTGACAGGCGTAGCGTCGCCCGCGAATGAGGTAGGTGGCTGTTGGGTCGGGGTTGATGGGGTCGAGAAATTGGATTTGGTGTTCGGTGCGTGTGTCGATGTTGGTGGCTCCTGTTAGAAAGTTGCCTATGCAGCCATAGCCGGCATAGGGGTCGCCTCCTTGTGTGGAGAGTGCGAAGGGGGTGTCTTTTGGAAATAGGGGTGCTGTGGTGGCGGAGGTGGGGTTGTAGCCTCGTTGGTTGGTGCTGGAGTAGAGGCCGGTGGTGGTGTCTTTATATAGGGTTATGGCTATGGGGGAAGGGAAAAGGGCCAGGTTGTAGCGGCCTGCGGTCTCGTTGCGGCCGTGGTACCAGGCGAGAAATAGGGTGTCGGCCTTTTCGGTGGTGGTGCCGGTGGTGGTGTTTTCTGTGGGGTTGATTGCTTGGTCGATGCTGTAAGGGAGGGTGGTGTCGGTTATGGGGTTGGGAATGGAGAGTAAGGGGTAGGCGGTGTCGGGATCGGTGGCGGGGGTGTAGGTGCGTACGGAGTCGCGGCCGTTGAGTTGGCCTGTCCAACATGAGGGGGCGGCGAGGATGGTGTGGGCTGGTACGATGTTGAGTTCGGTGGCGTTGGCTCGTGCTGTGGGGTCGGTGTTGGAGGGCGCGAGTTGATCGACTTGTGCGAGTTGGTATGTTGTGGGGTCGTCAGCGCGGTGGAGTATGGCGTAGAGGTTGGCGGTGGAGAGGTCGAGGTAGAGGTATTGGGATTGCGCTCGCTGCTCTGCGGTGAGGGTGGCGAAGTGGTTGTAAATGTCGCCTTTGTTGGCGAACTTGAGGGGGGTGGCTTTCTCGTAGACTTCGGCTGGTAGTTGGAGCATGGGGTCGTCGGTGGGGAACTTGTAGGTGGCGCAGCCGAGTACTTTGGACTCTATGGTGGCGGTGTGTTCGAGGTCGATGGTGTGGGTGTCGGTTACTTGGCGGAGGGTGATGAGTGTGTTGGTTTGGTCGTAGTACTGTGGTAGGGGTCGGACGTTGACGGTGTTGGCTTCGACGGTGAAGACGATGCCGAGGATGTTTTGTACTTCGGTGAGGAATTGCTTGACGGTCCAGTGTGGGAGTGCTGCTGCGCGTTCGAAACGACAGTCGGTGTTGAGGATGACGAGGTTGGCTCGTATGGGGTCGTCAGTGATTGCTGTCCAGTCGCCTTGTTGGTAGCCGAGGGTGGTGATGATGCTTTTGAGTATGGTCAGGAGGTAGTGTTGGGGTGCGATGAGGGTGCGGTCGGTGTGTTTGGTGGTTATTACTTCGTGGTCTTGGCCGTGGTCGGTGTCGGTGGTTCTGGTGATGTAGTATGCGATGTCGGGGTCGCGGGTGTCGTTGGCGAGTGCGTTGACTACGAGGTCGGTGGCTTCGGAGTAAAGGGGGAAGATGACGGCATCGGTCTCTTGGACTGTGCCGAAACGGAGGGTGGGGTCGGTTGGTAGGGTCTGTGCGTTCCATGCGGTGCCGAGGGGGAGTTGGTCTATGTATTGTGTGTCGGATCCTTGTGCGTTGAGGAGTGTGGACTTTCCTGCTTTGAGTTGTACTTTGACTTCGGCTTCGGTGATGCTGGTGATGGTGGCGTAGCCTTGTAGGGTGACGGGGGGTGCGATGAGTTGGAAGGGGAGGCTGGTGCCTATGAGGTGGGTGTGGGAGAGTTCAGGGCGGTGGAGGGGGCCGAATATGGCGAGGTTTTGGGGTGAGCCTTGGAGTGGGAGTTGTACTTCGAAGGTGTAGTCGCCTTGGTCGTCGAAATAGGGGTTGACGCGGTTGAGCTTGAAGGTGGTGCCGGTCTTAATGGTGGCGGGTTTGTTATTTAGAAGGAGTTGGAGCATGGGGGTGAATGTGTGGATGTGTGAATGTGCAAATGCGAAGGAAATGTGCAAATGTGAGAATGTGCAAATGTGCAAATGGTTGCCTTTGCTTGCTGATAGTGGACGCGCGTGCTGGAAAGCACGCGTTACGTAGGACTGAAAAACGCGTGGTACGTGGGGCATGTTGGCACGAGGTATAAGGCTACTTTTTAACCTTATAACCTTTTAACCTTCGGGATTATACGTTGTTGAGTTGTTGATAGCGTCGGTACTGTCGGTCGAGGCCGTTGGGTCCGTCAATGGTGACGGTGGCGGTGATGCCTCGGTCGAGTTGTGCGGTGAGGCGCTCGAGGGTGTCGGTCTGTCGGTCGGTGGCGGTGTTGATGATTTGGAGCGTTTGTGGCGCGGTGGTGGCGGCTTCAGCGGTGGCTGTGGCTGTGGTGGCGGTGGCTGCTGCTGTGCGCTGTGGGGCGGCTATGGCTCGGCTTACGTCATCGGGGGTGAGTGAGGCTACGCGGTTGGTGCGCTGCGCTTGGTCGATGAGTTGAAGTACGGGGAGGAGTGCTGGATTGTTGACTGCTTGGTGGTTGGCTACGAACTCACCTTGGTGGACGATGCCTGCTGCTTGTCGGTAATTGCGCCCGGGGGTGAAACCGCCTGTGTAATAGCCTTCGGCTTGCACTGCGTGTTGCTTCTTTATGGTTGCGATTTGAATGGCTCCTGCTGCGAGTGCTGCGGCTGCTGCGATAGGTGCGAAGATGATACCGGCGAGGCCGCCGATCTGGAGTGCGTCATTGAAGGCTAGGATGGCGCTCATTGCCATTTGTGCGGTGGCTTGTGCGAGTTCGATCTTCATGGCCTTTTTGTTGTACTTGGTCTTGACCTTTGCGAGTTCGGCCTCCTTTTGCTCTTCGAGCTTTTTCTTCTTCTTTGAGTTGCCTGCGGCTGCTTTGATTTCGTTGTCGTAGCGTTTGGTGATGCGTGCTTCTTCGAGTTGTTGGTTGGCTTGCACGAGTTGGGTGGCGCTGCTCATTGTTGCGGTGACTATGGCCACGGCTGCAACTCCTGCTGCTGCGTAGTCTTGCCAGGTGGCTTTGCCGCTGTCGATTTTCTTTTGTAGTTGTTCGAAGATACGGGCGAAGTTGATGACGGCTGCGCTCATTGCGTCGGTTGATCCGGTGAGGGGTGAGGTGTCGTCGGACTTCTTGTTATCGGGTTTGCTGTTGTTGTCTTTTTCTTCTTCGCGCTTCTTTTCGTACTTTTTGTGGATTTCTTCAGCGTAGCGTGCGCGCTCATCTTGTGACCACTTGAAGGCTTCGGTCAGTTGGTCGAGGAGTTCGAGTTCTTCTACTTCTTGGTCGTCGAGTGACTTCTTGAGGTATTCTTCTCGCATGGCTTGCGCCTGCTGGAATAGTTTATCGAGTCGGGTGAGTGCTTGGGCGTTGCGTAGATCTTGGAGTTGCTTCTCTGCATCGTAAATGGCTTTGGGGTCGGCGGCGTTGGCGGGGTCTTTGAGCCACTTGAGGCGTCGCGTGAGCCGTTGCTCTTGAATGCGGTCGAGCGCGGTCTGGTATTCTTTTTCTTGGATTTCGCCCCGGAGGTATCTTTCTTTGAGTGCTTGCGTTTGTTGCTGCGTATCTTCGTCAATGGCTTGCAGTGAGTACTCTTGTCGTAGTCGGAGGTCCTCCTTCTCGTTGTCGGCTTTCTGCTTTTGTAGTGTGGCGATTTCGGAGTCGCCAGCTTTGTAGAGTGCGAGCCTTTTGTCGATGTAGGCGTTGTCGATGTCGATGAGCCGCTCTTGGTAGAGCTGATAGCTTTTGATTTGTCCGGTCTGAAATGCTACGGCTGCTTGTGATTCTTCTTTGCGCTGCTGTTGGTCGAGTTGTGCGTTGGCAATGCGAATGCGCTTGCGGCGTTCTGTCTCCTTATCTTCTTTGCCAAAACTGATAGCGCTGCCTCCGCCAGTGTCCTCTTGCGTTGTAGGACTATCATTAAATATTTGCTCGAACTTTCCCCCTAAGCGTTCGATGGTCTTAATGAGGCTTTGCGACTGTGCGTCGTAAATGTTTAGGCCGTCTTTGGCATCTTTCACCCACGATTGCGCCTTCTGTAGGTCCTTGCGGAGTCGCTCGTACGTTTGGCCTGTGCTCGTTAGCATCATCGTGCCGAGACTTCTCGCGGCTTCGGTGTTGCCTTTCGCTACTTCTGCCTCTAGTTCGTGATAGCTTTTGAGCCATTCTTTATTTTGCTGCTCGAAGTCATGTAGGCGCGCCTTCTTGATAGAGACGGCATTGTCGTAGCGCCCGAGTTGCTCTGTGCGCCCGATCTGTCGTTCTGCAATCTGCTTTAGTTTGTCTTGTGCGGCTTCGATGATCGCTTTCTGTTGTAGTTGCTTGATGTAGTCCTTAATGGCTTGCGTATTCTCACGCGTGATGCGTCCTTCGGAGTTGATGAGGGCGTTGTACTCAGGTATGATTTTCTTCAGCGCGTTGACGGCAGCACGGCGGTCGGAAAGCTTTCGGTTATTGTCGTGGATTATGGCGGTGAGGAGTTGAATGCGTGCTTGCGTTGTGGCGGTAGCAGCGTTGGCTCGCTGCTGTAGTTGCATGTTGTCTTGCTGAATGGCTTGACGCTTCTTCTCCTCCGTAGAGAGTTCACGCTCGCGGGTGAGCCATAGGTAAATGGCTGACGCTGCTGCGACGGCTGCGGTGGCTACGGCTACGTAAGGGTTGGCGATGAGGGTGCGATTGAGTAAGAGCTGCGCGGCGCGTAGTCGTGTGACGTTGCCCGTCAATGCGGAGTGAGCCATAGAGAGTGAGAGGCTGAGCCCTTTGGCCAGTCCGATGGCTCCGTTCCATGCGGTCATGGCTGCAGCTGCTACCTTGGTTGAGGTGGATAGGAGGAGCGTCTTAATGGCCGCGAGATTAATGGCCACGATGTATGCTGCTATGGCTATTGTTACTGCTGCGATTTGCTTTGTGTTGCGTGCGATGAATGTGGCGAGCGTAGAAAGTACGCTCATAAAGTATGTGCTTGTAGAAAGTATGCGTTCGGCCACTGGTGCAAGTTGCTCTCCTAAGGTTACGGCCATATCGGTAGCTGCCTTGCGTGCTTTGTCGAGTCGTGCTTGTACGGTGTTATTGGCGGTGTTGAACTCATTGGTGACGCTGGTGGCTTGCTGGAATGCGGTGGTGGCTTGCGCTTGCGTTTTCTTTAAGTTCTGCAGATTGTTGGCGAGTGCGGAGAGTGTCTGGGTTACGCCAGCACCGCTGAGTTTTAGCTCTTTCAATAGCGGTGCGAGTTTGTCCATACCTCCTGTGCTCTTTAGTCCTTCGACAAATTTCAGGAGCGCAGCGTTGCCGTCCTTTTTAAGCAGTTCGGAGAATTGCTTTACTTCGAGGCCTGCGACTTTCGCCATCTTAGTGGGATTGGCGTAAAGCGCTACGATAACGTTTTGGAGTGCTGTGGCACCTCTTTCAACGTTGACCATGCTTTGGTCGAGTATTGAGCCGAAGGCGAGGACTTGTGCTTGCGTTAGTCCTGCTTGCTTGCTCACGCCAGCGAGGCGCGCGGTGAAGTCCATGAGGTATGGTTCGGAGGCGGATGAGCTTTGCGCGAGTTCGTTGATAACGGAGCCTGTTGCGAGCATGGCCTGCTTTAGTCCCATACGATCAGCGTCGCCAAATAGTTGGGCGAGTTTACCAATATTTTTTACGCCGTCTTCGCCGAGGTCTTCACCGAGTGCGACGTTGAGTTGGTCAGCCGCTTGAACGAAGTCAAGTATCTGCTGGCGTGACTGAATGCCGAGTCGGCCTGCATCGGCTGCGAGGTCGTTGAGTTGCTCTCGCGAGGTGCGTGTGTCCATTCGCTTGAAGTCTTCGTTGAGTTGTCGCACGGCTTCATCTGCGAGCCCTGTGTACTTCTTAACGTTAGACATGTGTTCGGCCATTTGTGCGTACTGGGTGTAAAAGCCCATTACTTTGTCGGTGAGTGCGGCGATGGTGTCTTTTATTCCGCTGAGGGTGACGACCGCTCCCTGCCATTTGTCTCCGAATGATTGCAGCCACGACGTTCCGTCTCCTTTAGTGATTGTCTTCTGCTCTTCTTTAATCTTTTGGAGTTCTGTTTTGGCTTCGGCCATAGCAGCGGTGAGTGTGTTCCACTCTTTTGAGCCGCGTGCGATTGAGCCGCTGTTGAGTTGTCGGTTAATTTCGCGTATTGTGTTTTGGAGGTCTTTGGGGGTTGCGCGGTCGAGGTTTTGTAGGGTGCTCGCTACGGTTTGGGTTCGGCTTACGAGGCGCTCTTGCTGTCGCTCGAGTTTTTTTGCTTCGGAGGTGTAGAGTGCGTAGGCTTTGGCGTCTCCTTTCTCAAAGGCTTCAGCCTTGAGCTTTCGCACGCTTTCGAGCTTTGTGGTTAACTCGCTGAGCTTTTTGGTGGCTTGCTCTGTGTTGAGTGCGAGGGTTACTTGCTTTATGTCGTTGCTGTTCATATACAAAAAGAGTGTTACTTGTGGCTTGTTGTGTTATAGGGCCAAAAGTAACACTTTTTGGGGTGAGATGAAAAGACAAAAATGCGGCTTATATGTAGTTGTATTTCTATAAGTCTTATTGTGCGTGCTTTCGCGCGTAGGCATCGCGCTTGTTTGCTGCTTGTGCTGCGCATCCGTTAATTACTTCATGACTTTTCTTGTACCAATATAGGTACCTGCGCTTGTAGGCTTTCTTTAAAATCCACTTGCGCTTGTAGTCTTGTAGCTGCTGCTTGTCTTGCTCTGTTGGGCAAAATATGATTTTGTAAAGGCAAAAGAGGACGATGATGCCTAAGATGGCAAAGATGGCGTAGTATAGCGCGTGCTCTGTGGGGGTCATTAGTTCCCACGCGGATGCGGTGTTGGGTGTCATGGTGTAACAAGTTTTGTGGTTGTGTGGGCAAAGATACGGAATGAGGCGAAAGGAGGCAAGGGGGCGGGGGCGTTTTGTTTATGCTTCGAGGTTGTCGAAGGCTGCGGAGAATTGGTCTCCGAGTATTGCGGCCATGTGGTTTTTGAGAACTTCGACGGAGATGTACCATGAACGGGAGAACCATGGTTTCTTCTCGCGTGGTTTGCCTAAGTTGTGTTGCTTTCTGTAGGCTTTGCCGAGGAATTTTAGGTCGCCTCCGTTGCCGGGCCGGTAGCCGTTGCCTACTCCGCGGTCGACGTAGATGCCGTATTGTATGAACTGGAATGCGAGTGTGGCTTCGGTCTGGGTGACGCTCATGGCGGTGGCGCGGACGCTCTTTCTTAGTTGTCCTGTTTGGTGTACTTGCATGAGGTCGAGGCGGTCTTGCCAAATTTGTATCATCTTCTGCCGCCAGGCGGTGAGGTAGGGTTGGTTCATGGGTTAGGGGGTTAGGAGGGTTAGGGGGTTAGGAGGGTTAGGGGGTTAAAAAGTTAGTTTTTGTGGACGCACGTGCTGGAAAGCACGCGTTACGTAGGACGGGAAAGGGCGCGAGATATGGGGCAACTTTTTAACCTTATAACCTTATAACCTCTTAACCCTTTAACCTTATTCCGTCCATTCGTTGGGGTCGTATGCGATGTTGGTGGGTTCGTCCATGGCGAGGAGGAAGTAGAGGCCGGTGCAGCCGTTGAGGAAGGTTGCTCCGAGTTCGTTGGAACGTATGTCGGCGGTGTTGAGGTAGAGAAGTTGGGTCTGTAGGAGTTCGCTATCGTGGAGGAAGCGGCTTTGGAGTTGTCGAAAGAGTTCGCGGCAGAGGGTGAGCTTTTGGTTGTAGTCTTCTATGTTGCCGTACTCGTGGCGGGCGAGGATAAATACGGTGTAGACGCGGCGCTTGAACCACCCGCCTGATTGCTGGAAGGTGGTCTCTTGACAGGTGTCGGTGGTACAGATGAAGTTGGCGGTGGTCTGGTACTCTTCGAGCATGCCTTCGAGGTAGTTGATGCCTGAACATGTTACAGGTTGAAACTGTTTGTCGGTGGCTAACTTGTTGGCGGCGGTGAGGCTCTTTATATATTCAATGAAGTCGAACATGGGGAGGGTAAATGTGCAAATGTGAGAATGTGTAAATGTGCAAATGGTTGCCTTTAGTTGCTGAGAGTGGACGCGCGTGCTGGAAAGCACGCGTTACGTAGGACGGGAAAGGGCGCGTTACGTAGGCGAGGTGCTGCTGAACGTGGTGGAACTATTTATTAAACTTATTAAACTCATTGAACTTATTAAACTCATTAAACTTTGGTTTTTCTTTCGAGTTCGCGTGCTTCTCGTGCTTTGGCGTTGAGTTCGGTGAGGGCGGTGAGGGTGTCGGCAGAGAGGACGGCTTCGGTCTTGGTGATGTCGCCTGCGGTGAGGGCGCGAATTTCGGCGTTCATGATGTCGCGTGGGTCGGGGAGGTCGTCAGGGTCGGTGGTGACTGACTGTCTGAAGAGGTCGGGGAATAGGTCGGCGTACTGCTGCTTCATCCCCACGAGCCATAGTAGTAGCATGTAACGCTCATCGGGGGTGAAGGTGGCGGTGTGGCCGGGATAGAGTATGGCTCCGAGTGCGTCAAGGGCTTCAGGGTTGCGCGACTGGAGGTAGCCTTGGTAGTAGTTCTCGACTTCGAGGTAGGAGCGGAAGGGGGTACCACTGAGGAGGGGGTGAACGGGGGTGGTCTGCCCTACCCTATCGTAGCGCACGGGGGCGATGGGTGGCTGGTCGATGAAGTCGAGGTGGGCGATGAGGGTGCCGAGGGTGAGGACGAGGCGTTCGGGGTGAATGAGGCCTGCTACTCCTGTGAGTCGTATGAGGAAGTAGGCTTTGACTTCATCGGTGGTGAAGTGGCCTGAGGCGAGGAGGGTGCATAGGTAGCGGAGTTGGTGGGAGGTGAGGCCTGTCCATGCGGTGGGGAGGTTGACTGTTATTGTCAACTTTTGGGGGTTATCCGAAGAAGAAGGCGGGGTCGTCTTTTTTGTTTTCATAGGGTTGTAGGTGGTGTGCGCGGTAGGTGGCTGAGTTGGCGTATTCTGGTAGTGCAGTGAGGTGGGTCTCTGCACTGAGTTGTAGGTTGCGGAGGTGGAGGTTGACGACTGTGGGTGGTTCGTGGTTGATGAGTGAGGCCATTGCGAGTCGTGCTTGGTGGGTGAGTGCTTTGAGGAGTGAGGCGCGGTCGTGGGCGGTGTCGGGGTCGTACTGGTGGGTGATAAGTACGTGTAGGAGTTCGGGTGAGATGCGTTCGGCTACTTTGGCTTGTGCGGCTTCGATGGGGGCGCGTAGTGCTTGAAGTTCTTCGCGGTAGAGTGGCTGGTGGTCGGTGGTGGTGATGCCGTAGGCGGTGGCGAGTGTGGATGACCATAGGAGGTTGACGGCGATGAGTTCGGGCAGGGCGTAGGCTTGAGCGGTGAGGAAGTAGCGGTGCACTTGCTCTTCGGCTCGTGTGGCGGCATGGCGTAGCTCTTCGCGTAGGGACTGGACGCGCGCGGGACTGGCGGGTGCGGTGTTTTGGTTGGAGACGATGCCGAATCCTGTGGGGGTGAGTACGAGGTCGAGTTGGGGTATGAGGTGGTAGGCGGCGCGGAGTGTGGCGGCGCGGGCGATGAGTTCGGATCGCTCTTCGGCAATGGAACTGGCCGCATAGAGACAGCAGCCGATGGGAGGCGTGACGAACCCCACGCACAGGTTGCAGGTCAGGATAATCCCGAAATGCAGCGGGCTGACTCCCACCTGCTGCATGACCGGAACAAGAATGGGAGCCAGAATGATGGTTGCCACGATGGGATCCATCAGTGCGCCCACGATGAGCAGGAAAACATTGACCATCAGCAGCATGGTCACCCGGTCGGAGGTAAAGCCGAGGATCATCCGGGCAAAATGATCAGGAATCTGCTCGATGGCCATGACGTAACCGAAGATATGCGCCATTGCCACAATGAGCATGACGGCGGCGCACATGACCACACATTCCACGATGATTTCCACAATATTGTGACGGTCGATGCCCCTGAGAACGAAAATTCCAACAAAGAGCCCGTACAGGGCTGCAACGGCGGAGGCTTCCGTGGCGGTCATGATGCCGCCGTAAATTCCGCCGAGGATGATGACGGGAACCATAAGCGCCCATTTGGCGCGCCATATGCAGGCGAACACCTCACTCCATGTATGCCGTTCCGCCTTTCCTCCCCAGCCGTTTTTCCTGGATATCCACCATGCGACAATCATCAGCAGCAGAGCGGTGAGGAGACCGGGCACGATGCCGCCCATGAACAGCTTGCCTATGGAAACATTGGTGATGATGCCGTACAGGACAAAGGGATTGCTTGGGGGGATCATGGCGCCGATGGTGCCCGCGCAGGCAATAAGAGCTCCGGCAAAGGGGCGGGAATATCCGCGTTCCACCATGGAAGGCACGACAATCATGCCGATGGCGGCCACAGTGGCCAGAGCGGAACCGGAAATTGCGCCGAAAAGCGTGCATGCCACAATGGTGGTCAGGGCAAGCCCGCCGGTGCGCCCACCCATGAGCTTGTCGGCAAGGTTGAAGAGATCGGCCGAGAGGCCTCCCCTGCCCATGAATACCCCTGCGGCGATGAAGAAGAATATGGCCAGCATGGGGAAGGAATCCAGAGAGGTGAAGCTTTGCTGCGCCGCAACATTCAGGGACAGATAGCCCGTGGAATAAATGGCGCCTGCTCCGCGAAGTCCGAGAGCCGCCGCGATGGGGACGCCGAAAATCATGCAGACGGCCAGAACTGTTACCAGAATGAAGGTGACGCCGATCTCGGCGCGCATGACTATGGGCGCGGCCATGAGCGCCGTTGCCGCGGCAGCGGCGAGGAGCTGCCCGAAACCGGACTCGCGTGTCAGCTTGTACAGATCCTGCACAAGACGGATGCTCATCAGCAGAAAGCCGACGAACAGCACGGTATAATGCACGAGATAGGGCATTCTCAACGTCGGCGTGACCTGCGGCAGGCGGATCTGGGCTTCCATCATGTCCGTGGACAGAAAGGCGATGAGGCCGGTCAGCACCAGAAAGGCGCAGTCGTTGAACATGAGCACGAGATTTTTCCAGCGTTCCGGCACAAGTTCCATGATGGCCGTCATGCGGAGCGACTTGCGCCGCCTGATGCTCAGTGAGGCTCCGAAATAGATGGCGGTAAGGAAGCAGAAGAGGGAGAGTTCTTCCACCATTGACGTATCAACATTGAACTGGAGCCATGTGCCGAGAATATATCTGGTGAAAACCTGATAGGGGATGAGAATCAGCGCGACAAGCAGACATATGACGATGACCGGCTTCTCGAAGTTCTCGTCAATCCAGTGCAAAATGTTATGAGGGGTGGTTTGGGACATTGACACGTCTCCTCATCAAAAATTCATTTATGGTTTGAAAACTCTCCCCGCAGGAGAAAGCGTCCCTGCCGGGACGGGAAGGCCGGTGAAATCGTTTTTTCCAGCCCCACTCCCCATGAAGGGGAGCCGCACACCCCCTGTTTGTCGGCTGCGGACTCGGCAGGCGATATGGGGGGCGGCTTGCACAGAAACACGCTGAAAGGCTGAAACGGCATCGGACTGCGCGCGGGAACGCCCTCTGCCCTCCCGAGGGCATTCCCGCCTGCGGACGGGGACTACTTCTGGGCGTCCCGCATAAGCTGGAGGAAGACAGGATCAATTTCGCCCTTTTTCACGAAGTCATCGGGAATGGAAGCGCACAGCTCCCTGAGCTTCGCCATATCGTCCGCGGAAGGTTCGACGATGTTGAAGCCGTTCTCCCGGCAGTACCGGAGGCCTTCATCTTCCATCTTCTGAACATTATGCCACTCTATGCGCTGAGCTTCATCGCCTGCGGAAAGAATGATCTCCTGCATTTCCGGGGAGAGCGCGTCGAATTTGGCCTTGTTCATGACGGCGAACATGCGGGCCTGATTGTGCCGGGAAAGATAGATGCTCTTTTCCACTTCGGCGCGGCTCATGGCCTTGATTGTGGTGTAGTTGATAAGCTCGCCGTCCACGGTTCCCTGCTGAAGGGCGGCGTAGGTCTCGCTCATGCTCAGCGGACAGGGATTCATGCCCACGGCATTTACGAAAGCCATTTCCACCGGGGACATGGTGGTGCGGACCTTGAGCCCCTTGAGGCTGGCGAGATCGGAGATTTCCCGCTGTTTGGAGAATGCGTAGCTGCGGAAGCCGGAGTCGATGGTCATGATCAGCTTGAGGCCGATCCTGTTCAGTTTTTCGTCAAGATACTTGTAGAGGGGGCCGGTTTTATAATTGAAGGCTTCCAGAAACTGTTCGTTTTTGGAAGCATCGGCAATAAAGGGAAAGTCCATGGCAACCACGGTCGGAATGAACATGTTGAGCTGGGACTGACCGATATTGGCAAAGTCCAGCGAGCCTTCCTGGCACATTTCCGTGACGGCGCGATCGTTGCCGAGCACATTGTTGCCGAAGCGCTTCACTTCCACTTCGCCCCCGGTTTTCTCTTTGACGAATTCGGCGAACTT
>ENA-UEYI01001819-UEYI01001819.1-human-gut-metagenome-genome-assembly--contig:-NODE-1819-length-16530-cov-3.243603_pt1 | contig 16530 bp, 16 predicted proteins | sample MGYA00242900_ERZ507916 | MGnify/ENA primary metagenome ERZ507916 (study PRJEB26167, sample SAMN06115521) | human gut metagenome | host: Homo sapiens | place: China:Chongqing | collected 2015-09-02...
CGGCGCTGGAGAAATGGCTCTCGACGTCCGTGGAAATGCCCGAAAAACCCCTCTCCGTTGTATTTCAGACTACACAAATTCAAGCAAATCACATTTTGGCAGAAAAAATATTAAAAAAAAGATGTACAAATTTCAAAATATTTGATACTATATGCGGAGCAACGTCCAAGAGGCAGAGAGAAGCAACCTCTCTTGCCGGGATATGCGATGCAATGATCGTCATCGGCGGTGCGCACAGCGCGAACAGCCTGCATCTGGCAGAGCTTTGCCGCGAAAAATGTGCGAGCGTTTTCTTTGTCGCCGACGCGTCGGAGCTGGACACATCCCGGTTGCCGGGCGAGGGCCGTGTAGGAATCACGGCGGGAGCCTCGGTGCCGTCCTGGATCATTAAGGAGGTAGTAAAAAAAATGAGCGACGAGATCAAGGTAGAACAGACCACGGCAGAGGAAGTCGCTGCGACCGCGGCCGAAGAGACCGCACACGTTGAAGCCGAGCCCGCTGCGGAGAATGCCGCCGGGAAGCCCGACTCCGAAAAGACGTTTGATGAGCTGCTGGAAGATTCCATCAGAACGATATATAACGGAGACACCGTCTCCGGTTATGTTGTCAGCATCACGCCCACGGAAGTCACCGTCGATCTGGGCACCAAACATTCCGGCTATATCCCCGTGACCGAGTTCACCGAGGATGGCGCTGCCAAGGTGGAAGACGTTATCCACGTTGGCGACAAGATCGAGGCCTGCGTTGTGCGCGTGAACGATGTGGAAGGCACTGTGATGCTCTCCAAGAAGCGCCTGGACACCATCAAGTCCTGGGCCGACATTGAAAACGCTGCCGCCGACGGCACCGTTGTCGAAGGCAAGGTCACCGAAGAGAACAAGGGCGGCGTCGTTGTCTCCGTGCACGGCGTGCGTGTGTTTGTTCCCGCTTCCCAGACCGGTCTGCCGCGCGAAGCCGCCATGTCCGAGCTGGTCGGTCAGACCGTCCGTCTGAAGATCACCGAGGTCAACCGCGGCCGTAAGCGTGTTGTCGGCTCCATCCGCGCCGTGGCCAACCGCGAGCGCAAGGAGCGTGCCGAGAAGATCTGGAACGAGATCGAGGTCGGTAAGCATTACGAGGGCGTGGTCAAGTCCATGACCTCTTACGGCGCGTTCGTTGATATCGGCGGCATCGATGGCATGGTTCACGTGTCTGAGATCAGCTGGAATCGCATCAACAAGCCTTCGGATGTCCTGAACGTCGGCGACAAGATCGACGTTTACGTCATCAACTTCGATAAGGAGAACCACAAGATCTCCCTCGGCCACCGCGACCCGAACCTGAACCCCTGGAAGGTGTTCACGGAGACCTACTCCGTCGGCGATATCGCGAAGGTCAAGATCGTCAAGCTGATGCCCTTCGGCGCTTTCGCGGAAGTGCTGCCCGGCACCGACGGCCTGATCCACATCTCCCAGATCGCCAACCGCCGCATCGGCCAGCCCTCCGAGGTGCTGAGCGTCGGCGATGTGGTCGAAGCGAAGATCACCAACATCGACAACGAGAAGCAGAAGATCTCCCTGTCGATCCGCGCTCTCTCCGAGCCCGCTCCCGCCGCCTCCCGCAAGGAGACCGAGGACGAGCCCCGCGAGGACGCGCTGGTCTACTCCGTTTCTTCCGACGGCACCGCCTCCGGCGAAGCCCCCGAAGTGGAGTAATTCCGAACAAAAAAATCCCTCTGTCTTTGACAGAGGGATTTTTTGCATATATCCGCCGCCGGAAAGCCTTGCAAAATCAGCATTTTTGTGTATAATTACATTTGTAGGATTTTTCACCTTTCGGAAGTGCCGCCGCATAAGGCAGGAGGATCGCGATGAGTGTCCAGATCGGGGATCGCATTGCCCATCCGCTTCACGGAGCAGGGGTGATCGATCGCATTGAAAGCCGGCGTATCGGCGGGGAATCAAGGGAATACTTCGTTCTCAAGTTGCAGGGGAGCGGCATGGTCGTCATGGTGCCGAAAAACGCCTGTGATGAGGTCGGTGTGCGCCCGATCGTCGATGCGGACACGGCATACGACCTGCTCCGGCGTATTCCGGACATGGACGTTTCCATGGCGGACAACTGGAATAAGCGCTACCGCGAAAACATGCAGCGCATTAAAAGCGGCGACCTTACCGAGCTTGCCGCCGTGATCAAGGCGCTTACGCAGCGCGATGAAAAACGCCCTCTATCCACCGGCGAGCGCCGGATGCTCAATCAGGCGCGGCAGATCCTGCTCTCGGAGATATCCCTCTCCGTGAATTGTCCGTATGACTTCGCGGAGGCTCAGCTGGATCAGTGCCTGCGCAAACCGAAAAAACGGAGTGTATTAAACCGATGAGTCGCTTTTCTGATTTTCTTCGCCGAGCCAAAAACACCTCCTGCAGCGTTGTTGTCGTCGCAGCCGGAGCTTCTACACGGATGGGCGAGGACAAGCTCTTTATGGATCTCGCCGGAAAGCCGGTGCTTGCAAGAACGCTTACCGCGCTGAACGCCTGCAGCTGTGTGGACGAGATCGTTGTGGTAACGCGTCTTGAATCTCTGGAAAAGGTCGCCGCGCTGTGCTGCGAATACCGTGTCGATAAGGTTGGGAAGGTCGTTGTCGGCGGCGCTTCGCGCACCGAATCCGCGCTGGCCGGTCTCGTACAGATCCGGCGCAATGCAAAATATGTACTCATCCACGATGGCGCTCGTCCGCTTGTAACGGAGGAGATCGTGTACGATGCGATGCACAGCGCCGCGCTCTATAAATGCGCCGCTCCTGCCGTGCCTGTTACCGATACGGTCAAGGAGACCGATCACGACACCGTTGTGCGAACGCTAAACCGCAGCACGCTTGCCGCCATCCAGACGCCGCAGGCGTTTGTTCCGGAGATCATCAAGGCCGCTCTCACGCGCGCTATCGCGGAAAAGAAAGAATATACGGACGACTGCGCCGCAGTGGAGGCGATGGGTGTGAAAGTCCATCTCTCCAAGGGCTCGCCCGAAAACATCAAGATCACCGGACCGGTCGATATCCCGACGGCAGCGGCGATCTTAAAATCGCGCGGGGAGTAAGCGGATGCGGATCGGACAGGGTTACGATGTTCACCGGCTGACCGAGGGGCGTAAGCTCATTCTCGGCGGCGTGGATATTCCATATGACAAAGGGCTGCTTGGTCATTCGGATGCCGATGTGCTTTCCCATGCGATCATGGATGCGCTGCTCGGCGCGGCGGCGCTCGGCGATATCGGGCAGCTATTTCCGGATACGGACGAGCGGTACGCCGGAGCGGACAGTCTGAAGCTCCTATCCGCTGTGTGCGCACATCTGCGCTCTCACGGCTGGGAGATCGTTAATACAGATGCTACGATCGTTGCACAGCGGCCCAAGCTCATGCCGTACATTCCGGAGATGCGCTTTCGTCTGGCGAAGGCAATGGGTGTTCCGGAAAGCTGTGTGAGCGTGAAGGCTACGACGGAGGAGCACCTCGGCTTCACCGGCCGCGGCGAGGGCATTTCCACCATGGCCGTGGCGTTGATCTTGGAGAAATAAACCATAGTATTTCCCTCTGCATAGAATGGGGTGCCATCTCGTATGCAGGGGGATTTTTTATGTATGCGATCCTTTTGTTCCGCTCGCTGGCGTATGCGCAGCGGAGCCGGGCGTTAAGTCTGACCGGAATTCCGTCATATGTTATGAAAGCGCCGCAGGGACTCACCGAAAAAGGCTGCGGCTACGGTGTGCGGCTGAACGAAGCAAAGCTGCGTCGGGCGGTCGCGCTGCTCGATGAGCGCGGCATCGACCGCGGCAGGGCGTTTCTGCTCTCCCGCCTTACCGGGGAATACCGGGAGGTGCCGCTGTGATCTATCTGGACAGCGCGGCGACATCGCTCCAGAAGCCGCCGGAAGTAGCGCGCGCCGTGGTGCGCGCCATGCAGAGCTGCGCGAGCCCCGGCCGCGGCGACCATGCCGCCGCCATGCGCGCCGCGGAAACGGTTTTTGCCTGCAGGGAGGAAGCGGCGGCACTCTTTCACATGACGCAGCCTGAAAACGTGATTTTTACGATGAACGCCACACACGCACTCAACATTGCCGTCCATTCTCTGGTACGGCCGGGAATGAGAGTTGCGGTGTCCGGCTTTGAGCACAACGCTGTTATGCGTCCGCTCTACGCTTCCGGCGCGAGCATTCTGACTTCGGATACGCCGCTTTTCGATTCAGCGGCGCTGATCGACTGGTTTGAGCGGCATCTCCCGGAGTGTGACGCTGCCGTCTGCACCTGCGTGTCCAATGTGTTCGGCTTCATTCTGCCGGTGCGGGAGATCGCGGCGCTCTGTCGCAGACATGAAGTGCCACTGATCGTGGACGCATCGCAGAGCGCCGGTATACTTGATCTCGATTTTCCGAGGCTCGGCGCGGCGTTTGCCGCCATGCCGGGGCACAAGGGACTTCTCGGCCCGCAGGGAACAGGGATCCTGCTCTGCCGGGACACGGGGATGCCGCTTTTGTCCGGCGGGACCGGCGGCGACAGCCGCAGCCATTTTATGCCCGAAACGCTGCCCGAACGGCTGGAAGCCGGAACGCACAACGTCTGCGGCATTGCCGGTCTGCGTGAAGGCGTCCGTTATATACGACGGAGGACAACGCAGCGCATTTATGCCGAAGAAGGGCGGCTTATGCGCCGCCTTGCCGCGCGGCTGAACATTCTGCCGGGGCTGCGCGTCTATTATTCGGATAAGAATGACCAGTCCGGCGTGCTCTCCGTCGTGCCGGAGAACATGAGCTGCGATGCGCTCTCCGAACGGCTCGGCGCGGCGGGGATCGCCGTCCGGTCCGGGCTGCACTGCGCGCCGCTCGCGCATGATACGGCGGGAACGCTCCAAACCGGAACGGTCCGACTGAGCGTTTCGCCGTTCAATACGCCGCGGGAGATTGACCGCGCGGCGGACGTTATCGAAAATATTTTAAAAAATAGCTACAAATTGTAACCAATTATTTGCTATAATCCGTTAAATCCAGTATAATGTAATTTACACAGCAAAAACCAAGGAAGGGACAGTCCTATGGATAATTTCTGGTCATCGCTGAGACAGGCGTTCGGTCATCTCGGCACGATCCGCGTGATGGATATCGTCGATATCCTTCTTGTCGCAGCGTTCTTCTATTTCCTGATCACGCTGGTCCGCCGCACGAAGACGAACAAGCTGTTTCAGGGTATCGTATATATACTCCTTGCGCTCTGGCTGTCCGGCGAGATGCAGCTCTACACCGTGAACTACATTCTCCGCAACGCCGTGCAGGTGGGCCTTCTCGCGCTGGTCGTGCTGTTCCAGCCGGAGATCCGCCGGTTTTTGGAAAAGCTCGGCACAGGGTCGATTTTCTCCCGGCTTTTGGGCGCGCCGCACACACTGAATGCCGACGCCGCCATTACGCAGACAGTGCTTGCCTGTGTGGATATGTCCGCAACGCGTACCGGTGCGCTTATCATCTTTGAGCGCGATAACCGTCTCGACGACCAGATCCGCACCGGCACGATCCTTGACGCGGAAACGACGGCGGAGCTTCTGAAAAATATTTTCTATCCCAAAGCGCCCCTGCACGACGGCGCTGCGATCATCCGCAGCGGACGGATCCAGGCGGCCGGATGCATGCTTCCGCTCTCCAACAACCCCAACCTGAGCAAGGAACTCGGCATGCGCCACCGCGCCGGCATCGGCATGAGCGAAGCGTCAGACGCCGTTGTAGTGATCGTGTCGGAAGAGACCGGCGCGATCTCCGTGGCGGTCAACGGAATGCTCAAGCGGCATCTCACAAAGGACACCTTTGAAAAGATCCTCCGCAATGAGCTGATTCCCGAAGTGAAAGAGGAACCGACGGGCGCATTCCGCTTCCTCCGCCGGAAAGAAAAGGACAAAGCCGATGAATAATTCAAACGAAACGAAAGAAAGGAAAAAGCTGGATCTTAAACGAATCACGGACAGCCGTGTTTTCTGGATGATCCTCTCGCTGCTTGCGGCGTCGCTTCTCTGGATGTATGTGACGACGACCGAGGGCGTTGAGGTGGAAAAAACGCTCACCGGCGTAAAGATCGAGTTTCTCGGCGCGGACGCGATGCGCGCGTCGAGCGATCTCATCGTCACCGAGCAGGACCGCACCACCGTTAACCTGACGCTCTCCGGCACGCGCCGCGTGCTCTCCAAGCTCACAAACTCCAACGTGACGGCAACGGTGAATCTCAGCAACGTTGTGGCGGACGGACGGTATTCGGTTTCCTACGATATCTCCTATCCCGCCGGCGTGAACGCGAACGAAATAACGCTCGTCCACACGTCATCGGACGTCGTGAATTTCTATGTGGACAAGCTAGCCCGCAAGACCATTGAGGTCAAGGGCGCGTTCACCGGCAACACGGCAGACGGATATCTTGCCGACGAGAGTATGGTGTTCGATCCTCTGGTCGTTGCCATCAGCGGGCCGAAGACGGTCATCTCCAAAGTCGACCATGCGTTTGTGGCCATTACGCGTGAGGACGTGGACCGCACGCTGAGCTATTCCACGACGTATTCTCTCGTCGATTCCGACGATAACCCAATCGAAGACTCTTCCATCCAGCGTGAAACGGAAGAAGTCACCGTGACGCTGAACGTGCTTTCCACGAAGGAAGTGCCGCTTGACGTAACGATTATCGATGGCGGCGGCGCAACGCGCGATGCCAACACCCGCATTGACATTGAACCGAAGACGATCATGCTCGCGGGAGATGCCTCTGCCATTGACAGCACGACGAAGCTCATTCTCGGCACGATCAACCTTTCGAGCTTCGCCACGGACTTCTCCGCCACCTACACCATCATCCCGCCGAACGGCACCGAGAATATGACCGGCGTTACCGAGGCAACGGTGAGAGTATCCATCACGGGCGTTGCCACGAAGTCCTTCTCCGTGAATCCGGAAAATATCGTCTGCATCAACGTTCCCGACGGCTACACCGCGGAGAACATCACGCAGGCGCTCAACGTTACGGTCCGCGCCCCGCAGGAGGTCCTTGACCAGATCAGCGAGGTGAATCTCCGCGCTGTGGCCGATCTCTCCAATCTCGGCACGAACGCCTCCGGCGTTTTCACCCCGACGGTCGAGATCAAGATCGACGGCTTCCCCGAAGCGGGCTGCGTCGGCGAATATAAGATCTATATCACGCTCAAGGAAAAGCATTAAGAGAGTATGTACGGCTACATTCGACCGGATATCGGCGAGCTTCGCATAAATGAATACCGCCGGTTCCGCTCGGCGTACTGCGGTCTCTGTGAGGCGCTCCGGCAGCGGTACGGGGTGTTGGCCCGCTTTCTCATCGGGTACGACATGACGTTTCTCGCGCTGCTCTCGCTATCGCCGGAGACGGCGATCGAGCAGCGCCGCTGCGTAGTCCATCCGCTGCGAAAGCAGCCCTGCATCTGCGGCATGACGGAGCTTTTCGACGCCGCAGATTACACGGTCATCCTCGCGTATCAAAAAATGCAGGACGATGCCGCCGACGAAAAGGGCTTTCGGTCGATACGCGCCCGACTTGCTCTCCGTCTCCTGCGAAGCCGCTGCCGCAAAGCGGCGGCCCGACAGCCGAAATTTGACGAGAACGTCCGGCGGTGCCTTTCTCAGCTCGCGGCAGTAGAGGAGCGCTGCAGCGCATCTCTCGACGAGGCGGCGGACTGCTTCGCCCGTCTTATGGCGTTTCCGGCGGACCGGCTGGCGGACGAGATGCAGCGGCGGCTGCAAAGCGAGATACTCTATCACGTCGGACGCGCCGTATATATTCTGGACGCGGCGGACGATTACTCCGACGATCGGAAAAACGGCCGGTATAACCCGCTCTGCCTGCGCTTCGGCTCCGAAGTCATGACGGCGGAGGAAAAAGCGGAGATTCGCGCCACGCTGAATCTCTCCCTTTCCCGCGCGATGAACGCCGCGGCGCTCCTGCCGGAGAGCGCGTGGACGCCCATCATTGAAAACATCCTATCCTGCGGTGTTCCGCATGTTGCCGACGCGGTGTTTGCCGGAAGATGGAAGAAAAACAGAAAAAACACGGAGGATCTCCGATCCGTCCGACAGGGAGTAAGTGAATGACAGATCCTTACGTTGTTCTGGGCGTTTCCCGAACGGCATCCGATGAGGAGATAAAAAAGAAATACCGCGAGCTTGCCCGGAAATACCACCCGGACAATTATGCCAACAACCCCCTCGCCGATCTCGCGCAGGAGAAGATGAAGCAGATCAACGAGGCATATGACGCGATCACGAAGGAACGCGCAGGCGGCGGGGCGCAGTATAAGACCTATACGCAGCCCGGCAGCACATCCTCCGGCAGTGCGAGCGGCCCCTACCGAGACGTTCGCTCGGCGATCATGGCGGGCGATCTCGCCCGCGCGGAGATGATCCTCGGTTCGATCGTGGATCGGAATGCTGAATGGCATTTTCTTATGGGTGCGGTGGCATATCACCGCGGCTGGATGGACGAGGCGTCCAAATACTTCCACCAGGCGGCGTCGATGGATCCCGGCAATGCGGAATACCGGCAGGCGGTCGCACAGATGGAAAGTCAGGCGAACGGCCCGTTTGCGGGCGGACGCGCCGTTGGAATGAACACGCTCGACTGCGGCGCGTTCTGTCCATGCATGGCGCTGATGGCCGCCTCCGGCGGCTGCGCGCCGTTTATTTGCTGCTGTTGATAACATTTTGATTCACATATTTGGGGAGATGGGAAGAAATGGGAAAACTGCTCAGTATGACCGGCTACGGAAGCGCCAAGGGCTCCGTAGAGGGTCAGGAGATCACCGTTGAGCTGAAAAGCGTGAACAACCGCTATCTGGACTGTTCGGTCCGGCTGCCGCGTAATTTCCTTTTTGCCGAGGATACGGTAAAGCAGGCGGTCTCCGCCGGCGTTTCGCGCGGCAAGGTGGATGTTTTTGTATCGGCGCAGGCTTCGCAGGATTCCGGGACGGTCGTTTCGGTGAATGAGGAACTTGCCCGCGGCTACCGCGATGCGGTCGCGCGCATCGCCGAAACGCTCGGACTCGAAAGCGGACTCAATGCATTCAGCCTTGCCCGGTTCCCGGATGTGCTCACGGTCGAGCGGCGCGAGCTGGATAAAGACAAAGCCGCCGCGGCGCTCTCGGAGATCACGGCAAAAGCCGTGGAGGAATTCAACGCCATGCGCGAGCGCGAAGGCGAACGGCTGCGCCGGGACATGCTCGGAAAGCTCGAAACCATTGAGGGGCTTGTTTCCATTGTGGAGGAGCGATCCCCGCAGACGGTAAAGGAGTACCGCGAGCGTCTCGAAGCGCGTCTGCGCGACATTCTGGCTGACCGCTCGCTCGATGAGCAGCGTGTCATCACCGAAGCTGCGATCTTCGCCGACCGCACCGCCGTGGACGAGGAGACGGTCCGGCTCCGCAGCCACATTGCGCAGTTCCGCACCATGCTGGAGGAAGGCTCTCCGATCGGCCGGAAGATGGATTTTCTTGTGCAGGAATTCAACCGCGAATCCAACACCATCGGCTCCAAGTGCAGCGACGCATCTCTTGCCAAGGTCGTGGTCGATCTCAAATCCGAGATCGAGAAGATCCGCGAGCAGCTGCAGAACGTGGAATGAGGTGCGGATATGAAGCTCATTAACATCGGTTTCGGCAATCTCGTTTCCGCCACGCGTCTGATCGCCATTGTCAGCCCGGAATCCGCGCCGATCAAGCGCATCGTTCAGGATGTCCGCGAGCGCGGCGAGCTGATCGACGCGACCTATGGCCGCCGCACGCGCGCGGTCATCATCATGGACAGCGGCCATGTGATCCTCTCGGCGCTCCAGCCCGAAACGGTCAGCGCCCGCATGATCGGCCGCAGCGAAGAGCCTTCGGCGGAAGAGAGGGACGAGGAATGAAACGCGGTAAGCTGCTGGTGATTTCCGGGCCGTCCGGCTGCGGGAAATCCACCGTGATCGGAAAGATGATGGCGGGGCGGGAGAATGTGGAGTTCTCCGTATCCGCCACAACACGCAGCCCGCGCCCCGGAGAGAGGGAGGGCGTCGATTACTTTTTCGTTTCCCGAGAGCGCTTTGAGGAAATGCTCCGAAATGACGAGCTGTTAGAGCATGCCGAGTTTGTCGGCAATTGCTACGGCACGCCGAAGTCGCAGGTCTGTGCGCGGCTGGAAAGCGGCGTGTCCGTGATTCTGGACATTGAGGTCCAGGGAGCGGCGCAGGTGAAGCAGAAGCTGCCCGAAGCCGTTACCGTGTTCCTTGCTCCTCCGGGGCTGGATGCGCTGGAACGCCGTCTCCGCGGCCGCGGGACGGAATCGGAAGAGACGATCCGTGCGCGGCTCGACACAGCACGGCGCGAGATGGCGCTGGCTCCAAGCTATGATTATACTGTGATCAACGATGACCCGGACCGCGCGTCCCGCGAGCTCGGAGCCATCCTCGACAAATAAATCGCACACAATGTTTTGCACCGGTAAACGCCGGATCAGAAAGGAATGAAATCTGTTATGATGCTTTATCCCCCGATGGCGAGCCTTGTTGATAAGGTCGGCAGCCGCTACCTTCTCGTGAACCTTGTTGCGCGCCGTGCCCGCCAGATCGCGAACGAAGCCGAGGAAAACGGCGAGATCCTCGATAAGAAACCGGTCTCCATGGCGATCGACGAAGTGTATTCCGGCAAACTGACGCTGGAAAAGACGGATGACTGATTCGCCGGCAACGGCAAAAATCGCTGTCGCCGCCGCGACATACTGGGTAGACCGACCGTTTGACTACCGCATTCCGCCCGCGCTCGCAGATAAGGTCGTGCCGGGCGTGCGTGTCGTTGTCCCGTTCGGCGGCGGCAACCGCCGCACGGAAGGAATCGTTCTGTCTCTCGGTACGGCGCAGCCCGGTATGCGGCTGAAAAGCATTGCCTCGGTGCTGGACGCGTCGCCCGTGCTCTCCCCGGAGATGATCCGCTTGGCGGTCTGGCTGCGCGAGCGGTATTTTTGCACGGTATACGATGCCGTACACGCGATGCTGCCCGCCGGACTCTGGTACCAGATGGAGTCGGTATATACGCTCTGCGCCGGTTTTGACCGGGAGAGCGCGTATGCCGCAGCGGGAAAGTCTGCGCAGGAGCAGCTTGTTCTCGATGCCGTTTTTGCCCATGGCGGAAGCTGTCCGCTGGTCGATCTGGAGCGGCTTTTTGAGAATGTGAGCCCGGCACGGGCGCTGCAGTCGCTCGTGCGCAAGGGCGTTCTGGAAACGGACAGCCGCGAAAAGCGCCGCGTCGGCGATAAAAAGATCCGCATGGTCTCTCTGACTGTTTCAGCGGAGGACGCGCAGGTCGCGGCGGACCGCCGCGAGAAGCGCGCGCCGCTGCAAAGCGCGTGTCTGCGTCTTTTGTGTACGCTCGATCGGGTTTCCTTTTCCGAGCTCTGCTATTTCACAGGCGCTTCGTCCTCGTCCGTCAATGCGCTGGTAAAAGCGGGACTGGCGGAGATCACGCAGGACGAGGTGTTCCGCCGCTCTGTTCTCCGCAGTGAGGAGCAATCCCCGCTGCCGGAGCTCAACGAGGAGCAGCGCGCGGCGTTTGAGGGCATCCTATCGCTGTACGACGGCGAGCATGCGTCGGCGTCGCTCCTCTATGGCGTCACCGGAAGCGGCAAGACATCCGTGTACGTCCATCTGATCGACGCCATGCGCCGAAAAGGGAAGGCGTCCATCCTGCTCGTACCGGAGATCGCGCTCACGCCGCAGATGATCCGCATTTTCTCCTCATACTTCGGAGATGACGTCGCGGTACTCCACAGCTCTCTCGCCGTTGGCGAGCGCTACGATGAGTGGAAGCGCATCAAGACCGGAAGAGCGCGCGTTGTGATCGGTACGAGAAGCGCCGTCTTTGCCCCGTGCAGCGATCTCGGCCTCATCATCATGGATGAGGAGCAGGAGTATACCTACAAATCCGAAAACTCCCCGCGCTACCACGCCCGCGACGCCGCCAAGTTCCGATGCGCATCCTCCAACGCGCTTCTGGTTCTCGGCAGCGCGACGCCGGATGTGGAAAGCCGCTACCGCGCCGAAAAGGGCGTGTATCATCTGTTTACCCTGAAAAACCGCTTCAACGCCCGTCAGCTGCCCTCCGTCCGCATCGTAGATATGCGGCAGGAGCTTCGCGGCGGAAACGGCAGCGAAGTAAGCGGTGTGTTGCTGCACGAACTGCGGGAAAACATTTCCCGCGGCGAGCAGAGCATCCTGTTTTTGAACCGCCGCGGCGCGGCAAGCCTTGTCGCCTGCGGTGAGTGCGGCTATACCTACAGCTGTCCGCATTGCAGCGTGAATCTCACGTGGCACAGCGTCACCCGGCGGCTCGTTTGCCATCACTGCGGCTATACGCGAGCGCTCGACGATGCCTGCCCCGAATGCGGCGGCTTGCTCAACCAGTTCGGCACCGGCACGCAGAAGCTCGAGGAGCATCTGCGCGAGGCACTGCCGGATGTGGAGATACTGCGTATGGACGCGGATTCCGTTTCCCCTGCGGGTTCGCACGAGAAGATCCTCTCCCAGTTTCGGGAGAAGAAGGTGCCGATCCTCATCGGCACGCAAATGGTCACAAAGGGTCTGGATTTTGAGAATGTGACGCTCGTCGGCGTTATTTCCGCCGACCAGCTCCTGTATTGCGGCGATTACCGCGCGGGAGAGCGCTGCTTTTCTCTGATCACGCAGGTCGTCGGTCGCTCGGGACGCGGCGCGAAGCCCGGACGGGCGATTATCCAGACGTTCACGCCGCAGAATCCCGTGATCGGTATGGCGTCCCGGCAGGACTACGAGGGCTTTTATGCCGAGGAGATCGAGCTGCGGCGGCTGCAGAACTGTCCGCCGTTTTCGGATATCGTGACCGTCACGGTGTCGGCGGAGGATGAATCTGCCGTCCTCCGGTGCTGCACCTACATCCGCGACCGGATAAGATCGGAGCTTCGCGGACGAAAGGACGCCGCTGTGCTCGGCCCCGCGCCGCTGCCGGTCGTGCGCGTCAGCAACCGCTACCGCTACCGTGTAACGCTGCATTGCCGGTTTGACAAGGAGATCCGGACGCTTGTATCCGGTCTTCTCATTCAATGCAATACCGCAAAAGAATACAAGGGTGTGTCGGTCTTTGCCGACTATAACCCAATGGAGTGAATACTATGGCGCTTAGAAATATTCTGACTGAGGAAAACCCTGCGCTGCGGAAGGTCTGCCGTCCGTATACGACCTTCGACGAGCGGCTGCATCAGCTGCTGGACGATATGAAGGAGACACTTTCGCAGGCGAACGGTGTCGGCCTCGCCGCGCCGCAGGTCGGCATTATCCGCCGCGCCTGCATTGTGATGGAAACCAACGTTCCGGAAGGGGAGGACGAGTATTTTATCGAGCTCGTAAACCCCGAGATCATAGAACGGGACGGCGAGCAGGAGGGCGGCGAGGGCTGCCTGAGCCTGCCGGAGCGGTACGGCGTCGTCAAGCGTCCGAACCATGTCAAAGTCCGCGCACAGGATCGGAACGGCAACACGTTTGAGGTCGAAGGCACCGGTCTTACCGCCCGCTGCTTCTGCCACGAGATCGACCATCTCGACGGCGTTCTCTTTACCGACCGCGCGACGCATATGTACACAGACGAGGAAATGGAAGAGCTCTACGGCGGAGACGATAAAGAATGAGAATTGTTTTTATGGGTACGCCGGACTTTGCGGAAGAATCGCTGCGCGCGCTTCTCGAGGCCGGTGAGGACGTTGCCGCGGTTTTCACGCAGCCGGACAAGCCGCGGGGACGCGGCATGCAGGAGAGTTTCTCTCCGGTGAAAACGCTGGCCGTGGAGCGCGGCATTCCCGTATATCAGCCCGTAACCTTCAAGGACGGCGCGGCAACGGAGCTTCTGCGCACGCTCGCTCCGGAGCTTCTTGTGGTCGTGGCTTACGGCCGTATTCTGCCGCAGACGTTTCTTGATGTGGCAAAATACGGCAGCATCAATGTCCATGGCTCGCTCCTGCCGAAATACCGCGGCGCTGCGCCCATTCAATGGGCGGTGCTCAATGGGGACAAGACGACCGGCGTTTCCGTGCAGTACATGGCTGCGGCGATGGACGCCGGGGACGTGATCGCTTCGCGCGAAACGGAGATCGGCGAGTTTGAAACGTCCGGGGAGCTCTTTGACCGGCTCAAAACGCTCGGCGCAGAGCTTCTTGTGGAGACCGTGCATAAGATCGAGCATGGCGGCATCGTTCGCGTACCGCAGAACGAGTCGGACGCCACCTACACGAAAATGCTCCATAAGGAAATGTGTCCGATCGACTGGAACAAATCGCCGCGTGAGATCGTGAAGCACATCTGCGGTCTGGATCCGTGGCCGGTGGCCACGGCGGAGCTCGGCGGCGTATCGTTTCGCGTGTTCGGCGCGGAATACACCGATACGAAAACAGCGCTTGCGCCCGGAAAGATCGTATCCGCCGGAAAAGCGGGCATTGAAGTCGCCTGCGGCGGCGGCCAGACTCTTCGCATCACCGAGATACAGGCGGCAGGGAAGAAGCGCATGAGCGCAGCGGCTTTTCTGCTCGGCCACCCGATGAAGGCTGATGGCTAACGGCACGGCGGGCGCCCGCGAGGCGGCGCTGTATGTCCTCGCCCGCTGCCGGAGGTTTGACGCCTGGTCGCAGCAGACGATCCAGACGGCGGCGGAAAAGTGTTCTCTGGATGAGGGCGACACGGCGCTCTGCACAAAGCTGTGTCTGGACGTGCTGCAGAACGCGGCGCTCTGTGATTATTACATCGGCTGCTATTCCAGCGTTCCTGCCGCAAAGCTCGAGCCGAACCTTCTGGATATTCTCCGGCTCGGTGTCTGCCAGCTCCTGTTTATGGATAAAATACCCGTGTCGGCGGCGGTCAACGAAGCGGTCGAACAGACGAAACGCTCCGGCTCCCGTGCCGCAGGTCTGGTGAATGCCGTGCTGCGCCGCGTTGCGGAAAACCGGGAAAACCTCCCGGAGATCCCAAACATCGGAACAGCGCAGGAGCTCTCCGTCCGGTTCAGCCACCCGCTGTGGCTCTGTGAGCGGATGGTTTCCGAGCTTGGATATGACGGGGCGCACGCCTTTTTCGCGGCAAACAACCGCGCGCCGCAGCTCACGGTCTCGGTGAACACCCGGCACGGCGACGCGCCGTCACTTGTGGAGCGGTTTACCGCAGCGGGCGTTCGTGCCCATGTCAGCGAGCTTTCCTCTGTGTCCGTGTACGTTGAGGATAAGGGAAGTGCTGCCGCGCTCCCCGGTTTTGCTGCGGGCGAGTTCTTTGTGCAGGATGCCGCCGCAGCGATGAGTGTCCTGTGCGCCGCGCCGCAAAAAGGGATGCGCGTGCTGGATGCCTGCTCCGCGCCCGGCGGAAAGAGCCTTCTCTGCGCGTCTCTGATGGAAAACGACGGAGAAATTCTCGCCTGTGATCTTCACGAAAAAAAGCTCCGGCTTGTAGAGGAAAACGCCGAGAGACTCGATTTTTCCATCATTCGCACTGCGCCGATGGACGCTTCCAAACCGTATGAAGCGCTCCGCGGGAGCTTCGATCTATTCACTGCGGACGTGCCGTGCTCCGGTATGGGCGTTATCCGCAAAAAGCCGGAGATCCGCTATAAGGACCCCAAAGCGCTTGCCGGTCTCCCGGCAATACAGAAGCGGATCGCGGACGGGCTTGCCGCGTGCGTCCGGCCGGGCGGGACCCTTCTTTATTCCACCTGCACCGTTTTCCATGAGGAAAACGAGGATGTTGCGGAACGATTTCTTCGCGACCATCCGGACTTTGTGCGCGAGGAGCAGCGGCTCATTTTGCCGCAGGAATATGATACGGACGGCTTTTTCTATTGCCGTATGAGACGAAATGGCTGAACTGACCGAAAAAATCGATATAAAATCCATGCTTCCGGAAGAGCTGGCGGAGTATCTCCGCTCGCTCGGACAGCCGGCGTATCGGGCAAAGCAGCTCTTTCGCTGGTTTTCCGCCGGCTGCGGCTCGTGGGATAAAATGACGAACCTCCCCCGTGCGCTCCGGCAGGAGCTTTCCGAGCGCTGCACTCTCTCCGCACCGCGGGTGCTTAAAAAGCAGCAGTCCGCCGAGGACGGCACGATCAAGTTCCTCTGGGAGCTGCAGGACGGAAACGCCGTGGAAACGGTCGTCATGCGGTATCACTACGGAAACACGGTCTGCATCTCCTCGCAGGTCGGCTGCCGGCAGGGATGTGCGTTCTGTGCTTCAACCATCGGCGGCCTTGTGCGGAATCTCACGCCGTCGGAAATGCTTGACGAGGTGCTGTTTTCCGAAAAGGAATCCGGCCTGTCGATTTCTCATATCGTTCTGATGGGCATTGGCGAACCGCTGGATAATTTCGATACCGTCATGCGGTTTTTGGAGCTCATCAACCACCCGGAGGGACGCAACATCAGCATGCGTCATATATCGCTTTCCACCTGCGGGCTGACAGAGCGCTTCGACGATCTGGC
>ENA-UEYI01001831-UEYI01001831.1-human-gut-metagenome-genome-assembly--contig:-NODE-1831-length-16449-cov-11.117334_pt1 | contig 16449 bp, 17 predicted proteins | sample MGYA00242900_ERZ507916 | MGnify/ENA primary metagenome ERZ507916 (study PRJEB26167, sample SAMN06115521) | human gut metagenome | host: Homo sapiens | place: China:Chongqing | collected 2015-09-02...
TAGAGCCCCTTAACCTACAATTTGTCTGCCTAATTTTTGTGGGGACGCGCCGCCCCCAGGTGAGGACGCGCCCCCCCCCCCAATTAGAACAATATTCGTTTAATGTTTTTATGAAATTGGCGTACGCAAAATATTCGAAAATAACAAATCTGACGCTGTTTTTCATTTATATTGAGAATATTTTTAAAAAAGTTTGTCCGATTCTTGGAGAAAAGTTGCGGATTATCAAAAAAATGTTTGTACTTTCGTTTCGGACTTTCTATTTAACAAACCTATAACAACCGCTTGACGAGTGGAAACATATATAGTTAACCATTAACATCAACAATACACCAACTGGGGAACTAAACATTTAGTCAGCGCATTAAACGTTTGTAAAGGGACAGATCCTTAGATTATGAACAAAGAATCTAAGAAGCATACGCCAGCATTGCCTAATGCTGACACCCGACGAGGCGGTAAAAATCCCTCCTGTGCTGGACTAACCTCTTGCACCTCCCCCGAAGTTCAAAGCAATCATGCAGCGAACTCCCATACAGGGGTGTCCTCGGATTGTGTACATAAAGAAAAGAAGCAGTGGTTCGTATTGCGTGCTACTTATGGAAGAACAGAGAAAGCCCTTGGGATTCTTCAAACTGCAAACGTTGAGACATATTTGCCTATGCATTATGTTGTCAAAGAGATAAATGGGAAGCGAAAGCTCGTACAAGAGCCTTTGCTTCCCAATATTATTTTTGCACGAATGACTCGTGAGAAATCCCATGAGTTCGTGAAAGAGCCTGCCATTACTGCCAAATGGCTCAAATACTACACAGACAAGACAAAACCTATAGAAAAAGAAACAGGTAAAAATCCTCCTGTCATTATTTCCGATAACGATATGCTCAATTTTATCAAGTTGACAAGTGTAAACAGCGAGCATATAATGGTGTTACCACCAGAGCGCTGTCATTTCAAAAGTGGCGACTTGGTGAGAGTTATTGACGGGGCGTTCACAGGAGTCGTAGGACGTGTAGGCAGAGCTGCAGGACAACAGCGCGTTTTTATAATTCTTGAAGGTGTTTGTAATGTAGCAACAGCTTACATACCCAACGACTTTTTACAAAAACTCGGGTAAGCGAGTGAAAAAGTTAGGTTTCTTGCTAAACAAAACAAGAAGCCTTGTTTGTCTGACAGATAAACGTGTTGCTGTGATACAACTTGGAAGTTTAGGAAGAGTTATGTATCAAGATGCATTTATAGAAGATGTTAATAGTGGAATTATTTACCAACCATCTCTGTTTGACCTTTATTTTGTCAGCATATTATTGGCATGTACTTTAATAGGTATCCTTTTTATACCTGCATGGATAAGAATCTTCTATCTTCTAAACAAGTCTGGTATGGTCTATACGTGAGGGTATTAATGTTTATGCATTCGCTAATCAGTCAAAAATAAATGAAGTAAATAAATTTTGGAGACATTTAGCAAAAGTAAGAACACAAAGGGTTCAATTCTCAAAAAAAATAAATATTCCATCTTATCGTTTATGGTAGAAAAATCATGTAAGCTATGACCGACCAAGAAATAATATCATCCCTCATCGCCCACGACCCTAAGGTGACGGCACAATTCTTCTTTAAGGATTGCCGTCCGTTGTTCCTTAGCGTCATCAGGCGAGTGTTCGGGACACAGATTGTTGATTACGACGAGATAATCAGCGAAATATACATACTCCTTATGGAGAACGATGCGAAGAAGTTGCGCTCGTTTAAGTTTGAAAGTACGCTCTACCAGTGGCTAAAGACCACTGCCATAAGACATTGCCTGTTGCTGAAAAGCAAGGCGAAGGTGATAGATGACGAGAGCCAAGAACCTCTTAACTATAGTCATCGTGAACTTTCATCGACAGAAAGCTCGCAAGCACGAATGGATATGGAGACTTTATTAAGACAGATGAAGAACCAACGTTACGCCTTGGTAATCCGTCTGCTGATGATAGAAGACAGAACGCCGGAAGAGGTGGCACGGCAACTATGCGTGACCGTGGATAACCTCTATAACATCAAACGTCGAGCTATACAGGCTCTCACCGAAGTTGCACTTAAAGACAAAAAGCATTATGAACGATAATCATATTATTATATCAGATGAACTGTTGTCGGCTTTCTTGGACGGCAACACGTCGGCAGAAGACACCATGCGTGTGTTGAAAGCTGCAGAACAGGATGAAAATTTACAGGAAATCATTCGCATTGCAAGTGAAGTGGATGAAGATATGGCAACCTTGAGACCTGTCATAACAAAACCTGTCCCCATGACAGCCATGGCAGCCAAGCAGAAGGAAAACTATCTTTGCGACATAGAATGTGAGGAGTTTATCCTCAATCAGTTTGGCATAGAGACGACTCACAAGACGCTCCTCGACGAAGCTTACCGCAACTGCTGGTTGAAGGACAAAGGCATGCCCCTATATAATATAGGTAGGCTCTTGGAGAAGAATAACCTATCCGTCAGCCGTCGCTACGACTCCACTACAGAAGACATTGCTCGCCTTTTAGCCAAAGGCAACCAACTGATAGCCGTAATTGACAATACCCAATTACTGCATGACGTGGCAGAAGATACTACGCAGCCCAACCATGCCGTAGCCATCAGTTCCATTTCCATAGAGTCTGATGAAATAACGCTCTTCAACCCTTATACCGAAGAGGAACTCACCACCTATCCTCTTTCATCATTCCTAAAAGCCTGGGCACAATCCAACCATTACCTCGTCGTGGTAAACACCACCGACCGCTTCGTATACGAGCCATACCCCATCAGTCTTGATGATGTTTCTCTCGACGACGACCTCACCGAACTACAAGAGGCTATTGCCGAGAATGCTCACGAGATATGGGCAAAGGCACGTACCGACCAAGGCTGGACATACGGACCCGAGCGCAACGACCAAAAGAAAGAGACTCCCGACATGGTACCTTACTGCAATCTGCCCGAAAGCGAGAAACTATATGACCGAGAAATGGCAATGCAGACACTGAAGTTGGTGAAGAAGTTGGGATTTGAGATTGTAATAAGAAAAAAGTAAGAAAATATGAAGCAAATAGTGGTAAATCCGTCTGATACAATTCAAGTTTTCACAGGGCATTCAGAAGAGAATGAAGTCCATTCTTTTTCGTCTCATATTGCAGAATGTTTTTCAAAGTGTATTGATTCTTGTTCTCAGAGAATATTGGAATCTAATTGGTTGGATGGTGTTAACATAGTTATTGCTTTATTGGCTATCTTATTTGCTGTTTCGATATGTAAGCCTAAAGTAAAAGTCATGCTATTCCGCCATTTGAAAATCCAAGCGTTTTTGATATGGGTGTGTGGTGTGATTCTTTATATGGTAGGTTTCAATGAGCATGGCAGTGCAGCAAGTAATGTCGCTTTGTTGCTTCGTTCTAGTCTTTCCTCAATGGAGATGTTCGTGTCTCATTCCGACTTGATAGAAGTAAATGAGAAATTTCATGGTAATCCTACCTATATGGCATTGTTTGCATTAACCCATTTCTGTGCCGTTGCCATTAGTGCTATCTTCATTCTTCGTTTGTTTGGCTTCCGCTTGGTTTCGTGGGTGAAAGTGATGAAAGCGTATATATGTAGCTGGTTGCCATTGAATTGCAATTATTACGTCATGTTTGGTGTGAATTCCAATACGCTGATGCTCGCAAATAGTATCCACAAGAAAAGAAAGGAAGAGAAACAGCGTATTATATTCATCAACATGCCTGAAAAAGGGCATAGTCATGCAGCTACACGTTTTTCTTTCAGTCATTTCTTTCATTCCGACAGCAATGGAATTGATAAGTATCTGGAAGATATAGAAATGATGGGGGCATTGCTTTTCAATTCTTCTCGTTCTTTTGACAATCCTATTCTGAAACATAGTATAGATGATGTTTTCAAAGTATTCCAAGCCTTGGACTTCTCTTGGATAGTACGAATGCCATTGCAGAATTTGTTGCGGAATTCTGCTACAAGAAAAAACAAAAAATTCAATGGGAGTAAGGTTGAATTTTTCTTTTTGTCAGATGAAGAAAAGGATAACCTCATAGTAGTTACTGTGCTGCAAAAAATACAGAAGAAACAGATAGACTACAAAAACTTTTCTTTCAACTGCTATTGCCATGCAAGAAAAAGTCAGAACAATGCGGCTATGCTCAACGAAGGAGCTTTGGCATTCAAGGTGCATATCATTGACACAAGCAATTTGGCTGTATTAGATTTGAAACGAGATAATAGATTCCATCCAGTAAACTTTGTTGAAAAGGACACTAATACAGGCACTGTTAAATCAGCTTTTACAGGCATGGTTATAGGTTTCGGTGAAACGGGGCGTGATGCCTTCCGTTTCCTCTATGAGTTTAGTTCTTTCACAAAAGACAATCAAGGTAATCCAAGTGCAAAGAAGATACATGTTATTGACAAAGACATAGATGATTTGAAAGCAGAATTCCTTGAGGAAGCTCCAGTTCTAAAAAACAACTCGGAGATAGAATGGTGGAATGTTAAATCTACTCATTCGGCAGGATATTGGGACAAGTTAAAATCTGTAATTCAAGAGCTGAATTATATCGTGATTTCCGTGAAGGACGATGAGGAGGCTGTTGGCATTGCTACGTCCATTTTTGAGTATGCATACAGATATAGAAACAATTTAAATCGTTTCAAGATTTTTGTTCGCTTGCGTAATTCAATGCGCGAGGATTTCCTACGTAAGCATAAAGAGTTCTTTAATGTCATAGTCCCTTTTGGTTCCGTGATGGATGCTTTTTCCTATGAGACAATAAATAAAGATGTTCTTGAGAAAGCGGCAAAGCGGTTTAAGTATCGCTATGATATACTTTATGGAGCTAAGTTTGATGCCATAGAGAATGGCAACGAAGAGGAATATGCAGACGAAGCTTGGTTAAAGCGCAGAAAGGTCTATTTAGAAGAAACCGATGCAGTAAAGCGAAAGGAAAGTGAAATAAAAATTTGGTACCAAGAAGAGCAAGACCGTTCCAATGTATGGCATATTTATACAAAGATAGCCCTTGTCAATGAAGATGTTACACCAGAATCGCTTCAACTTGATTTCAACAAACAACTATTGCAAAATCTTAGTGATTGTGAGCATCTGCGATGGAATGCCAAGATGGAACTTCTTGGGTTTGAACCTGCAACAAGCGAGGATATAAAAAAGGAAGAGGAAAAATCGAAGGATAAGCAACGTGATCCATGGAGAAGTCTGAAACTACGCCGTCATGAATGTATTGTAGATTGTCAGACTTTGCATTTTAATCCCGTTCTTGCAAAAACCATCCCTTATGATGAGTCAGCTGTGAAGTTGAGTTTTGAAATGAGAGATGAGATTGGAACATACTAACATTTTTATAAAAATATTTTAAGTTAAAATGTTAGTGATGATGAATAATTCTATAGAAATATACCGCTCTCAGGACGGAAGCATACAGCTGAACGTGAAGCTGGAGAATGATACAGTGTGGCTGACTCAGAGCCAGATGGCGGAGTTGTTTGGAGTAGACAGAACTTCTATAGTTCGACATATTCGTAATATTTACAAGTCGGAAGAACTTGATCAAAATTCAACCTGTGCAAAAAATGCACAGGTTCGAACAGAGGGACATCGTAGTATTCTTCGTGAAATTCCTTATTACAACTTGGATATGATAATATCCGTTGGCTATAGGGTGAACAGTAAGAATGCGACCTCTTTCCGACGTTGGGCTACTTCTGTCCTCAAGCAATACATCATCAAGGGCTACGCCATCAACCAGCAGATAAAGCTTGACCGTTACAACGAACTGAAAGACGTAGTGCGCTTGATGTCTCGTACCGTGGGCTTACAGGAGAAGGTTACCTCTGAGGAATACGGTGGACTCTTCAACGTCATCAGCGACTATGTCTATGCGCTCGATACGTTGGACCACTACGATTATCAATCCCTCTCCATACAGAAGACCACCAAGATAGAGCCGTTCCGTGCCACCTACGAGAATGCCATGGAGGCTATCAATGTTTTGAAAGATAAATTTGGCGGAAGCCAATGGTTTGCCAATGAGAAGGACGATTCCTTTAAGAGTAGTATCGGGCAAATATATCAGACTTTTGGAGGAGAAGAACTCTATCCGTCGGTTGAGGAAAAGGCAGCCATGTTACTCTATCTTGTAGTAAAGAACCATTCCTTCAGCGATGGCAACAAGCGCATTGCCGCCATGCTATTCCTATGGTTTCTCAACAACAATCAGGTGCTCTACGCAGAGGACGGTCACAAGCGTATAGCCGACAACACTCTCGTTGCCCTCACGCTGATGATTGCCGAGAGTAGGACCGAGGAGAAAGATGTTATGGTGAAGGTGGTTGTGAATCTGATTAATAAGGAGAATCAATAAAGGTAAGCCCATGGAATCACGACAATATACATTCAACAACTCTACGCTTACTGTAAAGTTTGGTAATATACTTGACACGCAGGCTGAGGTTATCGTCAGTTCAGATGACTGTTATGTGACGATGGGAGGTGGCGTGTCAAAAGCAATTCTTTGTGCAGGTGGTGAGTCCATCATTAATGATGCACAGAAGATGGTGCCCATACCGCTTGGAGATGTTATCGTCACCACTGCAGGCAAGCTGGAACACCAGAAATATGTCTTCCATTGCATTACAATTGACAAGAAACGCAGGATGGAGATTTACTCGCACCAAGTGACAGAAGAGGATGTGCTCAACTATCTCCTGCAACATGCTGTGGACAAATGCTTCTTGTTGATGCAAGCCATGGACCTCACTTCCATAGCCTTTCCTGCCATAGGTGCTGGAGCTGCCAGGATACCCATCCAGAAGGTGATAGAGCAGATGTCCATAGCCATTGCCCGAAATCTTGGAAGCACGAACAAGTCGCTCAACGTGGAAATGTACCTGTACGACATCTACAACCTCTATTCAGAGTCCGATTATATCACGCTTTTTGAGAGGCTTGCTGCAAAGGCTGCATTGTTGGAATACAAAAAAAAGCAGGAGGAAGGGGAACTAGATGCCGAACCCACCTTCATCGGCAAAGACAAAAAGTTACCCGCACGCAGTTCAATGAAGCATCAAGTCTTTATCAGTTATTCTCGCAAGGACAAGGAAGCGGCCGACTGCCTGTGCGAGATTCTGAAAGAAAATGCCATTGTGTATTGGATTGACAAGGAAGGTATCTACAGCAGTTCCAACTACAAGGAACTAATTGTCGATGCCATTGACGTTTCTCAGGCTGTCATCTTCATCAGTTCTGCCAATTCCAATACCTCTATCAACGTCATTCGTGAGGTTGGCTATGCCGTGAACATGAATAAACCCATCCTCCCTCTTGTTCTCGATGATGCCCCATACGCCAAGAGTATCCGCCTTGACATCTCCGATATAGACCAGATAGACTTTCGTAACTCTGCAATGTCAAGCAAGAAGTTGATAACTAGTTTGATGTTTGTGGTGAACAAGTGAGTAGTCACCCCATAAGACGTAAAGTGTCATGCCAAAAACCAAAACAGTTGTAGAAGAAGCCATACGCAACCATAAGACATGGTTACAATTATCTTCATGTGTGCCATGGAACGATGTATATCAGGCTATAAAGTCTGTTATGCGTGAGAATCATGATATATTTTGGTTCTCGCATCAATGGAAGTATGATGAAGCAGATGGTGTTGTTCAGTTTCATTACACAATGGATGCTGAACGCTGTGAAAAGATAAAAACTCACATTGATGATGTTGTAGAAAAGGACTTCAAGATCGCTTATGTGCGTACTCTTCCTACCATTAGGCAAGTGATGTATGTGTATAAGTGGATTGCATTATACTGCAACTACAACGTTCATTCTGCGCATAACCAAACAATCTACAGTGTATTCGTCCACCGCACCTCTGTGTGTACCGGAATAGCAAAAGCCGCACAATATCTTCTGAATTTACTGGGAATTGAAAGTCGCTTGGTGTTTGGAAAAATGGCCAATAGTCCAAAGAATAGTCGTCATTGTTGGATAATCGTAAAGATTGAAAACAAGTGGTATCATTTAGATCCTACGTTTGCATTACCAGATACAGAACATATTCTGTTGACATCAAATGTTGTGGTTTTAAAAGGTCCAGATTACCTTTTATATAACTATTTTTGTATAGACACAAAAAACATCAAACTGTCTCGTTTTATAGAAGAAGAGGATACTTTACCTAATTGTATTGACACGATTGACTACAAAGAATATTGGAATATTGATGTACTCCCTTCAAGAAATGGTAAAAATGGAGGACTTGGATGCTTGCTGTCTGATTCTGGTACAACTGCTGACATATATCTGGCACATGACAAGGACATACACTCATCTCAACATTGCGTTGCAAAGGTCTTCCGTAATGACGAAGATTGTGAACTATTAAGAAAGGAGATAATTATAATGCGTAGTGGTGGTTATCCAAATCTTCTGCGTGCTACAGATGCTGATTATGAGAGAGGTATTCTGTATATGGAACAAGCCACTCCTTTGGCTGAGTTATTGGGCAGCAGCTACTTCAAATTGACAATTCACGATTTTTGTAATCTGCTTATAGATATAGCTTCTGGATTGAGAGATCTACTTTCTAACGGAATATACTACAGGGATATACATCTTAACAACATTTATTTGAGCAACACAAGTTATGGCCGTCATATATATAAACTTGGTGATTTTGGCAGTTGTGCATTTGTGGATGAAGATAATAGGTATTCTCGTATAACAACAAAAGGAGGCGTTGGCAGCAAATGGTACATGGCATCTGAAACGTTGAAAAGCGGAGTCTTTGACGAGCGCTCAGCAGTATATGGTGTTGGGATGATTGCATATTTCTTGCTAAATAATTTATATCCTCCATTGTGGCAGGATTATGGGGAAGACTCTCTTATCAAGAGAATGTTCATACCTAAATTGCCTATGCCTGTTTTGTTAAATGATAAACGCTTTGCTCATATCAGTTTTGAATTCATTATTAAGGCATTAAGAAACGATGTAAGTCTAAGGCAGCAAACTTTGGAAGAATTATTGAAAGACATTGCTGATTTTTTGTCAATTTACAAAAAAGTTGGGACAATAATATTGATTGATGGTTCTTCATACAACCAAGACGGAGAGGGTGCCACAACCAACGACTTTTGTTCCACTTGTACAATTGATCCCAACATTAAAGTTTCTAATGGAGAAGTGGCAACTGCAATATCTACAAAAGGAGAAGAAATAGAAGAAAAACGTGCCAAATTAAGACGTAAGTTATTATCATCATCAAAATTAAAAATTACACCATCTGATAACTTGATGACTATTCCAAAGGGCAAGCTATGTGGTCCATCTTCAATTGACGACTTCGCAACGACATCATGTTTCGATTTCGGTCGGGATGAGTTAAATAATAGAAACAGTAAAAGACCTAAATCGTTCTTTCCGCAAGCAGAAAAAGAGGCAGAAAACATAGATAGTTCCCATGTTGAAATTTGCACTTCAAATATTTTAATACATAGTCTATTAAAAACAACAAAATCTTTATTTAAGTGGGGGAAAATAAGCACAAAAGTACACTTTGTCCTTGTAAGGTGAATACTTCCATCTTTGCTCCATCAGAGGTAAAACATGGCGACTATATGATGGTACAAGTATTCCTGTATATGGATGAAGAGGAACAAGCTGTGGCTTGCAAAGCCAAGGAGGTAGATAACGAGGCAGAAAGAAGAAACTACAAGCCATTGTCTGTTAAGCTCAAAGAGGGCGACAAGGTGAAGGTATTTCTACAAACACCAAGCAAGGATGTGCAAGTAGAAAATCCTATTCAAAAACTCACATGGCAAGGACGGTTTATCGATTGCCAGTTTGCCGTTTATATCAACAAGAATTTTAGTGCTTCTACTCTTTTAAGCACAGTCGTCCTGTCTATCAATAATTCACCTGTAGGCAGGATGATGTTTAAGACAAAAATAGCGGACAAACCTCGTGTCCTCTATGCAGAAGTAGAATGTAAAACTTTTAAAAAAATATTCATATCATACTCTCATAAGGATGAGGCACGTGTGAAATATATTGCTGAAGCATACAAAGCACAAGGCGTGGACTATTTCTTTGACCGTCATTATCTGAAGGCTGGTGATATTTATCCTGTTAAGATTCGACAATACATCGACTCTGCTGATTTGTTCATCTTATGTTGGTCGAAGAATGCCGCAGAAAGTGACTATGTGGCGCTTGAACGCAATCAGGCCTTGTCCCATGCATATCCTCAGGTAAGTATGGACAAGGCATCTATATCAATCCATCCGATTAGTATAGAACCACGAACTGCATATCCACAGGATATGATTGAGATGTATAATTTTGAGGAAGTGTAGTGCCTAAGCCCTACGACATTTTCATCAGCTACCGTCGCGAAGGCGTTTATGAAACAGCTCGCCATATTTATGACTTGTTGAAGCGTGACGGATTTCCGTCAGCTTCGATCAGGACAATTTGATGAATGGCAACATCGACAAGGCTCTGCTGAAGCGCATTGCTGAATGTAAGGACTTCATTTTGATATGTGATGCCGATGTTTTCAGCAGGACTATCAGGGAACATGTCAATAAAGAGAAATATTGACTCTTTGTGGAACTTGCCTAAGCCTTGAAACTCGACAAGAATGTGATACCCATTATGCTGCGTGGTTTCACGGAATTTCCCGAAGGACTTCCCGAAGAGATAGCGAGCGTGAGATATAAAAACGAACCGCAATACGACACGGCATACTTTGATGCTTTCTACGAGCGCCTGAAGCAATTTTTTGTGGAGGCTTCGGCTGATGATAATGTCGTCATCAAGAGTAATACGGAGAAGATGAAAATAAGTCTGTTACTAGAACACGGTTGGCATTGCTACAACCAAGGGAAATATAACAAAGCTATGGACTACTTCCTTGAAGCTGCCGACATGGGGTCGGCAAATGCCATTAATGCCATAGCTCTGTATTACTTCGAAGGACATGGATATGAACGCAATCTACAGAAAGCTGCTCAATGGTTCCGATATGCTGCAGAGATGGGGTATGCCAGTGCCCAACGTAACCTTGCCGACTATCTTCTGAAAGGGTTGGGGGTGACACCCAATAAGCAAGAAGCTTTTGCATGGTATATGCGAGGAGCTGAAAAGGGCAATAGTAAGTCGCAATATATGGTGGGCGAATGTTATGCCAACGGATGGGGCGTGGAAATCGACCATGCTAAAGCCCAAGAATGGTATGAAAAAGCTTTTTATCAAGGATACGAGCCTGCAATAGGAAAGTTGGAAACGAAAGAGTGAAAACCTTCTTTCCTAATGATAGGTTTGCCATCAACTTCCTCTCTATACATATAGAAATCAATAAAAAGCGAACTATGAACAAGAACAACTACACACCACATCCTATCGACACGAAGGATGTGGCATTGCCAGAAGAACTGAGTGCTTTAGCAGAGGATATAGCCAAAAACGTGCATGAGGTATGGTCAGCAGGACGTATGAAGGATGGTTGGACGTATGGAGAAGAACGCAACGATGCCGAGAGAAAGCACCCTTGCCTTGTGCCTTATGAAGAGTTGTCAGAAGAAGAGAAGGAATATGATAGAAACACGTCTGTTGAAACGATTAAACTCATTTTGAAATTAGGGTTCAAGATTACAAGGGACTGACGTTGATAAGGCTATTACAACAAAAGTGAGATTTGGAAATAAAGAAAACCAAATCTCGTTTTTTTTTATTTTTGTTTGATAGATTTTGACGGCTTGCAACATCTCTATTATAAAACGATTAGAAGTTGCGCTCGACACGAATAAGAGTACTAAGATATGGCAAAGTCAGTATATGTGTGCGATCAAGATGCAGATGTGGCTATCAAGACTATGATGGCTGCTGTGGTTGGAACTGCTGTAGTTCCGGCTCATGTGAATTGGGCTTTGACGGCTTCTGCAATGGGTGCAGGTGCAGTAGCAATAGGAAAGTGCTATGGCATGCAGTTGACCAAAGATGAAGGCTGGAAGTTCGTCAAGCAGTTTGTACTCAGTGCAGGCATGTGGTTTCTTTCAATGAATGTCGGTTCAAAGATATTGTCAATGCTTATGGAGTCAACTGGATTTGGCTATGCCATTGGGGCAGCTCTTGATGCCGCAACATCTGCTGCATTTGCCTGGGCTATCGGTTCAACGGCAAAGGCATATTTCAGAAACGAGTATCTCGGTAAATCAAAGCTTACGAAAGAAGAACTTGGCGAGATTTTCCGCACGGCATTCAGAGGCCAAAAGAACAAGTAAGTAAAATTATAAAAACGAATACGCCATGTTTGAAATCTTTGAAAGATTAGGCGACCTGTTCTCTAATGGAGATGGTAGCCATTACGATACAAGTGGACATGAGAGTTTTGTTGGTGGATTTGATGGTTCTACGCTTGATCTGTCCCAATATACTCCTGATGATATAGAGGATGCTGTGCGAAACGCATTGGGAACAGGCGAAGGGTTGCACGATACCAGTCACGGATATGACATCTCGTTTGGTGCAGCACCAGATGTGGATGCCCGTAATTTGGCCAAATCTGCATTGATAACGCAGCTCAACACCAATCATATCTACACAACAAATCTATGTACAGACAACTTGTGGGGAGGACTGGATTCTTATTCGGGAGACAAGGTGTATGATGTCATCAACGATGCTCGCGACCATGGACGAATCAGCGACTCTGTATACAAAGACTTGATAAAGCTACTGAAGAAAGCATGTCACACACAGTAATCTATATATATATTATGAGTAGGATTTATGATATGATAAAAGGACTGCTACCCAAGAAGGTCTCAGCCAATAGTGGTAATTCTGATGAACTATCCAAACGTTCGGAAGAAGAATTGGAGACGATATGCGAAAGCAAATCGTTGCTTCAAAAAACGCAAGATAGTATTAGGGAAATATGCTTGCTATGCATGGAACCATTTATGTAAAGACAATGAAAATCAAAAATACGACAATCAGCAAGACTGGTAGGCGAAGCAATAATGAAGATTGCTTTAATGTCCTAGAAATGCCAGAGAACAATCGCTTTATGGGCATAGTATGTGACGGCATGGGCGGTCATTCTTTTGGCGAGGTGGCAAGTGAGGTTGTCTGCGATGCCATTTCAAAATACTGGCAGGATAATACAGACACTCCAGACAGTGACCAAAAAGTTGTTATGGCTTGCAAAAAGGCTTGTAATGCCATCAACCAGAAATCCTACGACCTCAGCCATGCAGAGATGGGTACTACGATGGTCATGGCCAGCATTGAAGGTGACAAGGCGACAATAGCCCATGTGGGCGACAGCCGTTGCTACCTGCAAAGGCAAGGTGAGGGATTACTTTACCGAACCGAAGATCATGTGCGTATCGACTTTGGATGGGAAGTGGTGTCACGCTGTTTCTTCAGCTACCGTCCGGAAGTCGCTGTTCCCGACATTAGGCAGTTCACCATTCAGAAAGGAGACAGGATATTACTCTGCTCTGATGGCTTGTACAAGAGCATGGCACCCGACATCCTACAAGCAAGGATGTTGGACGACAAGCCCTTGGAAGATATACTCGATGTATTTGACTTTCTCTGTCAAAAACAAGGTGATGACAACTATACGGCAATATTGATTGAAATAGAATAAAAGAGAAACAAGATGAGAAAGACACTATTAGGAATTGATTTGGCTATCTGTTCATTGTGGACTATAGCCGCATTGGGAAGCAGAATGGCATGGGTCGATACCCCTGCGACATGGATTGTAATGTTACTTATTATGTCACGTCTGCTACTCTCGTTCACGCTTTACCATAGGGAAAAGAAATCATGGATTCCAGGACTGCTGTTCATGGGATTGACAGTCTTTGCTATCAGTACAGAACTTGACATAAAACTTAGTGGGCTCGTCTCAAAAGTATTTCCATTGTTGAACCTTGACTTTAACCGATGGTGGTATGTAGGGCTTACTTTAGCTGTGGCTACATGGTTGTGGGTAGTTCCTTTGGTGGTCTTTCTCGTCAATACCCTCCGTAAGGGTTGTCTGACAGACACCTTGACATGGACAGACACACTTGGCAAACTGCTTTGGACGGATAAAACCGCAAGGACATCATTTCATATACTCCAGGAACAATAGTTTGTGACTCCTTAATCATGTTAAAGTGGTGTCAGTTGAAATCACTTAGCTATGCACACAGTGCGACCACAAATGATTCCGCTGTCTATAACATTCAGGTGACGCTTGCGAGAGAAAACATGCCCAAGCCAAAGGAGGCAGAAATGCTTGTGCAAAAAATCTCATATTTTCTGAGGTACGTTCTTCCAACGAACTAAAGCAAGCCATTGAAAATATCCGTAGGATAAAGAGTGTGGATGAAGTGGCAAGAATAGAAATTAAATAACAAAAATGAACAACATGAAAACTACTACAATATTCAAAATGTCGGTATTGTTTCTGTTTGTCCTTTCCGTAGTATCCTGTAAAGGAAATAAAGGCGGATTGGATAATCAGGAATCCGATACTATGATGGTTGCTAAAGATAGCATTCCATTTGTCTTGAAACATCTGGATGTTGACAAGAAAAAAGTGATGGCATACGTTACCTGTTCAGAACATACGGTTGACTCCTTGCTATCCATCGCAGATACAGTGTATAGCAAAACTTACAGCTATAGTTTGGAAAATTTGGGCATGGACAATAAAGAGTATAACAAGTGGATTACAAAAGACTACAAAGACTCCATTTCTATCGTTATTGCCCTGTTCGATTCATACGCAAGTATGGTCAATTCGGGTACGGATGAAGCCAGCGCATCCTTTGTTTGGCATGAGGTGGCACGACAGCAGATGAAACACTTCTATGTAGAAACTGGTGGTGAATGGCAAGAACCAGACAGTTACGAAAAGCTATTTCATGTGATTGATGGAGTCATGAGATCATACGATGGTGGCGGCCAAGCAGATATAAATATGGTAGCCTGGCGTTCTGTTATGCTTATTGACTATCGACTGATAGAAGCATACAAACAACTGGTAGGCCTGTGTACTGACAGGGCAATGGTCAAACTCATACATGATGACTATATGTACACGCTAACCACCTATCGAGCACATAGTGAAGCCATTGAAGAATGCTACTCAGACCTACCTCGGGAGCAAGGTGAGCTGTTTAAATGGCTGCTAAGTAGCAAACTTGAAAATGTCAATCTGCTCATCAAAAACTACAAGAGAGGAAAGATAGGAAGTAATGCTGTCAAGAAGAACTTGCAGGAACATCTGTGTCTTGCAAACAAAAGGCTGGTAAAACTGACCAAAGATTTTCTTGATAGAAAAAGAGATGATTTTCGATGATGTCAAGTCAATGAAGTGATAGATTAGAGGTTACTTTTCTCTCCCTATTATCATAAATAAGACAAAAGTAAAGACTATGTTAGTGATACATCCGACTGATAGAACGACCAAAATGCTTTCAATCCTTTATGAAGGGTTGGGAGCACGAGTGATAGAATCATGTAGCTCCAACAAAGAGATGGAACACCTGCTTCACCATACGTCGCCAAGTGAGCGTATCATGCTGCTTGGTCACGGTTCGAACAAAGGCTTGTACTTCCGTATGAATGATGAGGAGGAAGACTTTGACGGTATTATCGTAGGGCATCCGCAAGCCTATTATCTTCGCAAACATTGTGGAGGCATCATCGGTATATGGTGTCATGCTATGGAATTTGCCAAGAAGGAAGGGCTACATGGTTTGTTCTCTGGTATGATCATATCTGAGATGAGTGAAGCAGAAGAGTATGGTGTGGTTACTGATAAGGATAGCATGGACAAGACAAACCGTCTCATGTTTACACAACTCAGAAGGCTTCTGGACAACGGTACGCCACTGCATGAGATACCAGAACGTTTGAAGGCATTGGACACCACGCAAAGTGACTTGTCACGGTTCAACTATGAGAAGTTTTATTATGTGTAACCAAAATGAGGACTATGAATACAAAAAACATTATCAGACTGATGCCGTGTATCAGAGTGTGGCCTCGCATATTGTGGAAGGGTGCATGCGGATGATTGAACAGTGGAGGGATAATCCACCGACTCACAAGGTGTGAAGATTGCAGGATAACAAAATCTTTCAGTCCCTTTCATCAGACTATGATGGCTATCATACAATGATGAAAGGGATTTTCAGTCAAACAAAAGAATGATGATAGAAGATGCTTGTTTTACCCATCTTTCTTTTATAAAAAGATTCTGCAGTTTGGATTTAATGTTGTAGATTTGCATACGGAAGTTACGAAAAGAGTGTAATTTATTGGAAATGAGCGTAGGTTAATTGCTCTTGATAGTAATAGGTTACGATTT
>ENA-UEYI01001833-UEYI01001833.1-human-gut-metagenome-genome-assembly--contig:-NODE-1833-length-16438-cov-6.094310_pt1 | contig 16438 bp, 13 predicted proteins | sample MGYA00242900_ERZ507916 | MGnify/ENA primary metagenome ERZ507916 (study PRJEB26167, sample SAMN06115521) | human gut metagenome | host: Homo sapiens | place: China:Chongqing | collected 2015-09-02...
TAGCCGTTCTCTCATTTTGTGCGGATTATACTTTTTGGTTCGTCCGTGTTTGCTTGCGAGGAATAAAATCACTACTTTAGCCGTCCACTCATTTTTTAATTTGTACTATGAAGAAAAATTTACTCAAATGCTTGTGCCTTCCGTTAGGCATGTTGTGTGTCGTATTGTCGGCCTGTTCGGACGACAATACGGAACCGACGAAAAAAACGGAGTATACGGTGACCGAATTCGCATCGACGACCATTCCTGAGACGATACCTGCCGAAGGCGGTGCCTACACGATGACTTTTACGACCCGCACCGAAACTCGCTCCCAGCCGGTCGTTCCCGTATTCGAACCGTGGCAGTACCGTGTGACGCTCGGTGAGGCTGTCGGCGATGCGATAGCCGTGACCGAACCCAAAACGGAAGTATCGGTCGTCATCGGTTCCAACTACAGCAAGGAACCGCGGGCGGTCGTCGTGGAAATGGCTGTAACAGAGGATGCCGCTACCCCCCCCCGGTGGATTCGGATCGTCGAGGCTGAACAGGAGCCTGCCTTAAAAGACTATTGTGTAACCGAATACGACTCCACGACCATTCCGGAAACGGTTCCTTACAACGGCGGCGGTTACAAACTCGGTTTCACCACGAGCATCGAGACCCGTGCGGCCGATCCGATTTTCGTCGAATGGCAGTACCGCGTGACGCTCGGCGACAAGGTCGGCGATCCGGTGGCGGTGACGGAGCGGACCGAGAGCATCGACGTCGAAATCGCGGGCAACTATACCGAGAACGAACGCAATATCGTTGTGGAGATGGCCGATGCGGGGGCGGAACCCCAGTGGACGAAGATCGTTGAAGCCCGGCAGGAGGCCGCGCTCGTACTGACGGCCGGTTTCTATTGGGCGAAGGGCAACGTTACGCTTATGGACGGTAAATTCGCCGTTGCCGACAAGATGTCCGACCTCGGACTCTATTTCCGTCAGGGCAGCAAATACGGCGTGCCGTCGGACGGCGGTTCGTACGCCGGAACGGCCTATACGCCCGAAGCCGTGCAGGTGGCGCTGGCCGATATCCCCTACCGCCAGCCGAATACCGATCCGTGCACGATGATCGACGCCGGGCTGCGTACGCCGACTTATATGGAGCTTTTCTATCTTTACGACCGGGAAGACTACATGAACCAGCATGTATTGGACGGTATTACCGGCATGGGGTATCTCAGTTCGGACTATTTCATGCCTTTCTGCGGCGCGCTGGAACTTGCTTCGGGGCAGATCAGCGGAAAGTCTCAGTTCGGCGGATATTGGGGACTGGGCGCCAATTATGCGGGTGAGGGGGTGATTTATGTACTCAACGCCGACTATTCGATGGTGGATTACGATCTTGCGGGCACGAACATGGCTTCGCTCCGCTGCGTGAAGAATATCCGCCAGCCTTCTTATGTATCGCATACGCCGGCTTCGGTGACGGACAATGCTTCGTTCAAGCTTACCGTCAAGACCGATCCGGGTGAATTCCCGGCTTACGAGGTCGATATCGAAGCCGAGGACGGGGAGATTCGGTCCATCGACGCATCGCCGTCCGAGACGGAGGTTACGCTGACTGTGCCCAAGAACGACGAAGTCGAAAACCGCGAATGGCGGCTGTTCATCAACCGGGTTTATTCGGGCGTCTCGTTCGTGCAGCCGGGAAAGAAAAACTATGTGGATTACATATCCCACTCTCCGTCGAAAGCCACCTACGAAGCGTTTACGCTGAGCGTAAAGTGCGAGAGCGACCTTGCGTCGTTCCCCGTGGTCATCAAAGGCAGCGACGGGCTGGAGCTGACGCAGAACGGATCGAAGGAGAATCCGACCGTTTCGTTCTCGGTTCCCGAAAATTCGGGCGAGGAGCGCACGCTCGCCATCTGGGTCAACGGCTCCGATACCGGAAAGAGCGTCCGGCAGGAGGCCAACCCCGCGACGAACGCCTTCTCGGTGACTTGGAGCGAAGGCTACCTGACTGTCGTTGACGGAGCCTATACCTTTGCGGAACCCAAGGAGCGCGGTATGTACTTCAAGTGGAAGAGCAAGTACGGCATCAAGTTCGAAGGCACGGTTTCGAGTTCGACGAAATATCAGGGTGTGGTTTACGGACCCGGTGAACAGTCGATTCCGAACTATGCGGACGTTCCCTACGGCGATGTGGATCCGTGTTCGCTCGTGGCGCCTGCCGGAACGTGGCGTATGCCCACTTCGGAGCAGCTTCTGGAACTTGTCGCCGACGGGGCGAAAGAATTCGAGCCTTATGCGTTCAGAATGTGCAGCGACGGTATGCAGGAGGTCTATCTGGCGAGCGCCGGACAGTTGGCCAACGACGGATTGTCGGTCAAGTCCGCCAATATTATATCGGTTTGGACTCCCGATGCGAGTGAGACCAAGCCAGGGCAGTATTCGTACCTGATGTGGCTGATGTCGACGGAGTCGTCCAAAGGCTCCGTCTCCGCTAATGGCGTTCTCCCGCAGACGGCCATGATGGTGCGCTGCGTGCGCAGCAAATAACGCGCTTGACCGGCGCAGATACGAAATAAGCGAAGGCCCGTGAGGCCTTCGCTTATTTTTTGCTGTCGGTTGTAGCCGGAATCTTCCGGTGTGCGCGGATGCGGAGGTTCGCAAAAACCGCCGCCTTTGCCGTCGGGGAATTTTGGGCTTCCGTTCCGGTCAGAAGGTTTCGTATACGACTGTTTCCGCGAGCGGTTTGCGCAGCAGGTCGTGACGGTCGGGATCGGCGGGAGTGCCGATGCCGTAGCCGATGAGCAGGATATTGACGGGTTCCACATGTTCCGGGAGCCGGAACTCTTCGCGGACGGCTTCGGGTTTGAACATGCAGATCCAGAGCGTGTCGAGCCCCAGCGACGCTGCGGCCAGCATCATGTGGTCGGTGACGATCGAAGCGTCGATGTCGCTGATCGTTTTACCGTCGTATTTGCGGGTCCATGCTTCGCCGGTGTCGGCGCAGACGATGACGGCGCAGGGAGCGCCGAAGTCGCGGGTGCAGCGTGCCAGACGCTCCATCCCCTCCTGCGAGCGTACGACGATGAGCCGCTGGGGCTGGCGGTTGGCGCCCGTAGGAGCCACGCGGCCCGCCTCCAGAATGATGTCGAGCTTTTCCTGCTCGACTTTTGCCGGGGCATATTTGCGGCATGCGTACCGCTTTTTTGCCAGAGAGAGAAAATCCATAGTGGTAACTGTTTGAAGTCGGACAAATATACGGCAAAAATCCCGCCGCGGCAACTTTTTACGGCGGCCTTTGTCATGCCCGACTGACAGTTTGGCAGAAAACGGGCGGTGGCACACGGTTTGTTGATGGATGGTCGGATGAAATGAATCAAAATACAGCTAAATATAAAACTATGAAAAACGGCAAAATCGGGGTTACGACGGAGAATATCTTCCCCGTGATTAAAAAGTTCCTCTATTCGGACCATGAAATTTTCCTGCGCGAGCTGATTTCCAATGCGGTCGATGCTACCCAGAAACTGAAGACGCTTTCGTCGATCGGCGAAATGAAGGGCGAGCTGGGCGACCTGACGATTCACGTCGCCGTGGACAAGGAGGCCAAAACGCTGACCGTGACCGACCGCGGTGTGGGCATGACCGCCGAAGAGGTGGACAAGTATATCAACCAGATCGCCTTCTCAGGCGCCGAGGAGTTTATGGAGAAGTACAAGAACCAGTCGATCATCGGTCATTTCGGACTGGGCTTCTACTCGTCGTTCATGGTGGCCGACAAGGTCGAGATCTTCACCAAATCCTATAAGAAAGAGGCCAAGACCGTGCATTGGAGCTGCACCGGCACGCCCGAATTCGAAATGGAGGAGACCGATGCGGAGCATGACCGCGGCACGACGATCGTCCTGCATCTTTCGGAGGATTCGCTGGAGTACGCCGAAAGTTCGAAGGTCGAGGAGCTGCTGCGCAAATACTGCCGCTTCCTGCCCGTGCCCATCGCCTTCGGCAAGGTCAAGGAGTGGAAGGACGGCAAGTACGTCGATACCGACAAGGACAACATCATCAACAACATCGATCCGCTCTGGACGCGCAAACCCGCCGACATCACCGAGGAGCAGTACAAGGAGTTCTATCATGAGCTATACCCGCTGAGCGACGAGCCGCTGTTCTCGATCCACCTGAATATCGACTATCCGTTCCACCTGACGGGCATCCTCTATTTCCCGAAGATCCACAACAACTTCGAGATACAGAAGAACAAGATTCAGCTCTATTCGAATCAGGTGTACGTGACGGATCAGGTCGAGGGCATCGTGCCGGAATACCTGACGCTGCTGCACGGCGTGATCGACTCGCCCGACATTCCGCTCAACGTGTCGCGGAGCTACCTGCAGAGCGACTCCAACGTGAAGAAGATTTCGAGCTACATCACCCGCAAGGTCGCCGACCGTCTGCAGGAGCTGTTCAACACCATGCGCGCGGACTACGAGGCGAAGTGGGACGATCTGAAAATATTCATCGAATACGGCATCCTCACCGACGAGAAGTTCTCCGAGAAGGCGCAGGAGTTCATGCTCTGGAAGAACATCGAGGGCAAGTATTTCACGCCTGCGGAGTATCTGGAGAAGGTGAAGGAGAACCAGACCGACAAGAACAAGACGGTCGTCTTCCTCTATGTGGACGATCCCGTGGAGAAGCACACGTTCCTCGAAGCGGCCAAGGCCAAGGGGTACGACGTGCTGCTGATGGACGGTCAGCTGGACAACCACTATATCAACTGGTACGAGTCGAAGAACAAGGAGACGCGTTTCGTGCGTGTGGACAGCGACGTGATCGACAAGCTGATCCAGAAGGAGGAGAATATCAAGATGTCGCTCACCGAAGCCCAGCAGGAGCTGCTGCGCCCGGTATTCGAGAGCCAGATGCCCAAGGACGACAAGATTCATTACAACATTTCGTTCGAGGCCATGTCGCCCGACGAAGCGCCCGTGGTCATCACGCAGAACGAATTCATGCGCCGTATGAAAGAGATGGCCGCGATGGGCGGCGGAGGCGGCATGAGCCAGTTCTACGGACAGATGCCCGATAACTTCACCATTGCGGTTAACGGCAACCACCCCATCGTCGCCGACATCCTCTCCGATGCGGAGAAGGCCTATGGCGACAAGCTGAAGTCGATCACCAAGAAGATCGACGCGGCGGTCGCCGAGGAGAACCGCTTCGACGAGGTGGTGAAGGGCAAGAAGGAAGAGGAGCTGACTCCCGAAGAGAAATCGACGCGCGAGGAGCTGTCGAAGAAGATCGTCACGCTGCGCGACGAGCGCAACGAGCGGCTGCGCGAGATCGGCGGCGAAAACCGGCTCGTCAAGCAGATCATCGACCTTGCGCTGCTGACCAACGGCATGCTCAAGGGCAAGAACCTGACCGACTTCATCCAGCGTTCGATTTCGCTGATCGAAAAATAGCCGGAGTCGCGTTCCGGAAAAAAGAACCGCATCCCGATGGGTGCGGTTCTTTCGTATGCGGTGTTTTTCAGTATCGTTCCGTTGGAGTCTCCGCCATTGCGTCGCTCCGGAGCCTTGCCGTAGCGGGAATCATCGGAGGTGTCGCTGCCGCTTCTACTCCTCCGTCCACTTGTTGGTGACCAGCTGCAGGAACCAGTCGGGAACGCGGCACGGGCGGCGCGTGTCGCTGTGGATGAAGCCCAGCTGCGTCATGCCCGTATTGAGCAGGTCGCCCTTTTCGTTGTAGATTTCGTAGAAGAAGTTGATGCGGGCCGTGGGAAGCTCTTTCAGCATGATGCGTACGGTGAGCAGTTCGTCGTAATAGGCCGGACGGTGGTATTTGGACTGCACCTCCAGAATCGGCATCATGATGCCCCGCTTCTCGACCTCGGCGAAAGACATGCCCAGCCAGCGGAGCAGTTCGCTGCGCGCGGCTTCGTAATAGCAGATATAGTTCGAGTGGTGGCAGATCGCCATCTGGTCGGTATGCTTGTACCAAACCCTTATTTGACAGTCGTAACTCAGCATGGTTTAAAATGTTATGACGACACGCCCTTCGGGCAGTATGTCGCGGGTTATCAGTTCCTGAGCGGCATCGACCGTGAGCCGGGTCGGCTTGCCGTTGATGTGTGCGTCGTATTCGCCCGGAGGGGGCAGGAGTTTCAGCGGGTCCTCCACCCGGATGCGGTTGCGCAGCGCCCGGCCGATTACCAGATAGGGATGCGCCAGCAGACGTGCGGCGCGCGCCATCTTTCCCTCGCCGACCAATTGCCGGATCACCGTCGAACTGACTTTTTCGGCGTCCACGTCGCATTCGGAAACCTCTATTACGCGCAGGCCGAATCCGTGGCTGTCCAGATAATCGTAACTGCCCTGTTTGTCGTGTCCGAAGCGGTGGTTGAAGCCTACGACGAGCGTTTCGGCTCCCGTATGGCCTACGAGACAGTCGCGGACGAATTCGTCGGGAGCCAGCCGGCTGAAGGCTCTGTCGAAGGGGATGATGACCAGATTGTCGATCCCCAGCCGTTCGAGGAGGCAGATTTTCTCGTCGAGCGTCGTCAGCAGGCGCAGGCCGTCGGCCTTGCCGAGCGTGATACGGGGATGCGGCTCGAAGGTGAATACGATGCTTTCGCCGCCCTGCCCGCGGGCCGCGGCGGTCACGGTGCGCAGCAGTTTCAGATGGCCGCTGTGCACGCCGTCGTACGATCCGACGGTCACCGCCGGATGCGTGAAATGCGGAAGCGCTTCGAAACCGTGAAAAACCCTCATTGCTCTCTCTCCTGCCGCTCTTTGTTTAGGTGTTGCTGCTGTTTTTCTCTTCGTTCTCCTTGACGAAGTAGGCTACTTTTTCGAGCAGCGTGGTGATGTCGTAATTCTCGACTACGATGCCCTGCGGAAAGTTCAGCGGCGTGGAGGTGAAGTTCAGCACGCCACGGATTCCGGCGTTGATGATCGGAACGACCAGACTGGGCGCCACCTGCGTCGGCGAGGAGACGATCACGATGCTGATGTCCTTGTCCTCGACGATCTCTTCGAACGTATCCATGTGATAGCACGGAATGCCGTCGATGGTCTTGCCGACCTTGCCGGGATCGACGTCGAACGCGGCGGTGATTTTCAGTTTGAGTCCCTTGCCGTTGAAATATTTGGTGATGGCCTGTCCGAGGTGTCCCATGCCCAGCACGGCGATATTCATCTGCGAAGGGCTGTCGAGGATTCGGCTGATGTATTCGATGAGCACCTGCACGTCGTACCCTTTCTTCGTATCGCTCGAAAAGCCGATCAGCATCAGGTCGCGCCGGACCTGCACGGCCGTGATGCCGTGGATGCCCGCCAGCACGTGCGAGAAGATATGCGTGATCCCCTGCTTGTGGCTGGCCAGCAGCGTGCGGCGGTATTCGCTCAGACGCTCGATGGTTTTTTCGGGTATTGCGTTTGTCAAAGATGCCATAGTCTTGCTATTCGACGGTTATCGTGAAGTCGCTGTTGTAGTTGACTCTCATCCAGCTGCGGTTGACGTGGTTGTGGCGCTCCTCGCCCTGTCCGAAGAGATAGGAGGTCTGAAGGGGCGCGTAACTCCGGCCTTCCATGTCGTACTCGATGTCGTTGTACATCGCGGGGCAGAAGATCACCGCCGCATCGTAGCCGCGGTACGAGAAGAGCGTGGGCAGTGACCCGAAGGAGCGGATATAGGCGCTGTCGAAGTCGAGGATCGTCTGCGAGTCGCGCTTGGCGTGGTAGGTCGAGATGAAGATCACGCGGTCCTTGAAGAACATCGTGCGGTCGATGTTGTTCATGCGGTTCCAGCGGGTATTGCCCAGCACGACGAACCGGGGGGCCGTGCGGCCGCGGCTCGATATGTTGGTGTCGGCCGAAGCGATGGCCGCCAGAATGCGGTCCACGTCCACCTCGTTGTCGGACATGACGATGAATACGTTGTCGGCGCCGTTGTCCAGCAGCGGCGTCAGGTCGCCCGAATTGCTGTTCGTGCGGGCCGACGGATGGACATATTTATAGGTATGCTTCTTATAGTCCGAATCGCCGAGCAGCGTCAGTATCTCCTTCTCGAACTCCTTGTCCGTACTTTCGGTGTAGATCAGCGCTACCTGCCGGTCCCCGTTCACCAGTTCGGCGGCCTTTTCCCATTTGTGCGCCGGGTCGGGCGCCATCTGGAACAGCACGTCGCTGTTCATGCCCGTAATGTTGGCCAGCGGCGAAACGACGGGCACGTTGTGCTCCTCGGCGAACCGGATGACCGGATACAGCCCCTCCTCGTAGACCGGACCGATAATCAGGTCGGTATTGCGGAAGGCGTCGCTCTCGGTGATTTCGCGGATTTTCTCCGCATCGCGGGCCGTGTTATACAGACAGACGTTCACCGAATAGCCGGATTTGGTCTTCACGCTGTCCAGGCCGAGCAGGAATCCCTGATAAAACTCCAGATAGCTGGGATTGGGAGTGCCGGCGTCCATCGGCAACAGCAGGGCGACATTGAGCGTCGCACTGCGCCGCAGTGCGCGGAATTCGATCTCCTTCACCCTGTTGTCGGCGGAGAGGTCGGGTACGGAGTCCGCGCGCACGGTGTCGGCAGGCTGCCGCTCCCCGGCGGCCAGCTCTTCGGGAGAGCCCGGAACCTTGATGATCGCTCCGGCTTTCAGGTCGGCGGGTTTCAGCCCTCCGTTGAGCGTGCCGAGCTGCTCTTCGGTGATGCCGAAGCGGCGCGACAGCGAATAGAAGGTTTCGCCCGGCTTGACCATATGATAGGCATAGCCCTCCTCGGCAACGCTGTTGAGCGTATTGCGGTAGGCTTCCCACTGCTCCTTGGCGCCGGCCTCGTCTTCGGAGCCGATCTCCTTCTTGCGGATCAGGATGCGCTCTCCGAGCCGCAGGTTGGTCGGATCGAGACTCGGATTGTCCTCGATGACGGTCTGGATCGGGATTTCGTACTTGCGCGAAATGGCGTACAGGGTTTCGCCCTGCGCGACGGTGTGGGAGTCGAAGGTCCTGCGCAGCTTCCGCTCCGACTTGGGTTCGGGCACGGCCGTCACGAAGGGTATCTTGACGTTCTCCCCCGCCTTCAGCCCGCCGCCTGCCGACGGATTGTACTGAAGAATCACCTTCTCGCCCACCTCGTACGCCTTAGACAGTCCGTAAAGCGTTTCGCCGGGCTGCACCGTATGGATGTAGAATTTCGAGCCGTTGATGTAAACGATCGTTCCCGACTTCTGCACCGCGAAGGCGCACACGCTCAACAGGAGCAGCAAGACTGTCGCACAAAGTCGCTTCATCGTCATTTCAGTTTTTCGCGCATGCGGATTTCGGTGATGACCTTCTTGGTGTAGAGCGGGAAATCGCCGTTCATCATCCATGCGTAATAACTCGGTTCCATGCGGAAGACCTCCTCCACGCTGCGGCCCTTGTATTTGCCGAATCCGAAGACCTCCTCGCCTTTTTCGTTGAAGAGGATGCGTCCGGCGTAGTCGGCCGTTTCGGCGCGGGTCGAGAATTCGGCCAGCTTGTCGATGTCGTTCTCCAGATCGGGATAACGCTCCAGCTGGGCCTTGAGCACCTCGTAGGTCGCCAGCGTGTCGGCCTCGGCCGAGTGTGCGTCGTCCAGATCCTTGTCGCAGTAGAACTTGTAGGCCGCCACCAGCGTGCGCTGCTCCTTCTTGTGGAAGATGTTCTGCACGTCGATGAATTTGCGGCGCTTGAAGTCCACGTCCACTCCCGCGCGCAGGAACTCCTCGACCAGCACCGGCAGGTCGAAGCGGTTCGAATTGAACCCTCCGAAGTCGCAGCCGCGGATAAACTGTTCGAGCGATTTGGCGACCTGCGCGAAGGTCGGGCAATCCTTGACGTCCTCGTCCGTAATGCCGTGGATGGCGGTAGCCTCCTCCGGAATGTGCATTTCCGGATTGAGCTTGCGGGTTTTGACGATCTCTTCGCCGTCGGGCATGATCTTGGCCATCGAAATCTCGACGATGCGGTCCTTGGCGGTGTCCACGCCGGTCGTTTCGAGGTCGAAGAAGATGATCGGGCGCTTGAGGTTTAACTTCATCTGAGGGGCCGTTATGCGTTGATCATCATCGGCATGAGCAGCATGAGCGTCGAGCTTGTCTGCTTGTCGTCATATACGGGTTTGAAGACGCCGGCACGGGTCGAGTCGGCCAGTTCGATGACCACGGTCGGCGTGTCCATGTTCGAGAGTATCTCGACGAGGAACGTCGATTTGAAGCCGATCGTGATCTCCTCGCCGTCGTAGCTGCACGAAATGGTCTCGTTGGCCGACACCGAGAAGTCGATGTCCTGCGCCGTGAGGTTGATCCGGTTGTCGCCGATGTCCATGCGGATCAGGTTGGTGGTCGGGTTCGAGCAGACGGCCACGCGCTTGATGCCGTTCACCAGCTCGATGCGGTCGACGAGCACCTTGTTGGGGTTGTTGGCCGGGATCACGGCGTTGTAGTTCGGGTAGTTGCCCTCGATCAGGCGGCATACGAGCGTGTGGCTCTTGAGCTTGAACATGGCGTTCTTCGAGTCGAAGCTGACCTCGATGGCGTCGTCCTCCTTCAGGAGCACCGATTTGAGCAGGTTGGCCGGTTTCTTGGGCAGGATGAACGATGCGCCGACCTCGTTTTCGGCCTCGGACTCGTATTTCACGAGTTTGTGCGCGTCGGTTCCCACGAACGTCAGTGCCCCGGGTGCGAGGTTGATGTAGATGCCGTTCATCACGGGGCGCAACTCGTCGTCGGCCGTGGCGAAGATGGTCTTGTTGATGCCGTTCACGAGCATGTCCACATCCAGCCGGAGCTCCTTCTTCTCGGCGCTCAGCTGCGGCACGGCGGGATAGCTCACGGCGCTGGCGCCGGGGATCGAGAGCGAACCGCTCTTCCAGTTGATCGTTATCTCCCAGTTCTTGTCGTTGACGTCGATGGTCAGCGGCAGCTCGGAAAACTCCTTCAGCGAGTCGAGCATCAGTTTGGCGGGAGCCGCGATGGTGCCCTCGCTTTCCACACTGTCGACCGTGATAGAGCCTATGAGCGTCGTTTCGAGGTCGGAAGTGGTGACCTTCAGCTCGTTGCCATTGAGCTCCATGAGGAAGTAATCCAGGATGGGCAGCGTGTTTTTATTGCTGATAACCTTGCCGGTTGTAGCCAGGAGCGAAAGCAGGGCCGAGCTTGATACTGAAAATTTCATACGTTGTTTCCTTTCTTTTATTTTCTGTTATATGGATTGCTTATTTCAATACTGCCAATTTGTCGAGCGCCGTCGAGATCATTTTGCGCACGAAGGGCTTGTAATCGGTGTCGACATTCTGGGCGATACGCTGTGCGATGATCGTGCAGATGGTCGCGGCGCGGTGTCCCATCAGGGCTGCCAGGCCGGCCAGCGCCGAGCCCTCCATCTCGAAATTGGTGATGCGGCGGCCGTGGTAGCCGAACGATTCGATCTTCGCGTTGAGTTCGGCGTCCTGCGGTTCGAGGCGAACCCAGCGGCCCTGCGGCGCATAGAAGCCCGGGGCGGCGATGGTGATGCCCTCGCGCGTCACGTCGCTGAAATGCTCGAAGAGCGTCTTGTCGGCGTCGATGAAATAGGGTTTGGGCAGCAGCTCGTTCCAGCCGACATGCTCCATGAAAGCCTTTTCGATCTCCAGGTCGCAGACCTCGTTGCGCCCCTTGTAGTAGTTGAGCAGGCCGTCGAAGCCTACCGACGTGCGCGAGAAGACGAACTCCCCCACCTTGATATCGGGCTGGATGGCCCCCGACGTGCCGAGCCTGACCAGCGTGAGCTGCCTTTTGTGGGCCTTCTCCTGCCGGGTGGCGAAATCGACGTTGGCCAGCGCATCGAGCTCCGTGACCGAGATGTCGATGTTGCCGATGCCGATGCCCGTCGAGAGCACCGTCATGCGTTTGCCTTTGTAGGTGCCGGTCACCGTTTTGAATTCACGGTTTGCGACTTCGCACTCTTTCGTATCGAAATGTTCCGCCACGAGGGCCACGCGGCCCGGATCCCCGACGAGGATCACCGTATCGGCCAACTGCTCCGGAAGCAGGTGCAGATGGAAAATGGAACCGTCGTCGTTGATAATCAATTCGGAAGCTGGAATCGTTCTCATAATAGTCGTTTTTAAATTTTCATAATTGGCATAAAAGTAATATATTTACCTCGAATATCAAAACTTCGAAGGGAATTTTTCATAAATATATGTATAGCGGAAACTCCGCATCAAAGCCTTGAAATATGACATTGATTAAATCCATTTCCGGCATCCGGGGCACCGTGGGAGGGGCCCAGGCCGGGAACCTGACGCCGCCCGACGTGGTGAAGTTCACCACGGCCTACGCCCGTCTGGCCGCCCGCCGTAAGGCGGGCAAAAAACTTACCATAGTCGTCGGCCGCGACGCCCGGATTTCGGGCGAGATGGTCGCCGACCTGGTCGAAGGCACCCTGCTGGCGTGCGGTGCGGATGTGATAAACGTCGGCCTGTGCACCACGCCGGGGGTCGAGATGGCCGTCATCACGCACAAGGCCGACGGCGGCATCATCATCACCGCCTCGCACAACCCCCGCCAGTGGAACGCCCTGAAGCTGCTCAACGCCGACGGGGAATTCCTCAGCGATGCCGAGGGGAAACAGGTGCTTGCGATGGCGGAAGAGGAGGATTACGAATACCCCACCGTCGACGGCATCGGGCGCGTCCTTTCGCGCGAACCGTTCAACGAACGGCACATCGCGCAGGTGCTGGCGCTCCCGCTGGTCGATGCCCAGGCCATCCGTGCGCGCCGCTACAAGGTCGTTGTGGACGCCGTGAATTCGGTGGGCGGCATCGTGATGCCCGAATTGCTGCGACGACTGGGGTGCGAGGTCGTGGAGCTGAACTGCGACCCCACGGGCGAATTCGCCCACAACCCCGAGCCGTTGCCGGAGAACCTGACCGAAATAGCCGGGGTGATCCGCCGCGAGAAGGCCGACCTGGGGATCGTCGTGGATCCCGATGTCGACCGGCTGGCACTGGTCAGCGAGGACGGCTCGATGTTCGTCGAGGAGTACACGCTGGTGGCTGTGGCCGACTACATCCTCACGAAGCACCCGGGCGGGAACAGCGTTTCCAACCTGAGCTCGTCGCGGGCGCTGCGCGACGTGACGGAGCGGCACGGCGGCAAATATTATGCTTCGGCCGTCGGCGAGGTGAACGTCGTGGCCAGGATGAAGGAGGTAGGCGCCGTGATCGGCGGAGAAGGCAACGGGGGCGTGATCTATCCGGGGCTGCACTACGGGCGCGATGCGCTGGTGGGAACGGCACTCTTTTTGACATGGCTCGCACAGACGGGGATGACCATGACGCAGTTGCGTGCGACCTATCCGGCATACTATGCATCGAAGAATAAAATCGAGCTGACACCGGCGATTGACGTGGATAAAGTACTGCGTGAGATAAAGGAACGTTATGCCGATGAGAACGTGAACGATACGGACGGGGTGAAGATTGACTTCCCGGAGAACTGGGTGCACCTGCGCAAGTCGAATACCGAACCCATTATCCGGGTCTATACCGAGGCGAAGTCGATGGCTGCGGCCGAGGCGCTGGCGCAGCGGTTCATCGGGGAAATCAAGGAAATCTGTAAAATATAAACAGTTTAAACGAAACGACTATGAAGAATAAAGTCATGATCCTCGCGGCTGCGATAACGCTTGTCGCCTGCGGGGGCAACCAACAGAAAAAGGCGGTATCTGAAAAGGTCAAAGCGGATGCCGTGAAGGTCGACATGCATGATGCGGAGAGCTCGCTCGACTACCAGGGGACATACACCGGGGTTTTCCCGGCGGCGGACTGCCCGGGGATCGACATGCGCCTCACGCTGAAGAAGGACGGCACGTACAGCCTGCACATGAAATACCTGGACCGCGACTCGGAATTCGACGAGAAGGGCGCCTACAAGGTGAAGGGGAACCTGCTGACACTGACCCCCATGGACGGGCAGCCGGAGTACTACAAGGTGGAGGAGAACCAGGTGCGCAAGCTCGATGCCGACAAACAACCCGTCACGGGGGCGCTGGCCGAAAATTACGTATTGAAGAAAACCGAATAAAACCCTTGCCGGATGGATAAAGTAAAAAGTTATATAGAAGCCAATAAAGAACGGTTTATCAGCGAGTTGTTCGACTTGCTCCGCATTCCTTCGATCAGCGCCCAGAGCGAGCATAAGCCCGACATGACGCGGTGCGCCGAATGGCTGGCCGCGGCGCTCGCAAAGGCGGGCGCCGACCGCACCGAGGTCTTCCCGACGGAGGGCAACCCGGTCGTTTACGCCGAGAAGATTGTCGATCCCAAGGCCAAGACCGTATTGGTTTACGGTCACTACGACGTGATGCCCGTAGACCCGCGCGGGGAGTGGCGCACGGAGCCTTTCGAGCCGGTCATAAAGGACGGCCGTATCTGGGGGCGCGGTGCCGACGACGACAAGGGGCAGCTGTGGATGCACGCCAAGGCATTCGAGGCGATGTGCGCCACGGAGAGCCTGCCCTGCAACGTGAAATTCATGCTCGAAGGCGAGGAGGAGATCGGCTCGCCGAGCCTCTACAAGTTCTGCGAACAGAACAAAAAAATGCTCAAGGCGGATATAATATTGGTGTCGGACACCACATCCGGTGTAAACGCCTATCTGGCCTACAAGTCCGCATGTGCCCATACCCGAAGAAACCGCTGCTCCGTTCATTTCAAGCCTGAAAATGCAGGTTGCTATCGGTCCCGTAATCATCGAGGCGAGAGTCGGCGGAATCCAAATTCTGGGATTCTTGACGATATTGCCCATTTGAAGCATACTTGTGCCGAGACCTTGCGAAACAAGTCCGCCCCATTTGTTCTCACGAAAGCTCATTACGGCAAAGCCTATCATCTGAGCACAGCAGCCTGCAAGAGCGGCTCCGCCGGCAAGACCCGTAAGTCCGAGAGCTGCACAAATTGCGGCACTGCTTATCGGTAGGGTGAGCGCAATGCCGACAATAGCCGAAATAATAATTCCCATCAGGAACGGACGAAGCTCGGTTGCCCACATTATAGCGTGACCGACTGCACTTGCCGCCTTGCCTATATACGGTGCACAGAGCATTGAGAGCGCACAGCCGAGACCGATCGTTACAACGGGAGTGACAAGAATATCAAGCTTTGTTTCCTTGCTTACGGCTTTGCCGAATTCGGCGGCTACTATTGTAATGAGTAATACTGCGAGAGGACCGCCTGCACCGCCGAGTTTATCCGCGGCATAGCCTACGGTTGCGAGCGAGAAGAGAACAAGCGGCGGAGCTTTGAGGGCAAATCCGATTGCAATTGCCATTGCGCAGCCCTTGACTGCCGATGCAAAATCGCCGATTGTTACAAGTGCTTCAATAGAAAACTGAGTTCCTATCGTAGAAAGAATTGTGCCGACAAGCAGGGAAGCGAAAAGACCCTGCGCCATTGCGCCGAGAGCATCAATTCCGTATCTTTTGGCGGAAAATTCGATGTCCTTGCGCTTGAGAAACGCTTTGAATTTTGACATTGGAGACCCCTCCCGTGTTGTTATAGTGTTTTTATATCCGCATCAAGGCTGTTTTCGGAAATGTTGTTCCAAAAACCGCACGCCTTGACAGTTACCGTGTATTTTGTTTTTGGTTCAAGATCGGTGAATACGTAAGATCTTTTTTCAGGCATATCATAAAAATAATATTCCGACCATATACTTAAATGTCTGATGACAAAGCCGTCTGCATTTTTGAGCACAATATCATAACAGTCGACATAATCCTCGTCAATTCTTGCCTGATCAAATTCTATTTTAAACGATGTGTCGGTTACATCGGAAACCGTCAGCTTCGAATCATCGGCAAAATAGGGGACAACCTTTGTCTTATATCTTTCGGCGGTGTAGGTGAAGGAGCTTATATCGCTCGGAGTGTCGATTTTACGCACCTGCGGGAAGAAATGACCGGTCAGAACATCGAAGGGATAAACCCTTACTCTGTTGTCTGCGTCAGCTTCAACAATGAGCATTTGAGCTGCTTTTTCTTTGTTATCGGGTATTGAACCTGTAATTTTGTCGAACTCATCCATCTCAAAATAGCTGAGCGTACCCGTGCCGAGCGAGGTGAAATGCTGTTGATGAATCGACCTTGGGTCATTTATCGGAGCGTGGGAGTGACCGGAGAAATGAATTATCTGGGGATAGTTCATATAGGTTGTTATCAGCTCGTCCTCACCCCAAAGAATACTTCCGTAAACCGTGTTGGTGTTGTGAGGATGCTGAAATACGAAAATCGGCTTAGCTCTGTTATCTTTTGCGGCAGAAGCAAGCTCCCGTGCCATCCAAGCCTTTTTGCTGTCATCATAGTTACAACTGCGTGACGGTGAGATGGAGACAAAATGGAAGCCGTTGATGACCTTGTGTTGATCGGGATCCTGACCGAGAATACGTTTCATTCTTT
>ENA-UEYI01001840-UEYI01001840.1-human-gut-metagenome-genome-assembly--contig:-NODE-1840-length-16403-cov-4.536016_pt1 | contig 16403 bp, 16 predicted proteins | sample MGYA00242900_ERZ507916 | MGnify/ENA primary metagenome ERZ507916 (study PRJEB26167, sample SAMN06115521) | human gut metagenome | host: Homo sapiens | place: China:Chongqing | collected 2015-09-02...
TATCTGGTACTGGCTGTATGAGTAAATCCATGATGATGACGCACTTTATGCTGGACAAGATTGATAAGAATAAAGATACAGGAAAAGTTCCGGTGTTTGTTCTGCTGAGGGATTATAATCCGGCAGCAGGAGATCTGATTGATTTTATTTTCGGGGAACTGAAACGGCATGCTGTGGATCTGCATCTGTCGGATCTGGTGGAACTGCTTCAGAGTGGCGAGGGTGTTATCCTGTTTGACGGGCTGGATGAGATTAAGAGTGAGAACTGCAGACGGTTCTATAAGGAAATGGAGAATCTGGCAGACAGTTATCCGGAAGCTTCTTATATTGTTTCATCAAGGCCGACTATGAATTTTCGGGGACTGAGCCGCTTTACTGTGTATGACCTGCAGCCTTTCAGTCAGGAGCAGGCCGTGGAGATGGTTGGAAAGCTGGATCAGAGTGTTGTGGATCCGGTGATCCAGAAGGATTTCATCCAGGATCTGAAATGTAACCGGTTTGGATTTGACTGGAGGGAGCGGATGGATTTTCTGGGGAATCCGCTGTTTTTGACAATTCTTCTTCTGGCTTATGAGGGAAATCATGATATCCCGACAGAGCGGTATCTGTTTTATGAGCAGGCTTATGATGCGATGGCAAAGAAACATGATGCGGCAAAAGCGCTGACCAGAGAATTTGCCACTGGCCTGAACAGTAGGGAATTTCAGAATTATTTTGGCGAGTTCTGCACGATTACGTATGAGCAGGAGAAGTATGACTTTACGCCGGAAGAGATCAGTTCGTATTTTCAGGAAGTGATTGAGGCGAATGAACTGGATACCACGCCGGAAGCATTTATTGAAGATGTGACTGGGAAGATATGCCTGATCTATAAGGATGGCGGGAAATATTATTTTATACATAGGTCTTTTCAGGAGTATTTTGTGGCGTATTTCTTTTCAAGGTAGCTGGAGCAGAGGTATGGTGCTGTGCTGGATATTTTTCAGAGAAGGGATTCCGCTGATCATGACAGTGTGGTTCTGCCAATGCTGTTCGATATGGAGCAGAATAAAACAGAACTGTGTATTATTATTCCATTTTTGGAACAGATATTTAAGGATGAGAATGATGATGAAGCATATGAACATTTTTTGGAGTATTTTTATCCCATCATCTGTTATGAACAGGGTGATGTGACTGAATTTTCAATGGGAACGTCGGAATCTTCTATTTATGAGTTTATTGCCGATAAATACAACTTCAAGGAAATGATTGACGGGGATGAACTGCCGGAAATGGATTACTGGGTGGACAGGGAATATGTTTATTACGACAGGAACTGGGACAAGGATACAGATGATATTGGTACACAGTTGATTGCCAGGATAGATCTTCCGGAGGGATATGAAAGAAGCTATATGGAATGGACTGGTGAAGAAATGGAAGTTGTGGGAAAAAGCTATGAGATCCGTGTGATGGATGTTTACCGCCGTTCGATATATGAAGATACGCTGGAAATGCTGACAAATGATACATTTCCGCTTAAGAAGGAGTTTTATTCTGCAAAAGAATTGTATATGAAGCTGAAAGACAAATATAAAAAGAAGAAGGATCGGAAAAGTTTCAGATCCAGATTCCATTAAATATTTACCGCCGGGGATTGTGTGATCTCCGGCGGTTTTTCTAATCCTTTTTATAAAAAGGTGTTTCGTATCCGTCACCGCGAATCAGGATGTCCGGCATCCAGTCCGGTGTGCGGCTCATGATGGAGCAGATGCTTTCCACAGAGGCGTCCTGGCGGCATTCTATGATGAGTTCGTCATGGACATGACCTACAATGAAGCAGAAGGACAGGTTCTGCATGGCGAAGCACAGGAGATCCCTGGAGACTGCCTGGACGATGTTCTCCACGAATTTTGGACCGTAGGATTCTATGCGTTGCCATTTTTTGTCTGTTCCGGTGCCTTCGTAGGTGACGGATTCTCCGCCGAAACGGTTTTCCCCGATGTGGGGCTTGACGTAGGAGAGCAGGCGTCCGGATGGGAGCCGGATGAAGAGAAGTCCGCTTTTATAGAAGAACTGGATGCCGCGGACTTCTGCAGGTGTGCGGGTGCGGATCACGTTTTTGACTGCGGTATCCACGTCCCACCAGAACTGTACGATGTTCGGGTTGGATGTACGCCAGGCATTGACCAGGGGCTGCAGTTCTTCTTCCGTCAGGTTCATGTCAAGGGCACCCATGGATTTCAGGGCACCGACGGATCCGCCATAGCCTAAGGCAAGTTCTGCGATCTTTCCTTTCTGGCGGAGATGTCCGTTGATTCCGTGTTTTTCAACCGGGACGTGGAACATCTGGCTGGCGGATGCACAGTAGATGTCTTTTCCTTCTGCGAATACTTTTGTGCGCCAGGTTTCTCCTGCAAGGTGGGAGAGCACCCTGGCTTCAATGGCTGAGTAATCGCTGACGATGAATTTATAGCCGGGGCGGGCGATGAAGGCGGTACGGATCAGCTGGGACAGGGTGTCCGGAATGTCATCATAGAGCAGATCCATCATGTCATAGCTTCCGGTCCGCACCAGTTCGCGGGCTTCCGCAAGGTCTTCCATGTGGTTCTGGGGAAGGTTCTGCAGTTGGATCAGCCTGCCCGCCCAGCGTCCGGAGCGGCTGGCTCCGTAGAACTGGAACATGCCGTGTGCACGTCCGTCCCTGCAGACTGCGTTTTCCATTGCCTGGTATTTTTTGACGGAGGATTTTGCAATCTGGAGGCGGAGTTTTAATGCCTGCCGGATGTCTCCGTCCGTGTTCTGGATGAGTTTTGCCACGTCTTTCTTTCCCAGGGATTCTGCTTCCAGACCATTTTCGGAGAGCCAGGTTTTCAGCTGCTGGACGCTGTTGGGATTATCCAGGAGGGTGATGGACTGCATGGCGGACAGGAGATCTGCTTTTGATTTCTCGTCAAAGGCAAGGGCGTTTCTGACCATTTCCATGTCCAGCAGGATGCCTCGGTCATTGATTTCCTGATCCAGATGGTATTCGTTCCATATCTGATCCGGGACAGGAAAGCGGGACAGGCGTTTCTGGATGGACATTTCCACTTCCACGTCCCGTTTATTGTATGCTTTGAAGCGAATCCATTTCTCGCTGTCGTGCTGTGGGAGATTGCGGGTTCTGCCGCCGTTTGTTTTGGTTGCCTTGCATGGCGTGCAGAAGAAGCGGATCAGTTCTTTTCCTTCTTTTAATTTCTGTTCCTGCAGGCCGAGGACAGCACCGGCTCCGGCAAGGGAGAGCGGCAGTCCCAGATAGGCAGACCAGACCATGCTGCATTTCCAGGATGAGGGATCCAGATAGTTTCCGGCAGGATCTTCCGGTATGCCGTACCCTTTAAAGTACTCCGGATAATGGCGGCGGAGCCAGATGGAAAGACAGATCCGCTCAAAGGAAGCGTTGAATGCCCATTTGGTGACAGCTTCGTTTGTCAGGGCTTTAAGGATTTCTTCCGGGATGGTATCGCCGCAGGCAAGGTCATAGGCGGTAACAGGCCCGCTGTTTATGGATACACCGAACAGCAGGATCTCAAACTGATCCGATTCCGCATATTTGTAGACACCGCATTTCTGGATATCCCGGTCACTGTAAGTTTCGAGGTCAATCGACATTTCTTTTATTTCCATGTATTTTCCTTTCCGGTATAAAAAGCGGCAGCAGTGAGCATGAAGGGCACTGCCGCCGCTGTCTGTTATGCCTGTTCTTCCGGATTGATGACTGCATAGACAGAATCCAGTGGGTTGATGGCTGACTGGAGCCAGACTGCCGTGTCGGTTCCGTCCTGGTTTCCGGTTTCCAGAAAGTAATATCCTGTTTCCGGTGCCGGGATTCCGCTCCTGTTCAGGTGGAAGAGGGCATCCATCAGGCGTTCTTCCCTGCTGGATTTTTCTATATGCATTAGTTCAGGGAATAAAGATCCTTTTTTGAAAAAACGCATGATTCCGTAGGTGCGCTTTTGCGGCTCAGCTGGATTCTCACAGACGAAAAGGTCTGTGCCTTCTGGCGGCTGTTTTTCTGTAAATGCTCTGAGACTGCATAATAAACACATGATAGTTCCTCCGTTTCTTTTAAAAGAGGGATGGAGCATTGTCCATCCCTGTGGTGCTGTCTGTCAGGATCAGTTCAGGAAGTCGTCATCTTCCTCTGTGGCAAAGTCGTCCTCTGCACGGGATTTTCCGCCGAGGGGTTCGCCGTCACGGATTTTCTGCAGGTTGTTTAAGCCGCAGGCAATGCCTTTGTTTCCATTGGAGTTGAAGGCATACATGTTGATGGATGCCCTGCCGTACACGCCGGAATAAACTTCCGAGCGGTCAAGGATCGGCTGTCTGTCTGCGTCCACGATGCCAGGGGCAGTGCCGGAGTTTGCGTTGATGAAGTAAGCGTTTTTGTATGCCTCGTCATCAGGGCGTTCCAGGTCTCCGTCCCTGAGAGGTGTTTTGAGGATGGAGAGGGCAGGTACGGTTTTTCCGTTTCCTTTCAGTTTGGCTTCCCCTTCCTCGTAGGCTGCCTGGATGGCAGCTTTGATTTTGTTCACGGTCGCGGTATCGGATTTGGGGATGATCAGGCTGACGCTGTATTTCGGGGCGCCGCCGTTGATGCTTTTCGGATCCCATACGTTTGCGTAGGACCATCTGGTGTTAACTCCTGTGATTACTTTTGTCGGGTTTACAAATTTTGACATGGTATGTCCTCCTTATTCTTCTTTGAAGTCGTCACTGGCAGTGTTCATTGCCGGACGTTTATCTGTTTCCGGTACAAGAACCGGTTTTCCGGGCGGTTTTGCAACCAGTCCGCCAAGGATCTTTTCAAATTTCTTTTTTCCCAGAAGGGAAGTCATGGCGGTGATCCCCAGCAGTTTTTTCTCATAGGGATCAAATCCGTTTGTTTCTACTGCACTGGCTACGGCGGCTTCATCCGTGTATTTCCGGGTGGATCTGCCTTCCACGACTTTGTATCCGGGGTAATCCGTTCCGCTGAGTGCGGACTGCAGGGCATAGTCCTTGATGTCGCCTGCCCAGGAGACCAGTTCGTCAATGCGGGGCAGGATGGCAGAGATTTCAGCAGGTTCCAGATGCTCCGGCATTTCGAAGTCGTATCTGGCGAGTTCAAGGTTGTACTCTGCACGTTTCCGGCAGGTGGCCTTGACTGCACAGAACTGGCAGTGTGTGCCGGCACAGAAGTTCCCTTCACCTTTGATGGCGAGGTCTGCCGCAGGTTTCAGGGTGTTTTCCGCCCATGACAGCAGGTCTTCTTTTTTCATGGTGAAGGTGCTGATGTTGCTGCGGCGTGGCTGGAAGATGGTCATGCGGACGACTTTGATGTCATAGATGCCGTCATAGGTATCCAGCGCCCCGAGAGCGTAGCACATCATCTGCGGATTGTTTTCTGCTTCCACAAGGATGCCGAGCCCGTATTTGAAGTCGATGATGTGCAGGATCTGGTCTGCAACGATCAGGCAGTCGCCGGTTCCGAAGGCATCCGGAACCCATCTGGAGAAGTCCAGGCGCTGTTCCACAAGAACCTGCGGGTCGCCGCAGAGTTTTTTTGCTTCCTGCAGCTGTTCCATGACATAGGTGCAGTACTGGTCCGTGCAGTCTGCCATTTCCTCATCAAACCAGGTAAGTGATTCTGTCGTATCACTGGAAGCCTGTCCAAGTGCAGCCAGGACTTTGTGTTCGCATAAGCTGTGTGCATCGGTTCCCTGCTGTGCATAGGGACTGCTTTTATTCGGCTCCTTTGCACAGAGCGCTGCGCTTGGTGGGCAGTTTATCCAGCGGTGGCTGGACGATGCGGAGAGAAAAGCGTGTTTATCAGGCATGTCCGATTCCCTCCGCTTCCTGCGCAAGTGCGGCATAGTCTTCCGGCTTTACGTCTGTAAGGCTGCCGCCGTTTCCGTATTTCTGGACCAGTGCCTTGACCTGGGCTTTGTAGATGCCCTCTGCTTCGTTTGCTTTTGCGGCAAGGATTTTGCGGACATCTTCCTTGGAATATTCTTTTGCCGGTTCTGGCTGTGGTGCCGGATCCGGTGCCTGTGCAGGGGCTTCCTGCTTTTTTGATGTTTTTTTGCCGGATGTCTTTTTGTCAGGAGCCGGCTGTTCCTGTTCATCCGAAGAATAAAATCCTTTCAGTGCCATGGCGGTTTCTGCCAGCTTTGTTCCGCAGGTGATCAGGTCATCCAGCATCATGGACAGTTCACTCATTTTACTCATATTGTCAGTTCTCCTTTCTGTGAATTTGGGGAGCAGTCATGTGCTTCCTAATGGTTCATGGAGTTTTGGGAGCGGATTTTTTGAGCAGTTTTTAAAATTTTTTCAGAAAAATGGAAATCAGGTCAAAAAATCGGGGAAGAAGACTCCTTGGATCAGTAGAAGGCGGAAGTCTGCCTTACTGACAGGAAAGGAGAATATCTGATGGGCGTAGGTTACAGAAATTCAGAAGGGTACTGGGATCCGGTGCCGTTTGCGGCGGCTGCAAATGTGGAAAGGGAAGCGAAGAAGTACCGTCCGCTGGTTTATATCTGTTCGCCGTACCGGGGAGATCCGGAACGCAATGAGGAGAAGGCGAGGAGGTACAGCAGGTTTGCCGTGGATCAGGGAATGATCCCTCTGGCGCCGCATCTTCTGCTTCCCCAGTACATGAAAGAGGAAAAGGAACGGGATCTGATCCTGTTCATGGATCTGGTGTTGCTGGGAAAATGTTCGGAGGTTTGGGTGTTCGGATCTGAGATCACGGACGGGATGAAACTGGAGATTGGAAAGGCGAAGAAGAGAAGGATGACGGTGCGTTATTTTACGGAAGACCTGAAGGAGGCGTAAGAAGATGAAGTTTGTTTTGCAGACAGCAGATGCTGCGGGGGATGCCAGGAACTGCTTTTATCCGAACCGGGTGGAAGTGGGATGTGCAGAAGACCTGCAGGAAGCAGTGAAGAAGGATCATGTGTGCGGAAGCTACAGGAAGGATTACCGCAGTGTGGGAAATTTCCTTGGTTCGGATGTGCTGGTCATGGACTGTGACAATGACCATACGGAGGATCAGGGGGAGTGGATCACGGCAGAAAAGCTGGATGAGCTGATGCCGGATATTTCCTATGCCATTGCATTCAGCAGGAACCATATGAAGGTGAAGGACGGCAGGAAGGCAAGACCGAAGTTCCATGTGTATTTTCCCATTGAAAGGACTTCGGATGCCGGATATTATGCGGCACTGAAAATGGCAGTGAAAGAGGCTTATCCGTTTTTTGACGGGAATGCACTGGATGCAGCCAGGTTTATTTTTGGTGCGGATGCAGGGGAATGTATCTGGCATGAGGGATGGACGAACATTGATGAGGAAGTGGATGCAGGGGTGCTGCCGTCAGGTGCGGATCCGGGAGCCGGTCCGATCCTGGAAGGAAGCAGGAACAATTCCATGAGCCATTTTGCAGGGCGAGTACTCAAGAAATATGGCATCTGTCAGAAAGCAAAGGATGCTTTTCTGGAACATTCCAGACGTTGTGATCCGCCGCTTCCGGAAGAGGAATTGGATACCATCTGGGGGAGTGCGGTGCGCTTTTACCGGAATACCATCATGTCACAGCCTGGGTATGTGCCGCCGGATGAATATAATGCGGAATTTGGTTCGCTGAAGCCGGAGGACTATTCCGATATTGGCGAGGCAAAGGTGCTGGTGCAGGAGTATAAGGGAGAACTGCTTTATACGGATGCAACGGATTTCCTGAGTTATGACGGTGTGTGCTGGCGGGAGAATAAGCAGAAGGCTGTGGGTGCAGTGGAGGAATTTCTGGACATGTAGCTGGCAGATGCAAGGGAACAGCTGGCGGCATCGACAAAGGCACTGACGGAGAATGGCATTGAGGAATCTGCTGTGCGGACCGGCGGGAAGACGCTGGAGAAGCAGATCGGGGCGGAGCTGATGGATGCTTATAAGGAGTTTCTGTCTGCGAAATCTTATTATGCCTTTGTCATGAAGTACCGGAATTATAAGAATATCGTGAATACCCAGAATGCGGCAAAGCCTATGGTCGCGGCGGATATCAGCATGTTTGATGCGCAGGAGAATTACCTGAACACGCCGGATGCGGCTTATGATCTGGAAAAGGGTGTGGCAGGTGTGATGCCCCACAGGTCTTCGGATCTGATGACAAAGATCACCAATGCTTCCCCGGGTGAGAAGGGAAAGGAAATCTGGGAAGATGCCCTGAATACTTTTTTCTGCGGGGACCGGGCGCTGATCAGCTATGTGCAGGAGACTGTGGGACTGGCCGCAATCGGGAAGGTTTATGAGGAAGCGCTCATCATTGCCTATGGCGAAGGACGGAATGGAAAGTCCACGTTCTGGAATGCCATTTCCAGGGTGATGGGGACTTATGCAGGAACGATCTCTGCGGATGCCCTGACTGTGGGATGCCGGAGAAACGTGAAGCCGGAGATTGCGGAGCTGAAAGGGAAACGCCTGATCATAGCGGCAGAGCTGGAAGAGGGCGTGCGTCTGTCAACGTCCATCCTGAAACAGCTGTGTTCCACGGATCAGGTGCGGGGTGAAAAGAAGTTCAAGGATCCTTTTGATTTCACGCCTTCCCATACGGTTGTGCTCTACACAAACCACCTGCCGAAAGTCGGGGCATCGGATGACGGTACCTGGCGGCGTCTGATCGTCATTCCGTTCCATGCAAAGATTGAGGGCAGTTCGGATGTGAAGAACTATGCGGATTATCTTTATGAACATGCCGCGCCTTCCATCATGGCCTGGATCATTGAAGGTGCCAGAAAGGTGATCGCAGGGAACCACAAGCTGAAAAAGCCGGCGGTGGTTGAGATGGCCATTGAACAGTACAGGGGAATGAATGACTGGATGGGAATCTTTCTGGAAGAATGCTGTGACGTGGGTGACGGGCTGGAACAGAAGGCAGGGGAGTTTTATCAGGAGTACCGGAACTTCTGCCAGAGGACTGGGGAATATACCCGTCACAATTCGGATTTTTCTGCGGAGCTGGAAAAGAGGGGATTCATGAAAAAGAAAACGCGGAAAGGTGCTTTTGTGATGGGTGTGACGCTTAAAGATGAAGCTGTCCTTGATTTTAAGGACTGATGTGACGGCTGTGACGGACAGATACAAAGGTGTGGAAGAATCTTTTTAACCTGAGTGTGACGGCTGTGATGCCTGTATACATATTACGCATATAGGGATTTTTTTAATGAAAATTCTCTATATAGAAGGTATAGACCCAGTCATCACAGCCGTCACAGCAGAAATTTATGATGGAGGGCTGGCTATGAAGTTTTATACATGGATGATGAGGAAACATTTAAGGACAAAGGCACCGGTGGGGATCTTGCCAGGGACATGGAACGGGACAGGCAGTTTCCGAAGGATGGGGACAGGGCATCCATCCGGAAGTATCTTGAGGACAATGATGCATGCAGCGGATGCCTGGCTGCATTTGAAAAGGCGTGGAGGAAGTATGAGAGAGAAACAGGTGGAGCAGAAGCTGGCGGCAGAAGTAAGGAAAAGGGGCGGCATCTGCCCAAAGTTCGTGTCACCCGGATTTGACGGGATGCCGGACAGGATCGTGCTTCTTCCGGGAAGGCATTTCGGGTTTGTGGAGGTCAAGACACCGGGGGAGGTGCCAAGGCCTTTGCAGGCTTCCAGACACAGGCTGATGGGAAGGCTGGGATTTAAAGTTTTTATCCTGGATGATCCGGGACAGATTGGAGGGATTCTGGATGAAATACAGTCCGCATGAGTATCAGGAGTATGCAGTCCGGTTTATTGAGGAGAACCCGGTGGCGGCAGTCCTTCTGGATATGGGAATGGGAAAGACCAGCATTGTGCTGACTGCCATTGTGGAACTGATGTATGAACGCTTTGAAGTGAACAGGGTTCTGATCATCGGGCCTTTAAGGGTTGCACGCACTACATGGCCGGAGGAGATTAAAAAGTGGGACCACTTAAAAGGCATCCGGTATTCCGTGATGGTGGGAAGTGCCGCGGAACGAAGGGCGGCACTGGATGCGGACGCTGATATTTACATCATCAACAGGGAGAATGTTCCGTGGCTGGTGGACCAGTGCGGATCCGGGTTTAATTTTGACATGGTTGTGATTGATGAGCTTTCCAGTTTTAAGTCCTGGCAGACCAAACGGTTTAAGGCACTGATGAAGGTAAGGCCATTTGTGAAACGGATCGTGGGGCTGACCGGCACTCCTTCCAGCAACGGGCTGATGGATCTGTTTGCGGAGTTTAAGGTGCTGGATATGGGAAAACGCCTGGGAAGGTTTATCGGGCAGTACCGGGAATGCTATTTCCGGCCAGACAGGATGAACGGACCAGTGGTTTACAGTTACCGGCTGGTTTCGAGAGCGGAGGAAGCCATTTATGAGAAGATCTCGGATATCACGATTTCCATGAAATCGGCAGATTACCTGAACATGCCGGAACTGGTCAGCACGGAGCATAAGGTTTATCTGGATGAAAAAGAAAAACAGCAGTACAGGGAAATGAAAGAGCAGCTGGTGATGCAGCTTCCTGAGGGAGAAATCACAGCAGCGAATGCGGCAAGCCTTTCCGGAAAACTGTCACAGCTGGCAAACGGTGCAGTCTACGGTGATGACGGAGATGTGAATGCGTTTCACGGGAAAAAACTGGATGCACTGGAAGACCTGGTGGAATCAGCAAATGGCAGGCCGGTGCTTGTGGTGTACTGGTTCAAGCATGATTTGTCACGGATCATGGAGCGGCTTAAGAAGCTGAAAGTGGACTGCCGGAAACTGGATTCGGATGAGAGCATCCGGGAATGGAACGCAGGGAAGATCCTGGTGGGACTGATCCATCCGGCAAGTGCCGGGCATGGACTGAATCTGCAGTCCGGAGGGAATATCCTTGTATGGTTCGGGCTGACGTGGAGCCTGGAACTGTACCAGCAGACAGTGGCAAGGCTGTGGAGGCAGGGACAGGAATCCGGGACGGTTTCCGTGATACATATCGTGGCGGACGGGACTGTGGATGAGCGTATCATGAAGGCACTGGAAATGAAGGATGGAACACAGGCGGCACTGATCGAGGCGGTGAAGGCTGAGATCGGGATGGATGCTGAATGAAAATTCATGGCAATCAGAGTCAATCCAAGGGAAAAAATATCTGGAGGTGGCTTATGGATAAGCAGCATATGGAAGTAAAGAATTTTCTGATGAAGGCATATTACATGGATCAGAGGATTGACAGTAAGTTGGAACAGATAGTATCCCTGAATGAACTGGCAAGGAAGGCAACCTCAGCCGTGAGTGATATGCCTGGAAGCCCGAACAGGAACATTCACAAAACGGAGGATATCATTGTGAAGATACTGGAACTGCAGGAGGAAATCCAATCTGATATCAGTGAACTTCTGGATCTGAAACAGAGCATTCGCAGATGCGGCCGGCAGCTGGAAGAACCAGAGGAGCAGGTTATTCTGGAAGAACGATACCTGAAAATGATGAAATGGGAACAGATAGCCGTGATCCTGAATATGAGCACGAGGAAAGTATTCCGGATCCATGATGAAATGCTGAAAAAAATCACAATTCCTGAAATCTGGCAGTAAATGCTATGGAATGGCAGTATCATCCTGTGATATTGTTAGAATGCGCAAAGCAGAATGAGACGGAAGCCTTGGAAGATGAATTTCTTTCAGGGCTTTTGTCATGTCCGGAGGTGGGAAAGATGCCGAGGAAACCAGATGTGCCGTGCAGGTATCCGGGATGCAGCAGGCTTGTACCAGCAGGGGAACGGTACTGTGATGAGCACAGGAGCAGGGTGAACAGTGATTATGAGAAGTACGGCAGGGATAAGACTGCAAAGAGAAAGTACGGGCGTGCATGGAAACGGATCCGTGACAGGTATGCGGCAGAGCATCCTTTCTGTGAACTGTGTTATGTGAAGGGTGTGATGGCTAAAACCGAACAGATCCACCATAAACTTCCACTGAGTGAAGGCGGGACACATGACAGGAACAATCTGATCGCACTGTGTAAGCCGTGCCATTCGAGGATTCACGCACAGAGGGGTGACCGCTGGAACCGCAGGTGAGATTTTCCTGTGAGGGGGAGGGGCGGTGTAAATCCCTGTGACGGCTGTGACGCTAGAACGGCGGGTGGGTGTCACGCACAAAATTCAGTATTCAAACGGGGAATTGTCCCTGTGACAGAAAAGAGGTGGGAAATATGGCAAAGGACGGGACTGCCAGGGGCGGTGCCAGACCGGGAAGCGGACCGAAAAGGAAGGCTCTGACGGAGAAAATCTCTGCGGGCAAAACCGCTGTGGTTTATGACCTGCCGGAACCTTCTGACCTGGAAGGATCGGAGATGCCGCCGGTCAAAGAGTTCCTGAAAGCAAAACAGAAAAATGGAAAAGACCTGTGTGCGGAAGAAGTTTATACGGAAACATGGAAGTGGCTGAAAGAAAGAGGCTGTGAACGCTGGGTCAGTGTGCAGCTGATAGAACAGTATGCCATGAGCGTTGCCAGATGGGTGCAGTGTGAGGAAGCCATTTCGGAATATGGAATGCTGGCAAAGCATCCGACAACAAAAAATGCGATTGCATCCCCGTATGTTTCCATGTCGCAGCAGTACATGAAACAGGTTAATCAGGTCTGGTACCAGATTTTCCAGATCGTGAAAGAAAACTGTTCAGTGGAATGGCAGGGAAACACGCCGCAGGATGACGTGATGGAACGCCTGCTCAGAACAAGAAACGGAGGTTAGCAGGAATGGAGATTAAGGTTGTAAAAGATTTTCAGCTGGTAGATGTGGAGAAACTGGTGCCCTACATCAACAACGCAAGGACACATTCGCCGGCACAGATCAATAAGCTGAGGGCCAGCATCCGGGAATTTGGTTTTATCAGCCCGCTTGTCATTGACCGGGATTTTAATGTGCTGGTCGGACATGGAAGGCTGGAAGCCGCAAAGGAAGAAGATTATACAAAAGTGCCCTGCGTGTTTGCGGACAATCTGACAGAGGCACAGAAGAAAGCATACATTCTGGCAGACAACCGCATGGCAATGGATGCCGGCTGGGATGAGGAGCTTCTGAAAATTGAGATGGAAGAACTGCAGGCGGCAGATTTTGATATGGGACTGACTGGTTTCCGTGAGGACGAGATTGCGGATCTGTTTGCTGTGAAGGAAGATCCGGATGATGCCGGAAGCAACAAAGAGTTTGATGAGGGGGAATTTGGTGATGAGGAATTTAAGCACGAATGTCCGAGATGCGGATTCAAATTCAACTGATCACAGATTTCCGTGGAAATGGAGGCTGGCTGATCTTGGGGATGTGCCGAAAAACGGGAAAACGGTGTTCAGCTGTTTCTCATGCGGGGGCGGCTCCTCTATGGGATATAAGCTGGCCGGATATAAGGTTCTGGGTAACTGTGAGATTGATGAAGGCATGATGAAACTTTACCGGGAAAACCATCATCCCCAGTATTCATATCTGATGGACATCCGGGAGTTCAATGAGCGGAAGGAGTATCCTGATGAACTGAAAAATCTGGACATTCTGGACGGATCGCCGCCATGCTCGGTGTTCAGCGTTGCCGGCGAAAGGGAGAAAGCCTGGGGAAAGGAAAAGGCATTCCGGGAAGGACAGAAGATGCAGAGACTGGATGACCTGTTCCTGCATTTCATCCGGACTGCGGAGATCCTGAAGCCGAAAATTGTGATTGCGGAAAATGTGGCAGGGCTTCTAAAGGGCAATGCCAGGGGCTATGTGAATGAGTTGCTGAAAGCATTTAAGAATGCAGGATATGTGACACAGATTTTTCTGCTGGATGCCCGGACAATGGGCGTGCCGCAGAGAAGAAGCCGTGTCTTTTTTATTGCACACAGGAATGACCTGGATCTGCCAAAACTGAAACTGGATTTTCAGGAAAAGCCGATTCTGTTCGGGGAAGTCCGGAGTAAGCATGGAATCCCGTATAAGAAAAAGCTAATGGCGGAGCTGATCGGGAAGCGGAAGAAGGGCGACAGGTGTTTTGCGGACATCTCCATGAGGGAGCGTGGAAAAAGATCCATGTTCAATAATTCCATTGTGGATGATGACCGGATTGCACCGACCAATGTTGCGAACGCCACTCTGACAAGATTCTGGGATGGTGAGAAATATTCTGATGGGGATTATGTTGCCACGCAGACATTCCCGCAGGATTATAACTTTCTGGATCAGTCCGTGGAGTATGTGTGCGGGATGAGCGTGCCGCCGGTGATGATGGCACAGATTTCCAGTGCGGTTTATGAGCAGTGGCTGAAATGGCTGTAAGGGGCTGGTTTATATGGCAATGAGAAAACTGAAAAAATATAAGCCGACAAAGTTCCGGGCAAGGGGAAGTAAATACAATAAGGACGCTGCTGATTTTGCGGTGGCGTTTATTGAAAGTCTTTGCCATACGAAAGGCACCTGGGCAGGGAAGAAGTTTGAACTGATCGACTGGCAGGAGCAGATCATCCGGGATCTGTTCGGGACTTTGAAACCGAACGGGTACCGGCAGTTTAATACAGCGTATATTGAGATTCCGAAGAAACAGGGAAAGTCAGAGCTTGCGGCAGCGGTTGCACTTCTGCTGACCTGCGGGGATGGGGAAGAACGTGCAGAAGTTTATGGATGTGCGGCAGACCGGCAGCAGGCGTCCATTGTTTTTGAAGTTGCCGCTGATATGGTGCGGATGTGTCCGGCTCTGAATAAGCGTGTGAAGATTCTGGCATCACAGAAGAGGATTAGTTATCTGCCGACCAATTCCTTTTATCAGGTTCTGTCAGCGGAAGCATACAGCAAGCATGGCTTTAACATTCATGGAGTTGTTTTTGATGAACTGCATACCCAGCCGAATCGGAAATTGTTTGATGTTATGACGAAGGGATCCGGGGATGCCAGAATGCAGCCGTTGTATTTCCTGATCACGACTGCCGGGACTGATACCAATTCCATCTGCTATGAAACGCATCAGAAGGCGAAGGATATTCTGGAAGGCAGGAAGATTGATCCGACTTTTTATCCCGTGATCTATGGTGCGGATGAGGCGGATGACTGGACGGATCCGAAAGTCTGGAAGAAGGCGAATCCAAGCCTGGGAATTACCGTGGGACTGGATAAGGTCAAGGCGGCCTGTGAGTCTGCAAAGCAGAATCCGGGTGAGGAGAACAGTTTCCGGCAGCTGAGACTGAACCAGTGGGTGAAGCAGGCAGTCCGGTGGATGCCAATGGAAAAATGGGATAAATGTTCCTTTGTGGTGAATGAGGAAGAACTGGAAGGACGTGTCTGCTATGGCGGGCTGGATCTTTCTTCCACTACGGATATTACGGCATTTGTGCTGGTGTTTCCGCCGATGGACGAGGAGGATAAATACCAGGTTCTGCCGTATTTCTGGATTCCGGAGGAAACGCTGGATCTGAGGGTGCGGCGTGACCATGTGCCTTATGATATCTGGGAAAGACAGGGATTTTTGCAGACCACGGAAGGGAACGTGGTGCATTACGGGTATATTGAGAAGTTCATTGAACGGCTGGGGGAGAGGTTCAACATCCGGGAGATTGCTTTTGACCGGTGGGGTGCCGTGCAGATGGTTCAGAACCTGGAAGGCATGGGATTCACGGTAGTTCCGTTTGGACAGGGATTCAAGGATATGAGTCCGCCGACCAAGGAGCTGATGAAGCTGACACTGGAACAGAAACTGGCACATGGCGGACATCCGGTTCTGCGGTGGATGATGGATAATATTTTTATCCGGACGGATCCGGCGGGGAATATCAAGGCGGATAAGGAAAAGTCCACGGAGAAGATTGACGGTGCCATTGCAACGATCATGGGACTGGACAGGGCAATCCGGTGTGGAAATGATACCAGTGAGTCTGTTTATGATACCAGGGGATTGATAGTGTTTTAATGTGCCTTGTAAAAATATACAAATTACGATATGCTATCAAAAAGAAGATAGCAGGAGGTACAAGAAAATTGACAATCGACATGAAATATTTTAATGTGTACTATTTTTGTCATCTGGCAAATGAGAGTATGGGAAAATTTGAATATGCGACAAATTATGGTATATTTGTTGAACAAGAATTTGCTGTTGATCCAGAAGAATTTCCGAAAGTATCTGTATTAAGACAATTTTGCTATTGGTTGGTTGAGCGTATTATTTGGGAGCAAGTTTCGTTAATATCAAATGAAGTTAAAAATTATGATTTTGATCCAGTAAGTTGGGTATGTCAGGCTATAAAAAAGTATAGGGATATTGATGTTGACGGTTTGTTTGAACAAATATGTGCAGAAGATAAAGAAGAGGCAGACTTTGAAGAACTCTTTAATGTGTTTGTTGAAAAATTGGATGATTTATATTGCAATGT
>ENA-UEYI01001843-UEYI01001843.1-human-gut-metagenome-genome-assembly--contig:-NODE-1843-length-16385-cov-3.460694_pt1 | contig 16385 bp, 10 predicted proteins | sample MGYA00242900_ERZ507916 | MGnify/ENA primary metagenome ERZ507916 (study PRJEB26167, sample SAMN06115521) | human gut metagenome | host: Homo sapiens | place: China:Chongqing | collected 2015-09-02...
CCATCTCGTCCGATCAAGTTTTTACGCTTTTCTTGTTCTAAGCCAAATATTCTTTCGATCTTCTCTTCAACTACACATCATCAAGCACTGCGTTTCACACAAATGTTCCACGTGAAACATCTACTTTTGTTCTACCACTCCATTTGGAACAAAATCCCCGAAACCCATATCCGATTTCAGACTTGGAAACGGACGTGAGTTTCTCGGCATAGAGACTTTTTGAGAGTTTGCTGACTGCTGGAAATCACCAAAGAAAAAGGGCCACGCAACCGAAGCTACGTAGCCCAACCAGGTCTCATAAAATTTCCATTTTTTTGCGCTAACAGAAAGGAGACCTGAGCGTGCATCTTACAGCAAATATTTCTATCCCGCAGAAGAATTTCATTGCCATCGACTTGCAAAGTGACAACGCAGTCATCTGTGTGCGTCGAAATGCACTCAACAAAGCCGGTGAGCTTGTCGGCAAAAATATCTGGTGCGGTCGGGTCAGCATCCGTGACGGACTCGACAATTTCATCAAAGCGCTTTTGCCGCACTGTCAGGATTTCGATCACGTTGCCGTGGTCGAATCCACCTACAACTGGTATTGCCTGGCAGATGCCTTTGAAGAGCGAGGCTGGTAGCTTCGCGTCGCGGATCCGAGCACCGTCAGTCAAGCCAACCTCAAATCCTCCGATGACCGTACCGACGCTCAATATCTTGCCGAGCGACTGCGAGTCGGTTCTCTTAAGCACTACTTGCCGCTGAACTACTCAAGTCGAGCACTTCGGGATCTGTGTCGGTATCGTATGGCGGTGGTTCAGGACTGCGCAAGCTTGAAAATCAAGCTCATCAACTTGTATCGCAATCAGCTGAGCAAAAATGTGCGCGTGGCCGATCTTCTTGAGCGCTGTCAACCGCACATGCAGCCCAACTATCGTTTCAACTCCGACATTCTCGAAGAATTCAAGGATCCGAATATCCGACTGCGTGTGGCTTTTGAAATCTCTCGCATTGCCATGCTCGAGGAAATGATCGAAGAGTGCAATGCAGAAATACAGAAGCAATGCAAAGATCAGGAGCTCGTCAAACTCTGCAAAACCATTCCCGGCTGCGGCCCCGTTCTCTCTGCGGTTATTTGCACGGAAATCGGCACCATGCAGCGTTTTAAGTCTGCAGGCGATTTTGTGTCCTACTGTCGATTGTGCTCAACGAGCAAACTGAGTAACGGCAAAAGCAAGGGCCTGGGCAATGCCAAAAACGGCAACGCCTACCTGAGATGGGCTTTTACCGAAGTCGCTCAATATGCCTCCAGAAACCCTGTGATTCGGGAGATTTTGCAACGTCTGTTGCGCAAATACGGCGGTCTGAGAGTCAAGGCCATTCGAACCTTGGCCGCCAAAATAGCTCGAGTGACTTTCTATGTACTCAAAAATAAACAGCCATTCAACGCGGCCAAATGCTTCGGCATGGAGCTGACAAAAAGCATCGTGAAGAAATTGCCACACAAGCCGTTGAGGGAGGATGCAGCTGTTGTGTTGCCGGCGGTGGCAGGCCAAGCTTAGGAATCCGCCATGTCTTGTGCATGCTTATGTACCGAATTGTCAAACCGTCCAAGCCTGAGCTGGGGGATGTTCCGCCATAGAGAACGCGTACCCCGAATAGGATGGTGGTTTGACAACCTTTTTATCGCTCGCCGCTGGGCAGTCCGGGAAAGAATGCTTCTTTCCCGGCTGCGCCGCGATTGTAGCGATACTCGTAGCGCGTCAAGTCAATGCAGCAATGAACGGGGACCCCTTGCGCCGTTGCACGGCGCCCCATTAAATGCTGCATTGACTTGACCCGGCAGATGCCGTAACCCGCTTTAACACTGGATTTCGACCGATCGCCGAGCCTCTCGGTGGGTGAGCTCTCTCAACTGGAATATCTCGCTGAGGGATGATCTTGCGTTTCCTGTACGAATACATAGGACGGTAGATCGGAGCAGACCGGAGTTTCTGGCCGCCTGTCAATGGCGGTGGGCTGCCCTGATGGACACGTCGTTTGACGTGAAAGGGCCGCTAGATCCTGATGTGTGCCTGTGACGATTCCGTGTCACGAGCAGAGAAATTCCGCCGATCGATTGATGGGTTAAAACGCGGTGCGCTTATCGGTTGCCATCCCAGAAATTTTTGTGCTCAAAATGACGTTTTCGTAGGCGTCAGAGTTGGCTTCGTTCTGCGCTTAACCCTTGACAAACAAATCGGAATGTGCCCCCTAACCCAACCACATCCAATGTTTCACGTGAAGCAATCTTTTGTTAGTCAAGCATTTTGACCTATCCCTCAACTGACACCGGCGGACATCTCATCTACTACCAATATTTCTCCCCAATGTTTCACGTGGAACACTCATCCTAAGCGCATCCCCATCTCCTCATTTTGCAATCAACGCCCCCCACCCGATCAATATCACCACTCAACCACGTACGAGAAACAATATTGTTCCACGTGGAACATTGGGGAGATCAGTGTTACCTGCAACGTTATATTTCACGTAAAACATATAGATAGGCACGCAAACTTAATGCTATTTTCTCTTTAACATCAACCTGTTACGTAATCTTTTAATTACTTAAAATCATCTTTCTGTGTTACACAAATTCTTCACCGTGTTTTTCAGCTAAATTGTGAGGCACCACCCTTTTTCTCTACTCAATCATGTACCGAATCTACGTATGACAACCTCAAACACCACCATTCCGATCCAATCTCCTCATAACTCAAGGAAGGATCTCCTGTTTCAGGGACGTCTCGCCGGAGAGCGCTTTTACGATGTATCTTCCACCGGGGAAAAAGTCCCTTTTCGACGCATCCGGCTCAGTCCGACGCCTCAGGCATTCGGAGGACAACCTCAGCCTTCGGTCTACTTGACTGACGTCACCGGACCTTTCGGTGAAAACGCAAACAATGAAACCCCGGTCAAACGCCAGCGTCCGCTTCCCGGTTCTCCGACTCAATTAGCCGCTGCCCGTGCAGGTATCGTGACGCCAGAGATGGCTTACGTCGCCACACGCGAAAATCTCTGTCGCCAACAGCTCAAAACCGAAGTGGAAGCTCAGGGAAACGAAAAGCTGATCAAACTATTGTCTCCCGCACTCGATGCTCCGCTGTTCACTCCGGAACAGATTCGCGACTTGGTGGCCACCAGACAGGCCGTCATTCCGTGCAACTTCAATCACCCGGAATGTGAACCAATGGTCATCGGCAAGCACTTCGCCACCAAAGTGAATGCCAACATCGGTACATCTTCATCCTCAAAGAATTGGCGCGAGGAGCTAGACAAACTCAAAGAATCGTTGCTCTGCGGCGCCGATACCGTGATGGATCTTTCCACCGGAAAATCCATCATCCAGACGCGAGAAATGATTCTCCGACACTCCCCCGTCCCCATCGGTACCGTGCCTCTCTACGAAACCCTGGAACGCGCCGGAGGAAAGCCTGAGCTGATGTCCTGGGATATTTTCAAAGAAGTCATGATCGACCAAGCCGAACAGGGCGTCGACTACATGACTATCCATGCGGGACTATTGAATTCTCACGTCGAACTGACGCGCTCTCGACTGACCGGTATCGTTTCGCGCGGCGGCGGCTTGATCACAGTCTGGATGCGCAAGCATGGAAGAGAGAATTTCCTTTATGACCACTTCGATGAAATTCTTAATATTGCCGCGCGTTATGACATCACATTGTCTCTCGGCGACGGATTACGTTCAGGGAGCCTTCACGACGGTAACGATGCCGCTCAGTTTGCCGAACTCAAGACACTCGGCGAACTGAATCGAGCCGCTGGCAAACGCGACGTCCAGGTCATGATTGAAGGACCTGGTCACATTCCGCTCAACGGCATTGCTTTGAATCAGGTTAAGGAAGAGGAACTGTGTGATGGCGCTCCGTTCTACACCCTCGGACCGCTGGTGACCGACTGCGGAGCGGGTTACGACCATGTTACGGCAGCCATCGGCGGTGCCATCATCGGTTCGCACGGCACTGCCATGCTTTGTTACGTCACACCGAAAGAGCACCTCGGCCTTCCCGATGCTGACGACGTCAGAGAAGGTCTGGCCGTTTTCCGTATTGCCGCTCATGCCGCCGACATTGCCAAAGGCATCCCCGGGGCAACAATTCGCGACTTGATGATGAGTGCCGCTCGTTTTGAATTCCGCTGGAACGATCAGTTCAATCTGTCGGTGGATCCCGCGCGAGCAGCCGATATGCACGACGAAACACTCGGCGGTGCCGGCGGTCGTGACGCACATTTCTGCAGTATGTGCGGCCCCGGCTTCTGTCCGATGAAACTCGCCCGCGATCTGTTTGACGATTAACTTAGTGAAACAAAAGCCCGAAAAGATGAAGCTCAGGCGTTTCTTTTCGGGCTCTCTTTTAATTGACTTGTTCGTCTTGTCGGCGTTTTCTTCCGACAACCAACCAGGACAACAGAAGCAACGGCCATAAAAAGGCGCTCACGATCCACTTGAGCATCAACCCGACCGTCACTTTTTTACTCATATTGCGCCAGGTTAGAGAAAAGATGGCAATAGCGCCTGCAACCCCCCAGAGCAAAACCACGCAATAAATCAAGGCTCTTTGGTTGTACGAGTCGCCGAACATGGCAAAAAAAGCCGCAATCGGAACACAGGCAACTGCAACAATAGCCGCGCAAACGGCTGCCGCAATGGCGTTTTGTGTGGAGTTTTTCGGGGGAAGACTCATAATATCGTTCGTGAAGACGGCTGTTAAATGACCCCGTCAATATTACCCGAGCACTGAACGCATCCCACAGTTTCTATGGTTTCCGATAAAGATCCTATCGTTGCCCGAAGCAGCGCCCCCGGCCGAGGCGGTATCGGCGTCGTTCGCATTTCAGGCACAAGAAAACAAGTGAATCTAATTTCACAAATTCTATTTCCCCAAAAAGAACTCAAGCCTCGCTACGCCCACCTGTTATCCATCAATGACACCGATGGGCACCTGATTGACCGAGCCATTGTGATTCGCTTCTTCGGTCCGTCCTCCTATACCGGAGAAGATGTGTTGGAGATCCAAGCTCACGGCGGACCCGCATTGCAGCAGGTTATTCTGGAGCGTTGTCTTCAGGCAGGGCGCGAGGTGGGGCTTCGTACAGCCGAGCCCGGAGAATTCACCAAACGCGCCTTTTTGAACAATCGCATGGATTTGGCGCAGGCCGAAGCTGTGGCCGACCTGATCGAAGCCAATTCAAGCGCGGCTGTGCGTGCCGCCGCTCGCTCCCTGCAAGGAGAGTTTTCCAAACGCATTCACGACATCAACACGGATCTTTTGGAACTGCGTGCCTACATCGAAGCGACCATTGATTTTCCGGAAGAGGAAATCGACTTTATTGAAAGCGGTCACGTCAATGAACGCGTGGCCGCGATCGCGCAAAAGCTCGTGCAACTGCAAAACGCAGCCATGCGCGGCAAAGTGCTTCGCGAGGGCCTCACGGTTGTTCTCGCCGGAGCGCCCAATGTCGGCAAGAGCTCTTTGATGAATGCTCTGGCCTGCGACGATGTCGCCATCGTCACAAACATTGCGGGCACCACCCGAGACCGCATTACGCACACGATTCACTTGGACGGCCTGGCCGTCAATCTGATCGATACGGCAGGCGTCCGTCACACCGACAACGAGGTTGAACGCATCGGCATTGAACGCACGCTGCAATCAGTTGAAAACGCCGACATCGTGTTTCTGCTTCGAAGCGCTGATCAGGCGGAGTCCAGGGAAGAAGAAGAGGCACTGTCTCTCATTCTTCCTCGACTACGAGAAGGCGTGGAGTTTCTCAACGTCTTCAATAAGATCGATCTTGCGGCAGAAGAAGCTCCGAAAGACGCCATCTGTATCTCGGCAAAAACAGGTGAGGGCGTTGAGACTCTGGTGTCGCACCTCAAGACGATTGCAAGAGAATCGGAAAGCGAGGAGGGGGACTTCCTAGCTCGCGCCCGTCATTTGGACTGCCTGGCACGCGCCTGTGAGCACCTGCACGTTCTTGCGGGCAACGCGGTCGGCCGCACCGTAGGGCTTGATATTGCAGCCGAGGAATTGAGACTGGCAGGAAACGCTCTGGGAGAAATCGTCGGAGAAACCACCCCGGACAATCTTCTGGGCATGATCTTCTCCAAGTTCTGCATCGGCAAGTAAGCCTGTCATCATCACAACAAAAATCGCCCCGGTCTCCTGCAATGGAAATCGGGGCAAAATTTTTGTCAGAAGCTTTTGACCGTCTGACGACGGTAAAGCGTCTTCTTACTGGTTGACAGCGTTCAGACGCTTAGCGCGTTCCTTGGCAATCTGCTTGTTGACGTACCACTGCTGAGCAATGGAGAGCACGTTGTTCGTCAACCAGTAAAGCACCAGACCGGCCGGGAAGAAGAAGAACATCACACCGAAAACAAGGGGCATGATCACCATCATCTTGGCCTGCATCGGATCGGTCGGCGTCGGATTAAGTTTGATCTGCAGGAACATCGTGGCCATCATGATGGCCGGCAGAATGAACCAGGGATCGGGACTCGCAAGGTCACTCACCCAGCCGAGCCAAGCAGAATCACGCAGTTCAACCGAGGCCAGCAACACCCAGTACAGAGCCAGGAATACCGGAATCTGCAGCAGGATGGGCAGGCAGCCGCCGATCGGGTTGATCTTTTCTTTGCGGTACAGCTCCATGATGGCCTGCTGGTAACGCTGCTTATCCTGACCATACTGTTCCTGCAACGCCTTCATGCGCGGCGTGATTTCTTTCATGCGGGCCATCGACTTGTAGCCGGCGGCGGAAATCGGATAAAGAATCAACTTCACCAGAACCGTCAGCAACACAATGGACCACCCCCAGTTGTGGCACAGACCATACATGAAGTTAAGAATCGAATAGATCGGCTTGGCAAGGAAAGTAAGCCATCCATAGTCGACCACCAGATCCAGACCGTCGGCCAGATAGGACAAACGATTCTGATCCTGTGGACCGACATAGAGCGTAGCTGCCGTGTTGACGGACTGCTTGGGCTCAACCGTACCGAGCTTCAGAATCGAGCCGACGGCAAACAGATTCTGATCAAGCTTAGACGTGTAGAACTCTCGTTCATGCTTGCCAGTTTCGCCGCGCACATCAGTCCAGGCCGAGATGAAGTAATGCTGAATCATCGCGATCCAACCGTTGTTGGTCTTCGTCACATGACCTGACTTGTCACTGATATCGTCAAACGAAATTTTCTGGAACTTGTCTTCGTCGGTGTAAATCGCCGGTCCCGTATAGGTGTAGTAGAAGGTACTCTGGCCTTCGGGTTTGTTACCGTCGCGGGTCAGCTGATAGTAGATTGACGGACGAATGGCGGTTTCGCCGTTGTTGATGAGTTCACTGCGAACCGTGATCGAGTAACGGCCGTCAGACAGTTCGTAATGTTTACGAACCGTGACATTGTTGACCGTACTTTCAAACGTAGCCGTGTAGACGTTAACTTCACGACCAAGTTCCTGGTCCATGCGCTTTTCGGTCTTGGTGCCGACGTACTTGAACTGAGACTTATGGTTCGGGAAGTCACCACCGATAAAGCCGCTTTGCGCCACATACACGCTCTTGGGCGAAACGGTGAGGAGTTCAATGTTTGGACGTGCTGCCGGTTCCTTACCGAGAATCATGCCGGCGATACCGACTTCAGTCCAATCGGACTGTTGGTGTTCCTTCAAAAGCACGGCATGCGTGACGACAGCTCCGACTTCGTCGATCGTGAGCTTGAGCATGTCGTTGCTGACTTCAACAGGTTGCTTTGCATCGATCATGCCCTTAGCAACAGCTTCGGCTCCACTGCCGACAGTCTGAGGCACGCTACTGACCCCATCAGGAGCTTGAGCTGAATCGGCCGTCTGCTCGGTCTGCGTGGTTGCAGGTTCTCCGAAAAATGAGGGCTTTCCGTTGTAGACGTTCCAGTTGTCCCACAACATAAAGCATGAGGCCACCAGAATCACCCACATGAGGGTACGTTGAAAATCGCTTCCCATATCAGGTCCAAATCTTTCTATTGTCTAAGTCAGTCGAAACTTTACTTCGATTGGTGTCCAGAGTCGTCGTGACACCAGCAACGCCAACGGAATTTATCAGGTACAGGGTCGTACCCGCTTCCTCCGAAGGGATGGCAGCGCGCCAATCGAGCAACCGTCATCCAAAGTCCTTTGAAGGCTCCGTGCTTTTCAAAAGCCTCGATCGCATAGTTGGAACAAGTCGGTACAAACCGGCACTGATTTCCAACCCAAGGCGACAATGTGAGTTGGTACAACCGAACCAATGCAATGAACACTCGCTTCATTACGGATTGACTTCGGAGTCCAATTTGATTGTCTTGAGTCTTTTGAAAAGCGCGGCAATGGCAAGCTCGGTGCTTCGGCGAACATTATCTTTGGCTTGAGCCACCGTTATGTCGCCTCTCACGAGAAGTGGCGTCCGATAGCGCAAACTAATGTCCAGCCCCAGTCCTTGCTTGACACAGACGTCCCTTATTTGGGGCAGTATCACACGCGCACACTCACGCATGACGCGCTTGACAAGAGCCCGATCAACGGAGCGTCTGACGTTTTTCTTTCCGACCGTAAAACCAAAACGGACGAGACCCGCCTGCCTGTGCGCTTGTGCGCACACGCTTACGGAATCGCGTCCGAGTCGGATGCTGCCGGGCCCTTGAGCACGCAAAACACTTCCAAAATCCTCTGATTTGAGAATCCGAGATGATTTCGGAAATTTATTTGCGCCAGGCCCGGGCGTCATTTTGCTCACCCTACGGCTGCGTCAATAGAGCAGCTTAGAGAGCAAGCACGTGACGGCCCTTGCGACGGCGACGGGCCAGAACTGCACGACCGCCCTTGGTACGGGAGCGGACGAGGAAACCGTGCGTGCGAGCACGCTTGGTCTTGGAAGGTTGGTAAGTACGCTTGGTTGCCATGATTGTTTCCCAGCTGTAGTTATCGAATGAGTTAAATCAGCGGCGATGCCGACTTTGGCGACGATTGTTCACAACCGTCCGCGGCAACCCCGAGTTAATTTTTATCGGACCTAAGGCTCAAGAAGGGTGAGCACTACGGACATCCGTTGTCAAAGCTCGGCAATTTTGTCGGCGCAAAAAAGCCTCCTCCATACCGAGGTCTTCGAAAAGCCTGATATTAAACCTTATTTTTGCCCCTTCTGTCAAATTTAAAACGCAAATCCGAACAATTCGGGAACCGTTCAAAAAATTTTTTTGCACAGGATTTTGTGTTTTCTTCATTTTGGGATTCAACGAGTCGTGCAAAGTTCCGATTCTTCCGACAACCGCCCTTCAACCGAAAAAACCGAAGATCGTCGGCAACAGCTAAAATGTTCGCCCCAACCGACACTCCCCACATTGATTTCAAATCGAAGTTTCCGCCTGTTGCTGTAGCTTCGCTGGAGTGTTTTTTTTATTTTTTCAAGCCCTATGAGTGATTTTTGGACTGCTTGTTTAGAGCAAATTAAGAACGACACCCCCCGCGATGTGTTCCAGACCTGGTTTGCAGATCTGACTGCGGATGTCGAACTTGAAGCCGGCTCCATTACGATTTTGGCCCCTTCGAGCGCCAAACTTCGTACCGTGCGCGACTCTTACGGCACCACCATCACTCAGTATGTAAATCGCCTGGCCGGCAAAGAAATGGACATCGTCTGGGCTGTCGCTCAGAGCAAACCGCAACGCCCTTTCGTAGAACATATCGAAGAAGTTAAACCCGACATTGCCGCCACTGGTCTGTTGCCCAACCTCACTTTTGAGAATCTAGTGGAAGGTCAGGCCAACCAGATGGCTTTTGCCTCGGCGTTACAGGTGGCTTCGAGCACGCACTCCGTGTACAACCCGCTTTTCATTTATGGTGGCGTAGGTCTAGGTAAAACGCACTTAATGCACGCCATCGGCAATCGTTTTCTTAAAAACAACCCGAAGGCCAAGGTGTTGTGCGTGTCCGCACAACAGTACACACAGGAGTTCGTTGACGCTATGCGTTTAAAAAACGTCAACTCCGAGCGCTACACCGAAGCCATGCGCAAGTTCGACGCACGTTACCGCGGCATCGACATGTTGCTGATTGACGACATCCAGAGTTTCCGCGACCGTGAAGGTACGCAGACGAACTTCTTCTTGACGTTCGAAAGCATGGTTCCGCACGGCAAGCAGATTGTCCTCACCAGCGATACCTATCCGAAGAACCTATCCGAATTCCAGGATCGGCTGCTCAGTCGTCTCACGCAGGGCCTGATCGTCATGATTGAGCCCCCCGAATTCGAGATGCGCGTGCAGATTCTGCTGCAAAAAGCCGAACGCTCCGGCATCAATATGCCGCAGGACGTTGCCGAAATCATTGCCAAACGCATCAAAAGCAATGTGCGTGAACTTGAAGGCGCCGTTCAACAAATTCTGGCTTACACGCGTTTTCATCAGGTGCCGGTCACACTCGATACGGCCAAAATGGCGCTTCGCGATATCTTCAAGGCAACGGCCACGCCCGTGACCATCGACAACATTCAGAAGGCCGTGGCGGAGTATTACGGCATCAAGCCGAGCGATATCGTTGCCAAGTCGCGTAAAGCAAATCTCGTACGCGCCCGACAGGTCGCGATGTACCTGTCAAAGGAACTGACCAACAAGAGCCTGCCCGAAATCGGCGCCTTGTTCGGAGGACGCGATCACACGACCGTAATTTACGCACATCGTAAGGTCATGAGCGAGCGCAATACCGACGACGGACTCAAGCACGACATTCACCTACTTGAACAACGTCTGAAAAACTAATTTTTCGATACGTTTTCGCCGCTTTGTGTAATGCTTCAAAGCGGCGAAAAACTAGAAGAATCGTTAAAATTGAGAGATTCGCGCACGCCCGCGAGGCTGTCGTGCGCATACGATTTTTAGAAAGGCAATTAACTCCCATGCAGTTTATCAAGTGCACCCGCGAGGCTCTTCTCAAACCCCTGCAAACCGTCGGCGGTATCGTTGAAGGCCGTCAGACGCTTCCGATTCTGGCCAATGTCCTCATCCAGAAAGAAAAGGACAAGGTGAGCTTTACGACCACCGACTTGGAAATCCAGATCCGCACAACCGCTGATGTCGGCACAGGGGACGAAGATTGCAAGACTTCATTGCCCGCGGCCAAACTGTTGGCTTTGCTCGCCGCTCTGCCGGGAGCCTCAACAGAAGTTGCCCTCAACGCAGAAGAACGCAAGGTGGTGCTCTCTGCCGCAAATTCGCGCTTCTCGCTTTCACAATTGCCTGCGGAGGACTACCCAGAACTCAACACATCCGAAATGAGCACAAGCTTCAAGGTGCCAGCTCAGAATCTGAAGCATCTGTTGCAGATGGTGCACTTTTCCATGGCTCAGCAGGACATCCGCTACTACCTCAACGGCATGCTGCTGGTTGTTCAGAACAAGAAGGTGCGCGCCGTTGCCACCGACGGTCACCGCCTGGCCTGCTGCGACGATAACTCCGAAATTGAGTTTGACGGCAGTATCGAAGCCATTCTGCCTCGTAAAACAGTCCAGCAACTCATGAAGCTGTTGCCCGATACGGATACCGAAGTTCTGGTGGAAATCGGCAAATCTCAAGCACGTTTCGTATTCGGCGACATCGACTTTCTCACCAAACTTGTCGAAGGCAAATTCCCGGATTACAACCGAGTGATTCCTCAGAACAACGACAAGACGTTCCTTGTCAACCGCGAAGAACTGATCGGCGCATTACGCCGTGCGGCGATTCTTGCCAATGAAAAATTCAAGGGCTTGCGTTGGATCATCACCCCGGGCTGCCTGAAGGTGCAAAGCGCCAACTCTGAAATGGAAGAGGCCGAAGAGCAAATCGCCATCAACTACGACGGTCCAGATCTCGACGTTGGCTTCAATGTAGTGTACCTACTCGACGTTCTGGGCAACCTCAAGAACACTGAAGTGCGCTTCTCTTTGTCCAATGCTCAGGGCGCCACGCTTCTGACCATGCCCGACAGTGAACTCTTCCGCTACGTGCTGATGCCGATGCGCATCTAATTCGAACGCCTTCTCCGTTTCGGTGCCTGCTCTGTTGTCTTGAGTGGGCGCCGAACACGTACTCTGCCGGACGCGGAGAGTAGGGGCGTGCACGTCGGCGCCTTATTTTGCAAATGGGTTGAATAAACGTTTTTACATTGGATTTTTAGCGAAAAATGGCTGATCAAGAAATCAAGTCGGACGTCTCGAGCTCTTACAACGAAAGTAACATCAAGATTCTGGAAGGTCTTGAGGCTGTTCGTAAGCGTCCGGGCATGTACATCGGCGACGTCTCCGACGGCTCCGGTCTGCATCATCTCGTTTACGAAGTGGTGGACAACTCCATTGACGAGGCCATGGCGGGCTACGCCTCCAAGGTTTACGTCACAATCCACATGGACAACTCCGTAAGCGTTATCGATGACGGCCGTGGCATTCCTACAGCCATCAAGTTCGACGACAAACACGAACCGAAGCGTTCGGCAGCCGAAATTGCACTGACGGAACTTCATGCTGGCGGCAAGTTCGACGACAACGGCTACAAGATCTCCGGCGGTTTGCACGGTGTGGGCGTCTCCTGCGTCAACGCGCTCTCAAAGTGGCTCGAACTCAAGGTGCACCGCGACGGCTTTACACACGCCCTGCGCTTTGATCACGGCGCAGTGGTCGATCGCGTTGTTGAAAAACAGAAGGATCCGCACACTGGCGAAATGGTGGAAGTAAGCCCCATGACCATTCTCGGGCCCACCACCAAGCGAGGCACAGAAGTGCACTTTTTGCCTGACGCCGAGATCTTCCAGCCGGTCGTCGAATTCGACTACGAAACGCTGCTCAACCGACTGCGCGAACTCTCGTTCCTGAATTCGGGCGTTGACATCGAACTCACCGATGAACGCACGGCTCGTCACGTGCTTCTCGAAAGCGAGGGCGGCGTCAAGAGCTTTGTTCTCTTTAAAAATACCACACGAAAGGCCATTCACAAGGATCCGGTCTACATCCAAAAGACCGTGATGCAAAAGAGCGCCAAGGAAAACGCCAAAGAAATTCCGGTTTATGTGGAAGTCGCCATGCAATGGAACGACTCGTACAACGAGTCTTTGGCCGCTTATACGAACAATATTCCGCAGCGCGACGGCGGCACGCACGTTACAGGTCTGCGCGTGGCCATGAGCAATGTCATTCGCAAGTACATCACTAACAATGACATTCTCAAGAAAGGCGACAAGTTCGACATTGCCAGTGAAGACATGCGCGAAGGGCTCACCTGCGTGCTTTCTGTGAAAGTACCTCAGCCGTCCTTCAGTTCTCAAACCAAGGACAAGCTCGTCACGAGCGAAGTGCAGCCGGCCGTAAACGCTGCCGTTTCCGAGGGACTAACCACGTTTCTGGAAGAGCACCCCGATCAGGCAAAGGAAATCTGCAACAAGATCGTCACAGCCGCACGTGCACGTGAAGCAGCCCGCAAGGCCCGAGAAGTGACCCGCAAGCAGGTTATCGGCGGCGGCTTGCCCGGCAAACTTGCTGACTGTTCGAGCAAGGATCCGGCAGCCAGCGAAATCTTCATTGTGGAGGGTGACTCCGCAGGAGGCTCCGCCAAGACGGGTAGAGATCGTGAATTCCAAGCCATTCTTCCGTTGCGCGGCAAGATTCTGAACGTGGAAAAAGCCTCGGTTGACAAACTCCTTGATTCCGAACAGATCAAGACTTTGGTGCTTGCTTTGGGCACACAACTCAAGGAAGACTTCGACATCGAAAAATTACGCTATCACCGCATCATTCTGATGACCGATGCTGACGTTGACGGCGCGCATATTCGTACCTTGCTTTTAACGTTCTTCTACCGTCAGATGCCTCAGCTTCTCGAGCGCGGTCACGTCTATATCGCGCAGCCGCCGCTCTACGGCGTTCTTACTGGCCGCCGCGGCAAGAACAATGTTGAAAACAAGATCTACATCAAAGACGATGCCGAAATGGAGCAGTACCTGCTCGACATTGCTCTGGAAGGTGCGGCGCTTTACCGTAACACGGCCGACTTCGAAGCCGGCATCTGTCTGCGCGGCACCGATCTTGAAAACATGATTGCCGAGTTCGAACAGTCCAAATCGGTCATCGAGCGCTTGAGCCTTGTGATTGACCGCGCCGCCTTGCTTGCGATTGCTTCGGGCGTTGAAGTTGACCTTTCCGACATGGAAAAAGCACAAGCCTGTGCACTGGCTCTGGAAGCCGAAATCCGCGATCCGGAAATCAAGGTCGCAGCCGAAATCGATGCTGAAAAAGAACGCGTGCGCATCCGTGTGAGCCACCACATCTACGGCAATACGCACACCACATTCATCGAACCGGAATTCCTGCGCTCCAACGAGTACCGCATTCTGCGCGATGCCGCTGTCGCTCTGAAAGGCGTCGTAGGCGAGGGAGCACGAGCCGTGCGCTGCGAAGCCTCTCAATCTGTCAAGAACTTCGGCGAAGCCGTCAAATGGTTTATGGACCAGGCTGAAGCCGGAGTCAAAAAGCAGCGCTACAAAGGATTGGGAGAAATGGGGTCCGAAGAACTCTACGAAACAACCATGAACCCGCAGACGCGCCGCCTGCTTCGTGTGCGTCTGGAAGATGCCAGCAAGGCCGATGATATCTTCTCCATGCTGATGGGCGACGAAGTCGAACCGCGTCGCGAGTTCATCGAGGATAACGCCATCTTCGTGAGCAACCTCGACATTTGATCTTCGCTCAGCTTATCCAGCAAAAAGCGTCACATTAGGGGCCTGCAGGTAAAATCGCCTGACAGGCTCGTTTTCTTTTTACTGACATGACCACTCCGATCGAACAGCAAATTGTCATCGCCGTGAGCTCCCGCGCGCTTTTCAACCTGGAAAGCGAGCATCACATCTTCGAAGAGCAGGGGGTCGAAGCGTACCGCGCCTGGCAGGTTGCGCACGCTAACGAACCGTTGGAGCCCGGTACCGCCTTTCCCTTCATTCAGAAACTGTTGCGCATCAACACGCTTTTCGGAGATAAGCAACCGTTTCGAGTGGTCGTTTTAAGCCGCAATACGCCGGAAACGGGACAACGCTTCTTTAATTCCTGCCGCGCCTACAACCTGCCGATCACCGCGGGTGCTTTTACCTCAGGACAATCCACCTTTCCTTACTTACAAGCTTTTGACGCCTCACTTTTTTTGAGCGCCAACAAAGAAAACGTTTTTAACGCAGTCAGTAAAGGGCAACCCGCTGGACTTGTCATCCCAGGTTCAACAGCTCTCAACGAAAGCCAAGAAACAGACGACGAACTGCGCATCGCGTTCGACTTCGACGGAGTCGTTATTGACGACGAAGCCGAGAAAGCATTCCACGAGGAGGGGATGCAAGGATTCGTTCTGCATGAGAGAAAAAAGCGCAACATTCCGCATCAGCCCGGACCGATGCACCGACTTTTTACGAAACTCGGTCAATTTCAAGCGCTTGATGCCGAGCGAGGCAAAGGTGATCCGTACTTCAAGCCCGTTTTGCGCGTTTCAATTGTCACAGCTCGCGGCGCCATGAATGAAGAGCGCTTAATCACGAGTCTGAAGAGTTTCGGTATGAGCGCTGCGGAACTGTTTCTGATGGACGGATTGCCGAAAAAACGCGTGCTTGATGTGTTAAAACCGCACATCTACTTCGACGACCAACTCAAACACGTTGAAAGCACCAGCGAGACGGTTCCGAGTGTTCTGGTTCCGTTCGGCATCAATAACCTCGTCCTGTAACGACACGCGAGGCGGTTGGCTTATGCTCAGTCAATGGCAACACTTACTTCGACCGATCAACTGCGGTCCGATGCACCTGAAAAACAGGCTGACGGCCGCACCGATCAATACGGGATTGGAAAACCTTTCCAATCTCGCCGCTCTGGCAGACTTCTACGCAGAAGCCGCAGCCGACGGCGTCAGCCTCGTGACACTTTTTTCTCCAGCCTTAAGCGGTCAGGCAAAACAAAATTCTGATACACAGCCGGCCATCGCCGACGATTTCCAACGTTACAAACCAATTTTGAAAGCTGTCTCAGACTTTGACTGCCGCACGGCCATTGAACTCAACCATATAGGACAGGATGCCGGAGTTCTTTTCCCCGTGTCAAGCGTCCCGGGCACATCCGAATACACCGGCAAGTCGTTTTATGCCGCCCCCGGCTTTCTTATCCGCAAAGCGATTCGTCAGTTTGCCCAATGCGCCCAACGAGCCGCTTCCGTGGGTTTCGATGCTGTAGAAATCAACGCTTCCGGACGCTCCTTCATTGCCTCGGAACCTTTGAGAAGCGTGTCGGCAGAAGAGGCTACAAGCCGCATGGAGAAGATCCAGATG
>ENA-UEYI01001845-UEYI01001845.1-human-gut-metagenome-genome-assembly--contig:-NODE-1845-length-16327-cov-3.157169_pt1 | contig 16327 bp, 18 predicted proteins | sample MGYA00242900_ERZ507916 | MGnify/ENA primary metagenome ERZ507916 (study PRJEB26167, sample SAMN06115521) | human gut metagenome | host: Homo sapiens | place: China:Chongqing | collected 2015-09-02...
GAACTTAAAAAATAGCGGTAACGCCTCCGCGACCGCAACCCGAAAATTTTATTTTCGTCCGAGGGATTGCGAAAATACGAAAACTTTTCGAAATTTCCAAAAAAATCTACCGGATGTATACGAACACCGGGAGGGAATATCCGTAACCGCCCCGGTAGACCCCTCGGGAGTAGGTTGCGAGGGGGCTACCGCTCTTTTGGTCAACCAGATAGCGGCGTGCGAAAACGTCGCCTTCGGAAGTCCGCAGCGCCGTGTCGGCCCAGATCCGGTCGCGCATCTGCCATTTCCGGGCGCTCCGGACATTGCCGCGGCCCGATTTTTCGGCCCGCAGGGTTCTGTCGCGGAGTCCGTGGCGGGGTGTGAAAAATGATCCCGTGCGGCCCATGACGAGCAGTTTCGCATGCGGGCGCTCCTCGCGCAGGTCGCCGATGAGCCACCGGGCCGTGCGCGGGTCGGAGCACAGCACCAGCCCCACGGTGTCGCGTCCCAGCTCGCCCTCGACATAGAGGTAGCCGCGGCCCGATTCGTCGTAAACGGGGTAGAAGAGGTCTCCGTAATAGAGCAGCGCAAAATCCATTCCGTCGAGTGAATTGAGCGTGCGGTGAAGGTAGGAGTAGTCGCCCCGGCAGGCTGCCGCGAGGTCGCGCACGACCTGCTCGTTCTCCACGCCCCACAGGGCCACGATCGGCAGGGCCATCGAGTCGATGACGGCCGCCGTGTTGCGGATCTTGCGTTCGTAGCGCGCCGCAGTCCATCGCAGGCGGCCTTCGGGCGTGTAGTCGGAATCGTCGTAGAAGAGCGCCGGGACGGTGTCGTAGAGGCGGTCCACGTCGTAGAACGCAATTCCTGCGGGCGGTCGTCCGTAGGAACTGCAATTAAGAATGAGAAGTGAAAAATCGAGAATTGACAGCAGCCATCGCATACCTCTTCCGGATTACAGCGGTTTTTCGGGCATGAAATCGCGGGGCGAACAGCCCAGGAACCTGGCGATCTCGTTGATATGGTTGACATTGTATTTGATGTCGTACTTCGGACTCTCGGCCATGCCGATAAACCCTTTCGAGACGCCGATGCCGTATGCCAGCATGGCTTGCGACACCTTCTGCGCCATTCGCTCTTTGCGGATGGCCTCGATCACGTAGATGTCGGCGGGTGTTTTCACAGGCATTGTTTTGTCGTACAAAACTAAAAAACGTGCCATTTGTGACGCTCTTCTATACATGAGTATACTCACGTATGGTGAGCGTCCGTCCCCTCGGGGCCCTTGAAAAGAAAAGCCCTGCGGTTTTCCGCAGGGCCCGGTCGGAGAGAGTTTTCTCCGGTGTTATCGGATGCCGTATTTGCGCAGGATTTTCCGGATGTGCGGCAGCCGTTCGCGGATCATCCGGTCGAATCCCAGGTCGGAGCCGTGGTCGCAGTCGATGGTTCCTTCGGAGTCTTTGCCGTAGTACCACTCGCCGTCGAGGAAATAGACGTTGTCGTATTGTTTCGCCAGCCGCCGCATCATCCGGTCGGCGGTGGCGATCCGTTCGCGGTGGAACTGCGCGGCTTCGTTGTTGAAGTTGCCTGCGGCATGCCAGTGGGTTTGCATGAAGATCAGCGGTTTGTCGGGGTGCGCCTCGACGAGCGCCGCGACGAACGCCTCGAGCCGCTCGCGGATCAACTCCGGAGAGGGGTTCGAAAAGGCGTCGAAGAGAAAGGCGTCGGCGTCGGTTTCGGCGAGCAGCCGTGCGAATTCGGGCTGGAGCTTGCAGTTGCCGCTGTACCCCAGATTGACGAACTCGATGCCCGTCATGCGGCTCATGCGCGCCGGATAGGCCATGCCCGGACGGCTGGCCGAGGCTCCGTGGGTGATGCTCGACCCGAAGACGATGACGCGGTGTTTGTAGGGCGATGCGAGCGGCGTGACGGTGGCGTCGTCGTCCACGCCGATTTCCAGCGTCAGCAGTTCGCTCCACGTCGGCAGGTAGAGCATGCACTCCCGGGGCTGCCGGTCCATGTGCTCGACGATGGTGCCGGAGTGCCGGTCTTCCAGTCCGGGGCGCGCTGCGCCGGCCATCGTCCAGATCCCGTCCCGGCGGATGTAGAGGTCCATGCCGCGCTGCATGACCGGGGTCATGTTCCAGCCGTAGCTGCGCGGGGTCGTGGTCCAGCGGGCCTCGATGGAGCGGCTGTCGGTGGTGAAGAGCACGGCCACGCCGGCCGGATAGCCGCAATAGCGGCGGATGGCGGCGTTGTCGAAATGGTAACGGGCCGTATCGACCCGGTAGTAGGGGTTTCCCTCCATCGGGCAGGTGCGGCCGATGAGGGTCAGCGTCGAGGCATCGACGTATTTGCGGGCTGTGGCGGTGTGCAGGCTAAGCACTCCGGCGGCGATCAGTGCGAGGTGTTTTATCATGGCGGGTTCAGTTAGGTCATTTCTCGATTACTCCCGAACCGACCAGTTCGTCGCCGTCGTACCAGGCGGCGAACTGCCCCGGGGCGATGCCCCGCTGGGGTTCGTCGAAGAGGATATACATGCCGTTCGGGCGCATGTGGAGCGTAGCTCCCTGCAAGGGCTGGCGGTAGCGGATGCGCACGGAGAACCGGGCGCTCGTGCCGGGCGCCATCTTGCGCGAGGGGTTGACCCAATGCACCTCCTCCGGGACGATGTGCAGCGCCGGACGCCACAATCCCGGGTGTGCGTCGCCCTCGCCGACGTAGATCACGTTCTGCGCCACGTCCGTCCCGATGATGAAGAGCGACTCCTTGCGTCCCCCGATGCCGAGGCCCTTGCGCTGACCGACGGTGTAGAAATGGGCGCCGTTGTGTTCGCCGATCTTCTTGCCGTCGCGCACAGTGTAGTGCCACGGTTCGGCCTGTGCGGCCAACTGGTCGTCCGAGGGTTCCGAACCGTTGGCAGGGGCGGCCTCACGGCGGAATTTGGGCCATGCGGGGAGTATCTCGTGCACATTGCCCCTTTTGCGGGCGAGTTTCTGTTGCAGGAAGGTCGGCAGGTCCACCTTGCCGACGAAACAGATGCCCTGCGAATCCTTGCGCCGGGCCGTGGCGAGCTGCTGCTCGGCGGCTATGCGCCGCACCTCGGGCTTCAGCAGGTCCCCGACCGGAAACAGCGCATAGCGCAGCTGCTCCTGCGAGAGCTGGCAGAGAAAATAGCTCTGGTCCTTGTTGGGGTCGCTGCCGGCCAGCAGTTTATAGACCGTGCGGCCGTCGGGCAGCACCTCTTCCGCCTTGCGGCAGTAGTGGCCCGTGGCGACGTAGTCGGCCCCGAGTTTGAGCGCTTCGCGCAGGAAGACATCGAATTTGATCTCCCGGTTGCACAGTACGTCGGGATTGGGCGTGCGCCCCTGCTCGTATTCGGCGAACATGTACTCGACGACCCGTGCGCGGTATTCGTCCGAGAGGTCTGCCACATGCAGGGCGATGTCCAGCTTCTTGGCCACCAGTTCGGCGAAGACCCGGTCGTCGTGCCACGGACAGTCGCCTTCGAGCGTGCCCGTGGTGTCGTGCCAGTTGATCATGAAGAGCCCGATGACCTCGTGTCCCTGCTGTTTCAGCAGCCAGGCCGCCACCGACGAATCGACGCCGCCCGAAAGTCCGATCACTACCCGTGCCATCCTATTCCAGTGTCAGAAGTCCTTCGGGCAGCACGAGGTGCATCGTGCGGGCCTCGAAGTCGATGTGTGCGATGAATTCCTCGGCGGCGGGGACCAGCACCTGCCGTCCGCTGATCTCCAGTTCGAACAGCGGATTGACATCGCTGTCGTAATAGTCCGAGACGGTTCCTTTGAATTTTTCCGGCGTTCCGGTCTCCTCGGCCTCGACGGCAAAGCCGATCAGGTCTTCGAGATAGAACTCGTCGTCCTCGCCCTCCTCTTCCGGTTCGATGCGGAATTCGAGTCCCAGCAGCTCCTGGGCCCGGCGTTCGGTGTCGAAATCGGCGAACGTGGCGGTGGCTCCCGACTGGCCGCGGCGTTCGAAATGCTCGCACCAGAGCGGCACCTCCAATGCGTCGATGGTGACCATCAGCGGGGTGTCGGTCGTGAAATCGTCGGGGAAAGCGGGGTAGAGCGAGAGCATCACTCCGCCCTCGGTGCCGAAAAGTTTGTTGATTCTGCCTGCGGGAACAGTCATAGGATTGAGAATTACGGTGTAAAAATACAAAAAAACGATAAACCGCCCAAGGGACGGTTTATCGTTTTTTTATCGGAGCGGGAAACATCTGCGGCCCCCGCCCTCCTGCGGCGCCTTATTCGGCGGCGGGAGCTTCCGGAGCGGCCTCCTCGGCGGCAGCTTCGGTCTCGGCAGCGGCTTCAGCAGCAGCCTCGCGGGCAGCGGCTTCGGCGGCAGCCTTCTTCTCGGCGATTGCGGCGGCGCGCTCCTCCTTGATCTTGGCCTCGGCAGCCAGACGAGCCTTCTCGGCCGACTTGGCGTCGGTCGCCAGCTTGTTGGCCTTGGCCTCGATCTTACCGGCTTTGGCTTCCAGCCACTTGTTGAAGCGTGCTTCGGCCTCGGCTTCGGAGAACGCACCCTTGGCGACACCGCCCAGGAGGTGTTTCTTGTACATTACGCCCTTGTAGGAGAGAATAGCCCGACAAGTATCCGTAGGTTGTGCGCCTTTCTGTAACCAATCCAGGGCTTTCCCGAAGTCCAGGTCGATCGTAGCAGGATTCGTGTTGGGGTTGTAGGTTCCCAGCTTCTCGATGAATTTACCATCACGTGGCGCTCTGCTATCTGCGGCAACGATGTGATAGAAGGCATAACCCTTCTTACCGTGACGTGCCAGACGAATTTTAACAGCCATTTGCTATAAAATTTTGTTATAAGTTATTAAAAACGCTCACCCGTTCGGGCTTTTAAGCCTGCAAATGTAGGGAAAATATTCCGCCCGGCAAAATAAATGCCCTAAAAAACTGCATTTCACGGCTGTGACGGGGTTGTCCGGAAGAATGGGACGGGCCGCTTCGGGTTGTTGCGGGGCGGGTCGGAAATGAAAGACGGATTGAATTCAATTGCCTGAAAACCAATCCGTCCGTTGTGATCCCGGCGGGATTCGAACCCACGACCGACAGCTTAGAAGGCTGTTGCTCTATCCAACTGAGCTACGAGACCATCGTTGAAACAACGCTGCAAAAGTAAGAAATTTCGGGCCAACTGCAAACTTATCGTCCGATTTCTTGCTCCGGACCCGGACGGTCCGCCATACTCCGGAAAAACGGTCCCGGCTCTATTTCGTGAGGTATTTGTCGAGATACATTTTCAGTTCGCGCGGCATGACGGGCTTGGTGATGAATCCGTTGCATCCCGCCTCCTCGGCGACGCGCCGGTCGGTGTCGAAAGCATAGGCCGTCTGCATGATGACGGGCAGACTGTCCGTATGGAGCCGAATCTCCTTCAGCGCCTCGATACCGTCCATCACAGGCATTTTAATATCCATCAATACGGCGTCGGGATTGTGCGATAGCGCATACGCCACTGCCTCCTTGCCGTTCTTCGCCCAGAGCAGGTCATACTCTTTCTTGAGGATTATTTCCAGCAGCTTGTAATTGCTTTCCACGTCTTCTGCAATCAGGATCAACGGCTTACGTTCGGATGTATTGTTGTCTGTCATTGTGTATTACGTTGCAGTTCCCGCAAATATAGGAAATTTTTTCCAAAACCGTCGTTCGTCAACGGTAAAATGTTCCTTCGAAATGCGTTGTGTTTCCGCATCCGTCGGTGACCGAAAGATGCACGGCGTGGGTGCGCCGCTGCGCCGGCGCGTCGAAGAAGTGAACCAGCGTCCCTTTCATCGGAAAACGGTCGCAGGGAACCCATTTGCCGTCGATGTGCAGCCTCCACGAGGCGATGCCCGAGAAGTTGTCCGCGGCGCGGAACCGCACCCCTTCGGCCCGGGTGAGGTCGGCGCCTTCGGCGAAGAGCGGACGGATCGCGGGCGGCAGCGTGTCGGCCACGATCGCCAGGTCGCCGGACGTCCGCACCGAAGCCGTCACCGCGCCGTCGGCATATGCGCCTCCGACGCAGGCCAGCGAGCCTCTGCGCGTGCGTACGGCCAGCTGAGCGTGCAGTTGCAGCGGGCGCGGCACGCGGGCGCGGAGCGTGACCTCCACGGCGCGGAAAAGGGGCGTCGCGGGGTTGAAGAAACGGTAGGCGGGCGAGAGCACGACGACGCCCGAATCCGCCTGCGGGGCCTCTCCGAGTCCGGGACGGACGAAGATCGGCTCGTAAATCGTCCCTTCGGGAATGCGGACCTCTGCCTCGCGTCCGACGCGCAGGACCGAAGTCCGGTCGGGCCGCAGCGTCACGGCCGTGGTGTCGGCCTCGGCGCGGAACTCCCCGGCGCGTCCGCGGACGGCGAATTCCAGCGTCGAGACATTGCCGCAGTCGTCCTCGGCCTCGATGCGGATGCGGCGCACCTGCCCTTCCGCCGTGCGTATCAGCCCGCGTTCCGCCATCGTCGGGTAGAAACTGTCGGGCGCGCCCTCCAGCTGGGCCAGGCGGATCGCCTCGTTGCGCGAATTGATTTGTATCGGGTAACAGCTCACGGCATCGCTGCAACGCGATATGTCGTAGGTGAAGCTGTCCATGCGGAATTCGAAGCAGGGAATGCCGTCCGCGAAGGCCGTGACGCGCCATACCCCGAAGGAGTTCCAGACATCGTTGCGGCGGTCGGTGACTTCGGCCACGAAATAGCCCCTGCGGCCTACGCCGACGGGTCCGTCGTGCGTCAGGGCGTAACGGCCTGCGGCCGTGCGGACCACGGCGTAGCTCTCCGGGACGCTGCGCACGGGCACGCCCTGCACGGTGTCGACCTCGACGTAGTGCAGGCGCACGATGCGCGGCGGATATTCGTCCCTGGGGCGGATGATTCCTTCGCGGACGGGGTTGTAGAGCCGCTGGGTCTCCGTGTCGCGGATTTCGTAATGGAGGTGCGGGCCGCCCGACGAACCGCTGTCGCCCGAGTAAGCCACCACGTCGCCCTGCTTCACGGGCCAGGTTCCGGGACCGAACCAGAGGTTCACGCCGTTCGAACGGCGTTCGTAACGCTCCCTGCGCACGTGCCGCTCGATGTCGTCGCGGAAACGCCGGAGGTGGCCGTAGACGACCGTCGTGCCGTTGCGGAGCGTGAGGTAGACGGCGCGCCCGTAGCCGCCCGCCTGCAATACCACGCGCGAAACGTAGCCGTCGGCCGCGGCCACGACCGGTTTGCCCTCCTCGGCGTCGGTCTTGATGTCCACGCCCGCATGGAAATGCCCGGGACGGATTTCGCCGAAATTGGCCGAGTAGAGCCGTTGTTTGAGCTCCCGCAGGGGGTAGATGTAGTCGTTGGGGTCGAGTTGCTGGCCTTGTGCCCCGAGGCAGGCCGTCGTAAGCAGAAAAAGTATTAGAAATCGTTGCATGTGTCCGTCTCCCTGACCATTGCCGAGGCTGCGTCCATGACGGCCTCGTAGTCGTATCCGAGCGAAAGCCCGTAGCGTATCAGTTTGGTTTTCAGTTCGTATTGCGAGGTGTGTTTCACCGTCCGGGCCTTGCGTTCGAGCTGCTGCGCGAGCCGCTCGCCCATTGCCGGACGGTCGGCCTGCGACAACGCCGCGTCGATCCGTTCCTTCGAAACCCCCTTGCGTTGGAGCGCCGTGCGGATTTTGTACTCGCCCCAGCCGCTGAGCCGCAGTTTTTCGCGCACGAAGGCCTCGGCGTAGCGGCTGTCGTCGATAAAGCGGTCGCGCACCAGCCGGCCGAGCATCTGCTCGGCATCCTTTTCCGCCACTCCCCAGCCGCGCATCAGCCGCCGGGCGTCGCCCTCCGACTTTTCGGCGCGGGCGCAGAGGCGCATCAGCGCCGCGAGCGCCTCGTCGGGCGTTTTGTCGCGTTTTTTCCTTATTTCAGCCGGGTGCATACCATGCGCGGTTTTCCGAAGAGGTCCTCGCGGACCTCGGTGTCGGTGTATCCTTCGGCGCCGAGCATGCGGACGATCTCCGCCGCGGCGCGTTCGTAAATCTCGAACCAAAGACGTCCGCCGGGCGTCAGCATCTGCCGTCCCGCCCGGGCGATGGCGCGGTAGAAACGGATGGCGTCGTCGTCGGGGACGAACAGCGCCAGGCCGGGTTCGTGGTCGCGGACGTTGGGGTGCATCGCCGCGCGGTCGCTCTCGGGAACGTAGGGCGGATTCGATACGATCGCGTCGAACCGCTCCGGAAAAGCCTCCTCCAGCCCGTTCAGGGCATCGGCTTTGCGGAGCGTGACCGCCGCGCCGAGTTGTTGGAAATTCTCCGCCGCCACGGTCAGCGCGTCGTCCGAGATGTCGGCGGCGAAGACCTCCGTCCCGGGCATCCCCAGAGCCAGCGAAGCCGCGATGCAGCCGCTGCCCGTCCCTACGTCCAGCAGCCTCCGGGCTTCGCGCTCTCCGTGCAGGATTGCGTCGACCAGCTCTTCGGTTTCGGGCCGCGGGATCAGAACCCCTTCGCGTACGGCGAAGCGGCGGCCGTAAAATTCCGTGTGTCCGACGACGTATTGCAACGGCTCGCCCGCAGCCAGACGGGCTGCGGACTCTTCCAGCCCTTCGACGGCGAGTTCCGCTTCCGGGTCGGTCAGCAGGGCCGACGGCGAAAGCCCCGAAAGCTCCGCCACGGCGGCCAGCGCGATGCTGCGGGCTTCGCGTGCGTCGTAAAGTCCCGTGAGCCGTGCGGCCAGCGCGTCGATGCTCCCGCGGCGCGTCATTGGCGGATGAAGTTGGCCAGGGCGATGGCCACGGCGGCTTCGACGACCACCGCGCCGCGCAGGGCGACGCAGACGTCGTGGCGGCCGTGGATTTCCAGCGGTTCGACCCTGTTGGTCGCCAGGTTGTAGGTGATCTGTTCGCGGCCGATGCTCGGCGTGGGTTTCAGCGCCGCGCGCACCACGATCTCGTTGCCGTTGGTGATGCCTCCGTTGATGCCCCCGGCGTTGTTGGTCGCCGTCGTGCCGTCGCAGTCGGTGAAGCTGTCGTTGTTCTCCGAGCCGCGCAGACGCGCTCCGGCGAATCCGCTGCCGAATTCGACCCCCTTGACCGCCGGGACGGCGAACAGCAGGTGGGCGATCATGCTTTCGGCCGAGTCGAAGAAGGGCTGTCCCAGGCCGAGGGGCACGCCCTGCACGCGGCATTCGACGATGCCGCCCACCGAGTCGCGGTCGGCCGCCGCGGCATGCAGCACCTCGTTGAAACGTTCGGGGTCGGTGCAGCCGCCGATCTCGGTCAGCCGGGTCGCGAAGCGGATGCTTGCGGGCAGCATCTTTTTGGCCACGACGCCCGCGGCCACCAGCGCCACCGTGAGGCGCGCCGAGAAGTGTCCGCCGCCGCGCGGATCGTTGAATCCGGCGAATTTGTGGTAGGCCACCAGGTCGGCGTGCGAGGGGCGGTAGTGGCGCATGACGGTCGAGTAGTCCTGCGAGTGGGTGTTGGTGTTGGCGAATTCGATGGTCAGCGGCGCGCCCGTCGTGTAGCCGTCGTAGACTCCCGACACGATCTGCGGTACGTCGGGTTCGCGCCTCGGCGTCGTGCCGGGCGCTCCGCTGCGGCGTCGCGCGAGGTCTTCGGCGAAGTCCTCCTCCGAGAGCGGGATGCCCGCCGGGACGCCGTCCAGCGAAATGCCTATCTGGTGTCCGTGCGACTCGCCCCAGATGGCGAGCCGGAAATTGTGTCCGAATTGGTTCATGGGCGGTTTGGTGTTTTAGACCCGAATATGTTCCAGGTCCTCGAAGAACCCGGGATAGCTTTTGGCGACGCTCTCGGCCCCCTCGATCTCCACGGCTTCGTCCGAGCGCAGGGCGGCGACGGCCAGCGACATGGCCATGCGGTGGTCGCCGTGGCTCTGCGTGCGTGCCGCGCGGACCTTTCCGCCGCGTATTTTCATCAGATCCTCCTCCGAGGTGTCGACCTCGATGCCCAGTTTGGCATACTCCTCGCGGATGGCCTCCGAGCGGTTGCATTCCTTGTATTCGAGGCGCGAGGTTCCCCGGATGACGCTCACTCCGTCGGCTGCGGCGGCCAGCGCGGCCAGCGCCGGGAACAGGTCGGGACAGTTCGTGGCGTCGAATTCGAAGGCCCGGAGCGGCCTGTGCAGGGCCGTCACCGAATCCTCCTCGTTGATCACGGCGGCTCCTGCGCGCACCAGCGCGGTGCAGATGGCCGTGTCGGCCTGCTTCGAGAGCATCGAGACGTTGCGCACGGTGACCTCTCCGGCCGTGGCGCCCGCCACCAGCAGCATCGCCGCGGCGCTCCAGTCGCCCTCGATGCTGAAATAGGTCGAACGGTAGCGCTGCCGTCCGGGGATGTAGAACTCCTCGTAGTCGCGCTGGCTGATTTCGATGCCGAAGCGCGCGGCCGTGTCGAGAGTCATATCTAAATAAGGTGTCGAGACCGCTCCGCGTACGTGCAGCGAGGTGTCGCGCCTGGCCAGCGGCAGCGCGAGCAGCAGCCCCGTGATGAACTGCGACGAGACCGACCCGTCGACTTCGGCCTCTCCGCCCTGGATCGGGCCGCAGACCTCGATGGGGAGGAATCCCCCGTTGTCGCGGACCCGCACGCCCAGCCGGCGGAGCGGTTCGAACATCATCTGCATCGGGCGGCGCAGCAGCGAGCCGCGCCCCTCGATGGTGACGGGTGTGGGGCAGAGCGATGCCACGGGCGTGAAAAGACGTGTCGAGAGGCCCGATTCGCCGACGTTGAGCACGCAGCCCTTCGGGGACAGTCCGCCTTCGATCGAGAGCGATGTGGGGTCGACCCGGCGCACCCGCGCGCCGAGCGTCTCGATACATTGCAGGGCGGAACGCGTGTCGTCGCAGAATTCGATGTTGCGCAGCACCGAAACCTCCTCCGAGAGCAGTGCCGCTGCGAGGGCACGCTGTGCATAGCTTTTCGAACAGGGCGGCGTCAGCGTGCCTTTGACGCGGCCCGGCGGAACCGTTTTATCCATATTTACTCATTAACCTCCTGTCCCTTGCGGTTTTTCATCTCCTGCGTCAGCTGATGGCTCTTCTTCAGCTCGAAATGCTGCCCGAGGTAGACCTTGCGGACCATCGGGTCGGCGGCCAGCTCCTCGGCCGTACCGGTTTTCAGAATCTTGCCCTCGTAGAGCAGGTAGGTGCGGTCGGTGATGGCCAGCGTTTCATCGACGTTGTGGTCGGTGATGATCACGCCGATGTTCTTGTGCTTGAGCGTCGCCACGATCGACTGGATGTCCTCCACGGCGATCGGGTCCACGCCGGCGAACGGTTCGTCCAAAAGGATGAAGGCCGGGTTGATGGCCACCGCGCGCGCGATCTCCGTGCGCCGCCGCTCGCCGCCCGAGAGCTGGATGCCGAGGCTCTTGCGCACCTTTTGCAGGCGGAACTCCTCGATCAGCGCCTCGACCCGTTCGGCCTGGTACTCCTTCGAATAGGAGGTCATCTCCAGCACCGCGCGGATGTTGTCCTCGACCGAGAGGCGGCGGAACACCGACGCCTCCTGGGCCAGATAGCCCACGCCTAACTGGGCGCGGCGGTAGACCGGGAAATCGGTCAGCTCGGTGGCCTCTCCTTCGTCGCTTTCGAGGAAGATGCGTCCTTCGTTGGGCTTGATGAGTCCGACGATCATGTAGAACGTAGTGGTCTTGCCGGCTCCGTTGGGGCCCAGCAGTCCGACGATCTCGCCCTGGTTGACATCGATTGACACGTGGTCCACGACCGTGCGGGCCTTGTATTTTTTTACGAGTTCACTGGTGTAAAGACGCATTGCGTATCGGCGATAAAATTTTTTACAAAGTTATGCTTTTTTCCGAAAAGTTTTTTATCTTTACATTGAATTTTCCGATTTATAAAAGATTAAAGCAGACAAACGGCGAAATGAAACAATTCGATTCATCCCTGTTGCATGACAAGCTGAAAGAGTATTTCGGCTTTTCGTCGTTCAAGGGGAACCAGGAAGCGGTGATCCGCAACGTGCTGGAAGGCAAGGATACCTTCGTGCTGATGCCCACGGGCGGCGGCAAGTCGTTGTGCTACCAGTTGCCGGCGCTTCTGATGGACGGGGTCGCCATCGTCATCTCGCCGCTGATCGCCCTGATGAAGAACCAGGTCGATGCGATGAGGACCTTCTCGGCCGAGTCGGGGATCGCGCATTTCCTCAATTCGTCGCTCAACAAGACCGCTGTGGCGCAGGTCCGCGCCGACGTGCTCGCCGGGAAGACCAAACTGCTCTATTTCGCCCCCGAGTCGCTCACCAAGGAGGACAACGTGGCCTTCCTGCATAAAATAAAGGTGTCGTTCTACGCCATCGACGAGGCGCACTGCATCTCGGAGTGGGGCCACGATTTCCGCCCCGAGTACCGTCGCATCCGACCGATCATCAACGAGATCGGCACGGCGCCGCTGATCGCCCTCACGGCCACGGCCACGCCCAAGGTGCAGATGGACATCCAGAAGAACCTCGGGATGTCCGACGCTTCGGTCTTCAAGTCGTCGTTCAACCGTCCGAACCTCTACTACGAGATCCGTCCCAAGCGCAACGTCGATCACGACATCATTCGCTTCATCAAGCAGAACGAGGGCAAGAGCGGCATCATCTACTGCCTGAGCCGCAAGAAGGTCGAGGAGCTCACCGAACTGCTGGTGGCCAACGGCATCCGTGCGCGGGCCTACCACGCCGGGATGGACGCCGCGACGCGCGCCGCCAACCAGGACGATTTCCTGATGGAGCGCGTCGAGGTGATCGTCGCCACGATCGCCTTCGGCATGGGCATCGACAAGCCCGACGTGCGCTACGTCATCCATTACGACATCCCCAAGTCGCTGGAGGGGTATTATCAGGAGACGGGCCGCGCCGGCCGTGACGGCGGCGAGGGCCATTGTCTGACCTTTTACAGCTACAAGGATATTCAGAAACTCGAAAAGTTCATGCAGGGCAAGCCCATCGCCGAGCAGGAGATCGGCAAACTGCTGCTGCTGGAGACGGTCTCCTATGCCGAGAGTTCGATGTGCCGCCGCAAGACGCTGCTGCACTATTTTGGCGAGGACTATACCGAGGACAATTGCGGCAACTGCGACAACTGCCGCGACCCGAAGCCGAAGATCGACGCCCGTGCGGCGCTCAAAATGGCCCTCGAAGCCCTGCGCGACATCGGCGACAAGTTCAAGGTCGATTATCTCGTCAACGTGCTGGTGGGCAAGACCACGGCGCTGATCAAGAGCTACGGCCACAACAAGTCGAAATGGTTCGGGGCCGGCGCCGACCACGACGCCCGCTTCTGGGGCGCGGTGCTGCGGCAGGCGCTGATTCTGGGGCTCGTGGACAAGAACATCGAGAATTACGGCCTCATTTCGATCAACAAGAAAGGCGAGGGGTATATCGCCCTGCCGTTCCCGGTGACCGTGACCCTCGACCACGATTACGACGAGGAGGAGAAGGAGGCCGAGTCCGTGGCCCCGATGGGCAAGGGCGGAGCCGCCGACGAGGAGCTGTTCTCGATGCTCAAGGACCTGCGGAAGAAGGTGGCCAAGCAGCACGGGCTGCCGCCGTTCGTCATCTTCCAGGACCCGTCGCTGGAAGACATGGCCGTGCAGTACCCGATCACCATCGAGGAGATGCAGAACATCACGGGCGTGGGCGTGGGCAAGGCCCGCAAGTTCGGCGAGGAGTTCGTCAAACTCATCAAAGCCTACGTCGAGGAGAAGGAGATCATCCGTCCGCAGGACATGGTCGTCAAGGGCGTGGCCAGCAAGTCGGGCAACAAGATCTTCATCATCCAGTCGATCGACCGCAAGATGGATTTCGAGGACATCGCACGGGCCAAGGACCTCGATTTCGACGAACTGCTCACCGAGATCGAAGGCATCGTCAATTCGGGTACGAAACTCGACATCTCCTATTACCTGAAAGGGTTCATGGACGAGGACAAGATCGAGGATATTTACCTCTATTTCAAGGAGGACGCCGAGAGCGATTCGCTCGACGCGGCCATCGAGGAGCTGGGGGCGGACTATACCGAGGAGGAGATTCGCCTCGTGCGCATCAAGTTCATGTGCGAACAGGGAAACTGATCGGACAGCATACAACCTATATTTAGACGCCTATGAACAAGAAAACTTTTACTTTAGCCGTGATTTTTCTGATTTGCGCGCTGGGGTGGCTCGGAGCCAATGTCTACTGGCGCGTGACGCACTCCAACTGTGTGAATGTGTTCGATCTGGTCGTGGGCGTGCTGTTCGTCGCGGCCGGAATCGGAATGGTTTACAACGAAATGAAAAAGAAAAGATGCCGCCATCTCGACGAGGTGAACCGGCATCAGATTCCGTAGCCGGATGCGTGCGATAGACCGTTTTCAGGCGATTATGGCCGCTGTTTTCTTCGTCGCTGCGGTCACCGCGTCGTGGCGTGTGGCTGTCGCCGGCGGCCGGGACATCTGGTATGTTCCGCTGCTGCTGGCCGTCGCCTCGGCCCTGATGACCCTCGGAGCGCTCCGGCACCGGAAAAACAGACATGCTCAAAACGAGGATTGATATGAAGAACAATCTTATGCAGCTCGTGCGCCTGGTGGCGATGGTGCTGGCTGTCGCGGGCATCATCTATGCCCTCGAATTCATGGAGCGCGGCATTGCCGTGTGGTTTTGGATCACGCTGTTGGGCGTGGGATTCGTGGGATTGCTCTATACGTTCCGCCTGACGCAGCGGCGTGCGGCCCGTGCCCGGCGCGAGCAGGAGCGCCTCGAAAAGAAGCGCAGCCGCCGCAGGAGGCGCTGCGGCACTCCGCAGGACGGATTTTCGGGGCGTATGGCGATGACGGCGGCGACGGTTCGTGCTTCCGGTGCCGCGACGATTCCTTTGACTGTCGGAAAGTTTTGCCGGACTCTGTGCGATTCGGTTTTGTCCCGTCCGGTTTTTTGCTACCTTTGTATCCTGTTTGAAAGGAATTATGACGGAAGTAAGGGCTAAAAAGGCGCTGGGACAGCATTTTCTCACCGACCTGAACATTGCGCGCAAGATCTGCGACTCGCTTTCGGGCGGCACCTCCTCTGCGCCGTGCCCGGTGCTGGAAGTGGGGTGCGGCATGGGCGTGCTGACGCCGTTTCTGCTGCGCCGCGGCGATATAGTGACATGGGGCGCCGAGATCGACTCGGAGAGCGTCGCCTACCTCCACGCACACTACCCGGAGTTCTCGCCGCGGCTGATCGAGGGCGATTTCCTGCGGATGGACCTCCGCGAACGCTTTCCCGAAGGGCTGCGGATCATCGGCAATTTCCCTTACAACATCTCGTCCCAGATTTTCTTCAAGGTGCTGGAAAACCGCGATCTCGTGCCCGAATGCGTCGGCATGATTCAGAAAGAGGTCGCCGTGCGGCTGGCCGAGCCTCCCGGATCGAAGGAGTACGGCATCCTCTCGGTGCTCTTGCAGGCGTGGTACGACATCGAATATCTCTTCACCGTCAACGAGACGGTTTTCAATCCGCCCCCGAAGGTCAAGAGCGCCGTCATCCGCCTGCGCCGCAACGCCACGGAGCGCCTGGGGTGCGACGAGCCGCTGTTCGTCAAGGTGGTGAAAGCCTCCTTCGGCCAGCGGCGCAAGATGATCCGCAACTCGCTGAAATCCGTGTTCGGCGACTTCGGCGGTGCCGAACATCCCTTCTTCACCCGGCGCGCCGAGCAGCTCTCGGTGGCCGATTTCGTGGAGCTTACGAATTGGGTTGCCGCGCACCGGCAATAACCGTCACCAAATCCTCTTTCGCCAGGTATTTTCGGGCCAGCCGTTGTACGTCGGCGGGCGTCATTTGCCGGATGCGGCGGATGTTTTCGCCGATCACCGTGTTGTCCGTGCCGCAGAGGATGTTCTCGATCGTCACGTCGGCGATGCCGAACGGTCCGTCGAGAATGCGCATCATCTCGCCCGTCATCATGTTCTTCACCAACGCCAGCTCCTCTTCGGGCATCGGCTCCGTGCGGAGGCGTTCGATCTCCTTGCAGATCTCCTGCAAAGCCTCCTGCGTGACGCCGGTTCCGACCTGCGCCGCCACGGCGAAATAGCCCTCGCGCTCGAAATTGACCATCGCGGACACCACGCCGTAGGTGTATCCGTGCTCTTCGCGCAGGTTCTGCATCAGCCGCGACCCGAAGTATCCGCCCAATGCTGTCGCCACGACCTGCATGCCCACGAAATCGGGATGCTGGCGCGGGAACAGCAGGCGTCCCAGCCGCAGCGACGACTGCACCGCTCCGGGATGCTCGACGAACGCTGCGTGCGTGGTCTCGGGCGCCGGGAACCGGATCGCCGTTTCGGCCTCTCCGTGGGGGAGCTGTGCCGCGAGGGCCCCGACGGCCTGC
>ENA-UEYI01001861-UEYI01001861.1-human-gut-metagenome-genome-assembly--contig:-NODE-1861-length-16194-cov-3.099895_pt1 | contig 16194 bp, 16 predicted proteins | sample MGYA00242900_ERZ507916 | MGnify/ENA primary metagenome ERZ507916 (study PRJEB26167, sample SAMN06115521) | human gut metagenome | host: Homo sapiens | place: China:Chongqing | collected 2015-09-02...
TGCGCATCAATGAAACCCGGGACCAGAACGGCGTTGTCAAGATCAATCTCCTCTTTTCCGCGAACCGCCAGCTGCGGACCGACGTTGACGATGATGCCTTCGACAATGGCGACATCGCAATGGTCGCAAACGCTTTGGTAAAGACATTGAAGATGCGGGCATTTCGCAGCACCAGATCGCATTCGGATTGTCCGAGTGCGCAAGCAATGCGGTGTTGCAGGGCGGCAGGAGAGAAAGAGGGCTGGTGCATGGCAAAGAACCCCACAAACGGTTTTATTCGGTGCGTTCGACGCGAATCTGAAATTTGGAAAGATATTCTGCTCGGCAAAGGCATCTCGAGCAAGCTCAATGCCGGGTATTGCCTGACAAAGCCAATTGGACGAATTTCGGTAGCCAATCGACCAGAGACAACGGGACATTGAGCAGGTTGTTGTCTTTTCTGAGGTTCAGTCCCGATAAACGGATGCTCAACGACGGATTAAATTTTCGCGAATAAACCGACAGACTCTTACCGGCAACGCTCTTGCCCGCCTTAACTTCCAACGGGAAAATTTGCCCCGCAGATTCTATAAGGAAGTCCACTTCTGCCTGTGCTCCTGAAGTCCAGTAACAAGGTTCGACGCCATATGTTCGGCACAAGGAGTTAGCGACCAGATTTTCAGCCAATGTCCCCTTGAACTCTGACATCACCGACGGATTCAAAAGACTGTCGGAAGACAAATTTGCCATTACTCGCAGAAGACCGATGTCTTTAGCGTAGAGCTTAAAAATTTCGGGTTCCAGATACGCTCTCAGCGGAATCTTTGCCGTGGAAACGCGGGGCGTTTTCAAAACGAGTCCCGCCTCGCACAACCACTGTAATGCCGGCGCAAACTCTCTGCTTCGTGCATTGGCGTGTACTTGACTTAAGAAGAATCGTGAGTTGGGTTTAGCCAACTGACTCGGTATAGCGTCCCATACGGCAGCAATTCGCACTGCCTCCGTTGGAGTGGCGTACTGCGAGAAATCGAGTCGATACATTGCCAAGATGTTCCGAAGCGACGACTCAATGCTCCGCATCTCTTCGCCGTCCATGAAGGCAGCCACTGCCGCCGGCATGCCACCGATACACTGATAGCGAATGAATTCGCTTTCAATTTCGTTGAGAACAAATGTCGGCAGCTGAGTTATCTCTGAAATTTGTTCCACGTAGTCGTAGAGCTTTGGGGAAGCATTATGGAGAAACTCCGAAAATGACAGTGGCCAAACATCACGTATGTCTACCTGTCCGACCGGTACGAATATCTGCTTGCGTCGAACCTCTGTCCCCAAAAGACTTCCGCTGGCTGCAACCGCGTATTCAGGTGCATTTTGGGCAAAATATTTCAAACTGCCGAAAGCATGGTCGCATAGCTGGATTTCATCGAAAACGATCAGCGTTTTGCCCGGGAGAATCGGTACCTCGCTCAGGAGATTCAGTCCTTTGAGAATGGTCTGAGGATCTCGTGTGGAAGAGAAGATTTCCTGAAGTGCAGGTCTGCTTGCAAAATCGAAATACGCAGTGTGTTCAAAACATTCGCGTCCCAATTCCTGCAACAGCCATGTTTTACCGGTCTGTCTTGCTCCTCGAAGTAAAAGAGGCAGACGGTGAGCTTGGTTTGCCCATTGCTTGAGCGATTGCAAAAGAAGGCGATTAAGTTTCATGGTTCACGTGTTTCCTAAGGTTTTTGTGTAAATTTACACGAAAACCTAAGGAATAGCGTGTGATGTCCTTGCGGCTGTGATCTTGCCTGAAATTGGTTGACTGTTTCCCGCGGTGTGACTGAATAAGTAGACAGTTTCTTGGTTTTTGCCTAAAACTGTCGACAGCTTTTTTGCAAAGACCTGATTTGGTTGACACCAAACAGTCCTTCGTTAGGGCCGTGGAACTCGAGATCCTTTATGAGATTGAGATACCGTCGGTACGGATGGTTGGAGTCGGTCGTTTTGTAACGTTTGCGGCGCCGCAGTTTCAACAGCAGGTCATTGGAGGCAAGCAAATCAATAAATCTGTCGCGCTCCGGAAAACCAACAAGGCTTCCCAGCTCGTGTTGGGCCAACACGTAGAGCTTGCGCGAGCCAATACGAGGCATCATCTCGCGATGCTGTCTGACACTTTGCAGAATCAATTCGTTTGCGGCTTCGGTGTCGAAGTTCATGACCGCTGAATGCTTGTAGTAAGCCTGGCGGCTATAACCAAACAGCGCACAGCACTTGTCCAAACTGATGCTGGGCCCAAGTGTTACGCAGCCAGCCTACTGTTTGGTGCCAGATTTTTTTCGGATCGCAATGTTGAACTGCTGCTCGGCCAGCTCAATCATGTGCGAGTATCTGGCACTACGCTTCTTCTCGAGATCAAGGGCCTTTTTGAGCCTCTTGATCTCCTTGAGACCCTCGGACAGGGTGAGCTCTTTGAAGTCAACCTCGGGCTTTTGGAGGTATCAGACAATAAGCACTCCTCGATACAGCGACCATCCATCCGTAGGCAACTTGGACGCTGCTGAGATTGAAGCGCGAAACGATTTGCTCAACCGTTTGCTCTTTCTCGAGCAATTGTCTCACAGCTTCAGCGCGTTCGTCAGGCAGGGCTCTTTGCCCCCATTTTGCACAAAATTGCCAGTTGCTCGTTCCAACAAAGTTGCTTTCATCCATTTTTGACACGTATTTCCTTTGCGGAACGTGTCAACTTTTTTCAGGCCAAGACAATGCTTTGGTCGCTGCTGTAGGTTGGCAGAAAATTAAGGGCGCCTGAAAGGCGCCCGTGAACTTCAGGCGAGCAGTCGCCCGCAGGTCGCTTCTTTCATTTGTTGGGTGAAAGAGGAGAGCTTGGATTTGAGGGCTTGGTCGTCGTTGAGATTTTCATTGATGATGCGCACGTAGGCCGAGCCGACGATAACGCCGTCAACACCGTGAGCCATTGCTTCGGCGACATGTTCGGGCTTGCTGATGCCGAAACCGAGTAAGGCAGGCGGGGCGCCGGCGTCTTTCATGAGTTCGACGACATGATGCGTGGGCATGCCGGCGGCGCGATCTGTACCGGTGACGCCGCTTCTCGACATCAGATAGATATAGCCCTCGCTGTGCTGAGAAATGCGGCGTATCTTGTCAGCATCGGCGTTTGGAGGAACCAAACTGATCAGCTGTATGTCGTGCGCGCGTGCAGCTGTATCCCATTCCGATTCTCTGGCACGCATCGAACTCGGAATGTCGGGAATCAGCACTGCGTCAACGCCGGCTTCATGACACTGAGCGAAGAAATGATCAAGCCCCGGTGCGTAGGCGAGGTTGATGTAGATCATGAGGCTGATCGGCATATCGGGATGTTTGGCTCGGTACTGTTGTACGACCTGCAGACATTTTTGCGTGTCAGAACCATTGGCAAGTGCACGTTTGGAGCTGAGGCAAATCACCGGACCGTCGGCGCTGGGGTCGGAGAACGGAATGCCGAGTTCAAAAGCATCGGCTCCGGCTTCAGTCAAGGTCTCCAAAATTTCAAGACTTTTTTCTGGTGTCGGATCACATAGGTTAACGAACGGAACCAGAGCACCGTCCTTTCGGGCTTTCAACGCGTTAAAGAGGTTTGCAAAACGATCGGTCATGATGGTTGTCCTTCACTAAATCACTTGTGGTCAAAGCGTTGTGGCGTTGATGTAAGCCTCGCGGTTCATGTGACCGTCCTTAAAGAGTCCGATGCGCTCAAAACGATCAAGCACCTGATTGACGTCTTTGTCGCCGCGGCCGGAAAGGTTGCACAGAATGATCTGTTCTTTGTCGGGATTTTCTCGAATCATTCGCAGTGCATGCGCGAGCGCGTGACTGCTTTCGAGTGCCGGAATGATTCCTTCATGCAGACACAAGTCACGGAAGGCAAGCAGCGCTTCTTCATCGGTGGCGTTGACATACTGTGCGCGGCCGATGCTTTGCAGGTAGGCGTGTTCCGGACCCACCGACGGGAAGTCAAGGCCTGCGGAAATGGAATATGACTCTTTGATCTGTCCGTCGGGCGTTTGCATATTGAAGGATCTTGCCCCGAAGAAAATGCCTTCCTGACCGTGACCGAGCGGTGCGCCGTGCTCACCCGTTTCAATGCCTAAGCCGCCGGGTTCCACACCGATCAGTCGGACGTCTTTTTCCTTGATGAAGTCCGTGAAGATTCCGATGGCATTGGAGCCGCCTCCCACACATGCCACAACGGCGTCGGGAAGACGATGCTCGACTTCCATCAGCTGGCGTTTGGCTTCTTCACCGATAATTTTTTGGTATTGCTTCACAATCGTGGGGTAGGGATGGGGACCGGCTGCCGTACCGAGCATATAGTGTGTGTTTTCGAAGTTGCCGGCCCAGTCACGCAAAGCCGCGTTGCATGCTTCCTTGAGCGTGGCGGCCCCTTCGGTGACGGGATAAACCTCGGCGCCCATCAATTCCATCCGAAGCACGTTGGGCTTTTGACGTGCGACATCTTTAGCGCCCATATAGATACGGCATTCAAAGCCCATCAGAGCGCAGACAATGGCGGTGGCTACGCCGTGCTGGCCAGCGCCAGTTTCCGCAATGATGCGCGTTTTGCCCATTCGTTTTGCCAAAAGTGCTTGGCCGAGCACTTGATTCGTTTTGTGTGCGCCGCCGTGCACAAGATCTTCTCGCTTGAGATAGAGCTTGGCCTTGGTGCCCTTGGTGAGATTGCGGCACAGCGTAATCGGCGTGGGGCGACCGGCGTAGGTGGTCAGTAGCCCGTTGAGCTCGGCCTGAAAGCTCGGATCATCCTTTGTTTCGACAAAAGCCTTTTCAAGCTGATCCAAGGCCGGAATCAACAGCTCGGGAACGAATTGACCGCCGAACTTGCCAAAAAACGGATTCAACAGCATTTTGATGTGTCCTCTCTTGTAGCGAATGTGGTTTAAGCGGCTTGCGCGAGCGTACCGTTCCAGGCAAAGTCGCGGTGTGCTTCGACGATTCCGAGGGCGCGTCCGGTTGCAAGGGTCTGGCGCGCGAGCTCTACGCCCTCGGCTATCGATTGAACTCGGTTGCCGGCCAAAAGCAGAAGCGCCATGTTGGCGCAAACCATGTCGTTGTGTGCGGGTTTGCCGCGGCCGCTCAAAACAGCTTGCGCGATGCGTGCATTTTCTTCCGGCAGGCCACCTTTGACGTCTTCTTCGGTGTACTTGGCCGTGATGCCGAAATCGGCTGGCGTAAAACGACCGGTCTGAATGTCGCCGTTTTCATACAGTCGGGCATATTCCGAAGGACCGGAAACGGAAACTTCGTCGTAACCGCTGCCGTGTACGACAAAACCGCGTTTCATGCCGAGTTCTTTGAGCGTTTGTGCGACCGGTTTGATCAGAGCCGTGTCGTAAACGCCGATGACGGCATAGTCGGGATGCGAAGGATTGGTCAGCGGGCCGAGAATGTTGAAGATGGTGCGGGTAGCGAGAGCGGAACGTACCGGCATCACGTTTTTCATGGAAGTGTGGTAGAGCTGAGCAAAACAGAATGCAAACCCTGTGCGGACAAGGAGTTCGGCCGCTTGTTCGGGGGCAGGGGCGATATTAAATCCCAAAGCGGTCAGCAGATCCGAGGCGCCGGTTTTCGACGAAACGGAACGATTGCCGTGTTTTGCGATGAATAGGCCGTTGGACGCGGCACCGAGTGCGGCAATGGTTGAAACGTTGATTGATTGTTTGCCGTCGCCGCCCGTACCGACGATTTCGCCGATTTCGATGCCTTCGGGACGAGGAAAATGCCGTGCGGCGCGAACCATGGCACGAGCTGCGCCTGCGATTTCAGAAGGGGCTTCCCCCTTCATTTTGAGGGCTGTCAGAATGGATGCAAAGACGGCCGGGTCGGTTTCGCCGTTAAAGATTTTGGTAAAGAGTTCTTCGGTTTGTTCGCTCGAAAGGTCCTGAGAAGCGTAGAGAAGTTCAAGAGCCGGTGTCATTTTGGATTTCCTTTTTCGTCGTGTTGTTTGTCATGCAGATGCCAAGCTGAGAGAAACATCAGCGGCGCCAGCAGGGAGCTGGCGGCAGGACGAAGGAAAGATCCTTGAGTGTTTCGGCAGACTTCATTTTGCAGATCCTTTTTTTGTTGATCCGCGGACCTTGTCTGGTGGTTTTTTGAGGATAAGAAAAAACCCTCTGACCTTGTTGTCCGCGGGTTCTTCTTTTCAAACTTCACTCGTTGTTGTGATGTGACAAAGCGCACCCGCCCTATGGGAGGTGCCACCACCAAAACTGGTTGAAATGCTTCGTCAAGTTCATCATTTGTTATCCGAACAAAGAGAATTGTCGGTAAACCGTACCGATCGTTGCGCTTACTTTACCTAGACTTTCGATAAGCCGCAATAAGGTAACTTGCTTAGACACAGCATCTGAGGAGCCGAAGATTTGCTCCGACGAGGAAATCTCGGCAAGATACGGGCCAAGTTCAACCATTTGGCCGAAAACCGACGGCCTCAACAACGGAAACCAAAATATGACCGAACCTCTACAGATTACCGACATCGTGGTCGGCGACGGCGCCGAAGCCAAAAAAGGCGCTCGCATCACCGTGCATTACACGGGCAAACTCACCGACGGCACGGTGTTCGATTCGAGTATTCCGCGCGGCCAGCCGTTTGACTTTACGCTTGGTGCCGGTCAGGTGATCCGCGGGTGGGACGAAGGTTTTGCCGGCATGAAGGTGGGCGGCAAGCGCAAGCTTGTGATTGCTCCTGAATACGGCTACGGCGAATACGGCGCCGGCGGTGTGATTCCTCCCAATGCAACGCTCGAATTTGAAGTTGAGCTTCTCGAGGTGGAGGAAGTGCCAGAACCCGGTGAGCTCGAAATTGATGAAGTGCAGATCGGTACCGGAGAAGAAGCCAAGTCCGGTATGGTTGTGAGCGTGCACTATACGGGCAAACTCACCGACGGTACGGTGTTTGATTCGAGCATCCCGCGCGGTGAGCCGATCGAATTTCCGCTTGGACAGGGCATGGTGATTGCCGGCTGGGAGCAGGGCATTGAAGGCATGAAGGTGGGCGGTAAGCGCAAGCTTACGATTCCCTACAATCTTGCATACGGCGCACAGGGTTACCCTGGTGTGATTCCTCCCTACGCTACGCTGATTTTTGACGTTGAACTCACCAAAGTCGCCAAAATGTAACGGCTGATTCTCGGAGTCGACGATAGGCACCGGTGCGAATGTTTCTCGCCCGGTGTTTTTGTTTGCGCTTTGCTCAGAGCGGCTCGATCGGCACCACGTTGATAAAACCCGGTTCGGTCAGACCCACATGAGTGCTCACGCGATACACGGCTTCGAGCATATCGGGCTTTAATACTTCTTTGGGCGTGCCGCAGGCTCGCACGCGACCGTGGTCAAGCATGATGAGACGGTCGGAAAAGCGGGCGGCGGCCATCAGATCATGCACGACGCACACGGTTGCGGCACCCGTGCGCTCGGTGTATCGGCGTGCCGCTTGCATCACGATGAGCTGATGACGCAGGTCCAGAGCGCTTGTGGGTTCGTCAAGCAGCAACACGCGCGGAGAGGAAACAAAAGCCTGTGCCATGAAAACGAGTTGCTTTTGGCCGCCCGACAGAGACAGGACCGGTTCGGAGGCCAGTTCATTGATGTGCATGGCGTGAAGTACTGCATCAACGCGGTCAAACGTTTTGCCGTCGACCGTAAGTGAAAGGTCATTCACGAGTCCGAGCAACACCATTTCAAACACCGTGAGGCGACTCTGGACGGCGGTGAGCTGAGGGACATACGCCACGACGCTGTTGGAGAGGGCTTTGCCGTTTTCGGTGGCGAGCACTCGCCCGGTTGCTTTCACGAGCCCTGCCACGGCTTTGAGCAATGTGGTTTTGCCGCAACCGTTCTGACCGATGACGCTTACCAGTTCGCCGCCTGCGATGTCGGCCGAAACGTCCGAAAGAACGGTTTTGCGGCCGAACGACACAGAAAGGTTCTCGATGCTCAGTTTCAGGTCGGTGTGAACCGGTCGGTCGTGCCCGCTCAATAGGCTTTCGTGATGATGGTCATGGTCGTGCGGATGAGTGTGCCCCATAGCTCAGTCCTTGTGAGATTTCTCTTTTGAAAGGTGTCTTTTGCCGTTATCTTTCGTCTTCGTCGTTTATTTTTTTTTATTGGTTTGCGAGTTGGCGATGAAGGTTCAGATACCACTGTACCGTTTGTTTGATGCCGGTTTCAAATGACATTTCGGGGTTCCAGCCGAGCTCACGGCGGATTCTGCTTGCGTCAATGGCATAGCGGAAATCGTGACCGGGGCGATCGGTGACGTTTTTGATGAGCTCTTCGTAGTGGTGTCCGTTCCAGGGTTCGAGTCGATCCAACAGACGGCAGACGATGCGCATCATGTCCAGATTCGAGTGTTCCTCGTGACTGCCCACGTTATAGCTTTCGCCGGCTTGCCCGTCGTGAAAGATTTTGTCAACGGCACGACAGTGGTCCATCACCCAAATCCAGTCGCGCACATTGCTACCGTTGCCGTAAAGCGGTATCGCTTCGTGCGCAAGAGCCTTGCGGATAATGGTGGGAATGAGTTTTTCGCTGTGTTGCCAGGGGCCGTAGTTGTTGGAGCAGTTAGAAATCGTCGCGTTCATGCCGTACGTGCGGCAATAGGCGCGAACGAGCAGGTCCGAAGCGGCTTTGCTTGCCGAATAGGGACCGTTGGGCGCATAGGGCGTTTTTTCAGTGAAAAAGCCCTCCTCGCCGAGGCTTCCGTAGACTTCATCGGTGGAAATGTGATGAAAGCGGGCTTGAGCCAGACAGCCCCTGCGTTTCCAGTAGCGAAGGGATTCGTTTAACAGCGCCACGGTTCCGTTGACGTTGGTGTCGACAAAAAGCAGAGGATCGACGATGGAATTGTCGACGTGGCTTTCAGCGGCAAAATGGATGACGCCCGTGATGTCGTATTTTTCGAGGAGATCGCGAACGAGCTCGGCATTGCGGATGTCACCTTCGACAGGCACGACGTTTGGCATTTGTTTTTGAGCGTCAAAAGCGCAGCGAGAACCCGCGTAGGTGAGCGCATCCAGATCAATCAGACGATAGTTCGGGTAGGTGCGTGCAAAGTACGCTACGAAATTGGTTCCGATAAATCCGGCGCCGCCGGTGACGAGAATGCTTTTTTCAAACATAGGAAGAATCTTCCGTCAATGCCGTCAGCCAATGCCGCGGCTCAATTGCGTAAGGTTGCAGCGAGTTGAGCGACAACACGCTGTAGGACGGTCGCTTTGCTTTTGTCGGATAGTCGCTCGTAGCAATGGGCTCGATGTAGCAGGACAAATCGAGATGCCGCACGATGGCACAGGCAAAGTCATACCACGAACCGCTTCCTGCGTTGGTAAAGTGCAAAAGCCGCATCGGCTGCAGGTGTGCCTTTTGTTCGTAGAGCGAAACCAATGCTTTTGCCAGATCGTCGACAAACGTCGGCGCGCCGATCTGGTCGTTGACGACGCGTAGATTGTTTCGGTTTGATGCGAGTTGCCGGATGGTTTGGTAGAAATTGCGGCTGTCCGCTTTCTTACTGTAAAGCCATGCCGTGCGCACGATCAGGCCCGAAAAGCCCCCTGAGAGAAGCGCGGTTTCTCCGGCGCGCTTGCTGCGGCCGTACACCGAGAGCGGATTGACGGGGGCATCGGTGCCGTATGGCAAAGAACTTTTTCCGTCAAAGACATAATCAGTTGACACGTGAATGACCGGTACGCCGCTTTCGGCAAGAATCCGGGGCCCCTCGGCATTGACGGCAAAAGCGGTTTGCGGATCATCTTCGGCGGCGTCGACGGCGGTGTAGGCCGCGCAGTTGATTACGCAGTCGAAGGACTCGAAGTCAAAGCAAGCTTTTACGCGAGCTTGATTGCAGATGTCCAATGCCTGACGAGAATAAGCACGGCATGCGATGCCTCGTTTTTGACAAAGCGCGGTGAGCGCTTGTCCCAATTGACCGTTGGCACCGGTGATCAAAATCATCCCCGAGCTCCTTCATAGTGAAAGGCAGGCGTCTGGCAATATTTCTCCCAGGAAGAGGCGGCTCTGTCCTTGCTGGACTGCAGGCAAACGGAGCCGTTCAGTTGCCAGTCAATGGCAAGTTCCGGGTCTGCGGCATTGATCGCGCCTTCGCTTTCGGGGGCGTAGTAGGCGTCGGTTTTGTATGCCACATGCGCGACCTCTGAGAGGACCGCAAAGCCGTGAGCAAACCCTTTGGGAATGTACATCTGCAGATTGTTTTCGTCGGAGAGTTCAGCTGCAACATATTGTCCGAAGGTGGGGGAACCCGCTCGAATATCCAGCGCCACATCCAGGATGCGACCGTATACCGCCCGCACAAGTTTGGTTTGGGCGTGCTCGCCCTTCTGAAAATGCAGTCCTCTCAGAGTACCTTGCCGAGAAAACGAGGCGCTGTCCTGTAAAAAGTCAATTTTGATGCCGAGCGAAACAAGTGTGCCGCGGTTGTATGACTCCAGAAAATAGCCGCGATCGTCTCGATAGACGGCAGGTGCCAGCAACACAATGTCGGGGATAGCGGTTGAAAGAATCTGCATGAGCGATCTTCTCGATGGCCTCGAGGCCTCAAAAACAAAGCAATGACGCGGCTTAGGCGTAACGGGCGTGAGTGCTGCGCAAAAGTAGAACAAGCAAAAACGGCACACCCACAAGACTCGTGACGATGCCGACCGGTAGGACGGCGCCGGCCGAGAGCAGTTTAGCGGCCACGGAACTTGCGAGCATCAGCATGGCGCCGGTCAAAAGACTTCCCGGCAAAAGATAGCGCTGATCTTCGCCGAGCGTCAATTTGGCCAGATGCGGTGCAACCAGTCCGACGAAGCTGACGGTTCCGATAAAGGAAACGGAGCAGGCGATCAACAGCGCACTAATGCCAAAAGCGACAACGCGAAGACGACGCACGGGAACACCCAGGCTCAAGGCTCTTTCTTCACCGATGGTGAGCGTCGTTAGCTCCCACGAGCGCCCGATCAAATATGCCGCTGCGGCGATCACGGCGCCAGCGGCTGCTGCCGTGCTGGTCCATGTGCTGCGCTCCAGATTTCCGAAGGTCCAGCCGCTGATGAGTTGCGCGACTTCGGGGCTTGCATGGTACTGCAGGAATTGCTGCAGTGCCATGAAAAAGAAGTTCATGACGATGCCCGCAAGGATCACGGTCGAAGGCGACATGCCGCGCCGGCCGCCGAGCCAGTAGATGGCCGCAGACACGATGATGGCCATGGAAAAAGCGGCAAGCGCCGTGCCGAGCCAAAGCATACCGAAAATCGTAAATCCGGCGGTGATGGCGCCGGCTGCGCCGAATCCGGCGGCTGAGGAAATCCCCAGTGTTGATGGACTTGCCAATGCATTGCCGGTGATGTTTTGAATTTGCAGACCGGCCAACGATAAGGCGGCCCCCACGAAGAAAGCCGTCAGCGTCATCGGCAGACGAATGGACCAGACGATGACGGCTTCAGCTGTGCCGGCTTCTGGCCCTTGCAGCAGAGCCTGAAGCACCGCGGCAAGTTTCATGCCGGAAGAGCCCGTCATCAGGTCTGCTAAGGCAAGCAAAACGACTCCGACAACACCGGCAGCGAGAATGCGCAGGCGTTTTCGGCTTTGAAGTCGGTATTGCAGGTCGCAGCTCACGGTTCGATTTCCTTTGCGATCGGTTTAGCGTTCGAGCTTGATGAAGAATGTTCCCGAGCCGTCAACTTCAGGCAGATATGTTTTCCAGAAACGGTTGTATTCGGCAAGCGGATCAAAATCGGCAAATGTTTCAGGGTAGATGATTTTGGCGAGATCCATCAGATACGTGTAGTCAACCATGGAGCGGAGAGAGCCGTGGTCAACGCCGTAGACCTCTCCGGTCTTGATGGCTTCAAGGGTTTTCCATTCGGGACGAGAGGCAAAGCCGCGCAGCCGCGATTGTGCTTCTTTAGGGGAGACGGAAAGCCCCATGCGCATTTGATCGGTGTCATGAGCACCTTGCCAGATACTGCCGGTGATGACAACAATTTGCGGATTGTGTGCTAGCACGTATTCGCGGGAAAGTGCTGCGTAGGGCTGCTTCATGTCCGCAGCAATATTGTTTGCCTGCAGTTGATTGAGAATGCCGCCCCAGAGCACGCCCTTGTTGTATGTGTTGCCATATTCGCCCGGGCCTTTGCTTCCGGTTTCGACGTAGACACGGCGGGCTTTGGCTGATTCGGGGAGTTTGGAGACGCGCTCGCGAACGATGTCGGCGATTTCAAGATAGCGTCGATTCAGACTTTCGGCCGTGGATTTCTGATTGAGCAGTTCGCCTAGGATTTTCGTACTTTGAGTGTGATTGGCAGCGGTAAGCGCGTGGTAGTCGAGCACCACGGTCGGAATGCCGGCTTTCTGAAGAACTTCGACGCGTTTGTTGTTGTCGGCGTACTGGCTCTTGTTGATCAGCAGGAGATCGGGCTTGAGCGAAATGATCTTTTCCGTGTTGAGAATGTTGTCGTGGTAGCCGCCGATGCTCGGGATTTTCTTGATCTCAGGAAAAGACTTCGTCAGCGCAGTGTATTCGCCAAAACGCGTGGCCTGCCAGCCGTCCTGAGGCAGGGCGACGACTTTTTTCAAACTCTCGGTTCCGCCCACCATCAGAAAGTTAAGGATGTAGTTTCCCACGACGATGCGCTGCGGCGTCTCTTTGAGCGTGATCGTGCGATTCTCGAGATCGGTGATGGTTATGGGGGCGGCATCTGCACTCAGCGACAACATGCCGAAAAGCAAAACAAGGGTAGCGGATTGAAAAAGACGACCGAGCATATCCGAAATCTCAAAGAGGACGGCGCGCGACTGCCGCCAGTATGATGTTTTTGCTTTTCGTATGATACCCGTGCTTTTTCAGGATGCCATAGCTCGAAAGACGTACGACAACAGTGAACAAGAATTTGGCAGAAACGGGCAATCCGGAGGAACAAAAAAAGGAAGCGCCTCAAGTTAGAAGCGCTTCCTGTCCGATCGGATACAACCCGCTGTTAGGCGAAGAAGCCTCGCAGGCCGTATGCGAAGATCGCAATGATCACGACCGGAATGACATAACGCACCCAGACAAACCAAAGGCCGGTGGTTTTATGCGGCAGCGTACCGCAGTTGTCGATTTCGTCCTTGGCGTTGTTTTTCATAATCCAACCCACGAAAATGGTGGCGCCGAGTGCTGTGATCACAAAGCAGATGTTGCCGCTCACAAAGTCGAACGCATCGAAAATGTTGCGATCGAGAATGCGTACGTCGCGCCACGGACCATAGGCAAGAATGCAAGGCAGATTGCCGAACAGGAAGATGCCGCCAAGCGTCAGATTGATGGCGCGGCCCAGGCTGATGCGCAGACGTTCAACAAGCACGCTGATGATCACTTGATAGATGGTCAGCGACGTCGTCAGAGCAGCAATCACCAGCAACAGGAAGAAGACGATCGCAAAGAAGTTGCCGAGGAACATTTCGGAGAATGCGATCGGAAGAGACTTGAAGACCAGAGACGGGCCGGAATCGGGAGCCAAATTGGCGCTAAAGAGCGACGGAAAGATCATGAAGCCCGCCATTACGGCCACCAGCGTATTGATGATGCCTGTAATAACAGCTGTCTTGACCATGTCTTCCTTCTGGTTCAGGTGTGAAGAAAGCGTGATCATCACACCGAAACCAAGTGACAGGGCAAAGAACACCTGGCCGAGCACGTCAAGGAAAAGTCGGGGTGTGATTTTGGAGAAGTCAGGCGTCAGGTAGAAGCTCACGCCGGCTGCTGCATCGTCGAGCGTGAGGTTGCGAATCACCATGATCAGCAGGCACAGCAGCAACAGAGGCATCAGGTACTTCACCGAGCGTTCGATGCCCTGAATGACGCCTTTGCGCAGGATCACCCAGTTGATGAGAACGAAGACGAGCGTGTAGCAGGTGATTGCAAAGGGCGAATGTTCAATTGTGTCGGAATAGAAACTTTCGGTGAGTTCTTTCGTGATAGGACTCGAAAGGTCCAGGCCTCCGGCAACGCCTGCGGCGCCGAGGAAAATATGCCAGATGTATGAGATCACCCAGCCGCCGATTACCATGTAGTAGGCGAGAATGCCGAAGGCGCCCAAAAGCCCCGTGTAGCCGAAGAGTTTCCATAAGGGACTCGGAGAATAGCCGGGAGCACGGCCAGCCAAAGCAAAGGCGTCGACGCTGTTGGCCTGTGCGCGGCGGCCGATGACGTTTTCAACGAGAATGATGGGAATGCCGACGAGCATCATGACGGCAATGAAGGTGAGCACGTATGCACCACCGCCGTTTTCACCGACGAGATAAGGAAAGCGCCAAGTGGCGCCGAATCCGATCGTCGCGCCGGCAACGGTCAGGATATAGGTCAAGCGGCTTGACCAGGTTTGTCGTGTACTCACCCGTTTTCTCCCGAAAATTTGTTCTTCTTCTATTGCAAAAAGAGTCCCGGCAGACAGACCGGGATCTCGGAATTCTTGCAACTACTTACCCATTTTCGACTATACCACATCACCAAATATGACAAGGCTTTGGCATGGGGAATTTCTTGTTGGTCGTAGGTTTTTGCAAACAAAAAATCCGCGGCGACGCTGTCGGCGGATGTTTGCAAGAAGAACGGCGTTGGCTATTTCCGAACGCCACCTAAAAAGAACAGGATGATAGCGCCGTAAGACAGTGTTGTCATCGACTGGTGTGTACAGACGAGTGACAAGGGCGATAGTGAATCGTACGGAATTCATGGAAATATATTGAACATTACATAAGTATCTAAAATTTTTGTAGTAATGGATATATTTCAATAAATTTCTTCATCGCTGTCCAAAACAAAATGTGCATAGGCAGATCGTGACGCTTTAACTCGTTGATTTCAAACGAAGTTGATTTTTGCCGGTGAAACCAAGTCCCCCGTCAATCGAATAACCGCTGTTGCACCCCTTCCAAAGGCGCCTCGTTAGGTTCTGTCGGAAGGTTGGGTCGCTCGATTATTTGCATCAAGTTGTTGTGCGTAAGCAGGCTCATGCTCAAGTAGTCGAAAAGTCTTGCGAAACTCCAGGAGTACTTGGCCTGGCGGAGCAATACATCCACTAGCAGCACTGAGATCATGGCTCCCCAAATTTGATTCATGACGGCATTGGGACTCCGTCCGATGAAGTTCTGGACGCGAAGGTTCTGCTTGAGCTTCTTGAAGAACAGCTCGATCTTCCAACGATCTCGATACAGTTGAGCAATCTGAGGGCCAGTAAGATTCTCGGCGTTTGAAATAAACCGGAACCATCTCAGATTTTCAGTGTCGTTCCAACAAACAAGACGAAAGCTTTTTCCCTCACAGCAACGGGCTGCAATGCCGCAAAATTCGAAGGAATGCAGGCTCCATTGACCTGGAACCGCAGCCAAGCAACGATTGTGCAGCGGCGTCGTAAGCGCATTGTCCTTGAGTCGAGTTACAAAGGTTGTTCCACGATCCGACAGCCAGGAGAACAGCTCATAGTCGTTGTATCCGCGGTCCATGACGACAATGCTGTCTGGCGGCAGTTGTCTGATGACCGCCTTGGCATGCTTTACGTCGTTGACGCTACCCTCTGTCATATCGATGACTTCGGGAAGCTACAACTCGTGGTTTACGGCCTCCCTTATGCGACCGGTATCGCGCCCAAGGAAATAGTGAATAACACAGGGTTATGGTCGTTGAATCCAACGAAAATACGGCTTGGTGTATGTCTTGGAAAACTTCAGCGCCAAAGCCTCACGGAAATGCTCCAAAACCTGGTAGTAGTACGTTTCCAAAATGCTGAAGTTCGTGTGATTGTTGATGTAGGACAGGGTTGATCTACGCAAAAACTGAGCTTGTCGGGCGTGATGGAGTTCTTGTTGCGCAGTAAACAGGCCGTCCTCAATGCAACGCAACGACGTACAGCGCCCCAGGTGGCAGAAAATTAAGGCACACAAAAAGTCCCAGGTGTTGAATTTCTGAGCGTTGAACCTGCGACCGTCTTCACTGGGTGTTTGATCTTGAGAGGTGCGAATAAGCGGCTCGCGCGGCAGCATTTTGCACAGTTGCGCGAACACCGTGATAGTCTTCGGCTTCATGGCGGAGATGTAGCGATGTTGAAGGGTGGTACCTCTTCATCGTATACGGTCTCCGCCGTTTTTTATTGGCGCTGAGGCTCAGTCGAGAGCCTTGAA